>Ga0233437_1002467_pt1 | contig 27773 bp, 23 predicted proteins | sample SI_122_August201_FD_182714 | JGI IMG/M metagenome (GOLD analysis project Ga0233437, IMG submission 182714) | Seawater microbial communities from Saanich Inlet, British Columbia, Canada - SI_122_August2016_200_MG | ecosystem: Environmental > Aquatic > Marine > Inlet | place: Canada: British... | reverse complement strand
ATTTCCGCCATTCTGCGCACCGCCAACCGCATCATCAACGAGGTGCGCGGCATCAACCGCGTCGTCTACGACGTGACCTCCAAGCCGCCGGGAACCATTGAGTGGGAGTGAGTTGGCGGCAGCCAGCCTGAGGCGGAACGGATCCTTCGCCAAAAATTCCATGACTGTCCGTCGTCGAACGATTTGGCCGTTCGACGCAGTATCGGAAGGCATTAAAGCAGGCCGATCGTGTCGTCATATTTGCATCTTTGAGCCAAACCATTCATCATCTAGGAAAATCGCGCCTATGCGCGGGATATTTGTGTAATTCGTTTTAGTGTTTTGTGGTCAGCAATTACGTTGGTGTTGACCGCTAAATATTTAGAGGCAAGGTATGGCGGCAAAGAATGATGCCGGTCCAGTAACCGCCCTTCGTGAGCGGTTTGCGAGCCGCACCGATAGCGAACATGAACAGGCCATAATTCGTGTCGTTATCGTTGGCTTGCTGCTTCTCTATTTCAAAATTCTCAATGGGCTCGAAAATTCCTTAACCGACGAAGCTTCCGCCGGGCTGTTGGCGACCGCTGTCATCTATCTCATCCTTTCGGTGATCAATGTCGTTCTGATAGCGGTGTGGCCACAGAAATCTCCTGTCCGGCGCATTGTTGCTATGGCAATGGATTTTGCGGCGATGCTATCGGTGCTGAGGCTTGGTGGCGGATACACGGCCCCGCTATATCCGATTTACCTTTGGGTCGCGCTCGGTTTCGGCTTTCGTTACGGCCTCACTTATCTCGGCATCGCTATGGCAGTGTCGTCGGCCAGTTTCCTGGCCGTGCTGACCACCACTCCGTGGTGGTCAGACAAAATGCCGCTGGGCTTCGGCCTTTTGGCGGCGTTGATCGTTCTTCCGGCTTATTCGGGCACCCTGATAAAAAAACTGACAGTAGCGAAGGCTCAGGCCGAGGAAGCAAACCAGGCGAAGAACCGTTTTCTTGCCCGTATGAGCCACGAGTTGCGTACGCCACTCAATGCAATCATTGGCATGAGCGACCTTTTGCGCGGCACCCAACAGGACCGTGATCAGCGGGAGATGGTCCGGACCATCAAAACTTCAGGCCATACACTGCTTTCATTGATCGAGGGCATTCTCGATTTCTCGAAGATTGAAGCCAACAAGATTGTCGTGGCGACCGACAATTTCGACCTTCACGCGGCAATTGTCGACCTCATATCGATCCTTCACGTCCAGGCGGACCGCAAGCAACTCGCCCTTTGTATCGACGTATCGCCACAGGTTCCCTACACCTTTCGTGGCGACTGGCCCCACCTTCAGCAAATTCTCACCAACCTCCTCAGCAACGCGATCAAGTTTACCGAAAAAGGCCATGTATCGTTGCGGGTCTTGCCGGTTCAACCCGTGGATGGCGACCAAGTAGATATCCGATTTGAAGTCATCGATACCGGAATCGGAATAGATCCGAAGGATATCAATTCCGTCTTTGATAGCTTCGCCCAGGTGGACGAGGGCGTAAACCGTCGCAATGACGGGGTCGGACTTGGCTTGGCAATATCCAAGCACCTGGCCGAGTTGCTGGGGGGGCGTATTGGCGTTTCCAGCACGTTGGACCGGGGAAGTACATTCTGGCTGGAAGTTCCGCTGGAAAGGCAATCCCAGCTCGTTGTTACTGATGCATTGCCGGATGCGGCGGTTCTCGTTATCTCCCGGGATGCTTCTCTCGTCGATGGATTCAGGCATACGCTTGCATCCCGGCAAATAGATGTCATCGGCGTACAGTCCCCCCATGAAGCTCACCATGCAGTTGTGAGCGGCGTCCGCGGGATGCCGTGTCTGATAATTATTATCGACAGCAGGGAGACGGACTGGCGAGTTTCCGATATTGTCAAAAGCCTCAAAACTGTTCATTCCAGTTCCACTTTGGCGTTCCTTCAAATCCACGACCCGTTCCTTGGATCTTCTGTGGATGACTCCGTCCTGTCTTCGATTGAGCTTCCTCTCGACTCGTTGTCACTTTCCAATGCTGTCCATTTGGCGGGCGCACATCTTTTGGCCCGTTCGGGAGAGGAAACCGACGAACGCGACGATGTTGTTGCTGCCATTGGTCAGCGTTCGTTGTCGATCCTCGTCGCTGAGGACAATGCGGTGAACCGAATGGTAACCGAAAAAATCCTGACCACTGCCGGACACTCGGTGACGCTGGTGACGAACGGTGATGAGGCGCTTGATGCCCTTGATGCCTCACCCTTCGATGCGGCTGTCCTCGATATTAATATGCCAGGAACGGGTGGACTGGATGTCGTGAAACTTTATCGGTTGGCTAATATGTATGAGCGGCGAATGCCGATTATAGGTCTCAGTGCTGATGCAACGGACGAAACCCGCCGTGCAAGCGAGGAGGCCGGGATGGACAAATACCTGACCAAACCAGTAAGGCCAAAACAACTGATTGAGGAGATCGAAAAACTTGTCGGCGCACCGGAATCGGCGTCGTCGCCAGGTGTGACTTTGTCGGGACAGGCGCAATCAGCCGTTACCGAAATTGTTTCCCATCCGCGTTTCAAGGGAGAGGCCGCGTCGGCTATTGATTGGCCGGTTCTTCATGACCTTGAAAACCTTGGGCCAAACGAAGATTTCTTCACAGAAATTGTCAGGGAATACCTCTCTGATGCAGACCGCTTGATCCTGTCCATGACGGAAGCGGCAGTTGCTGGGGATACTCGAAAATTTCGCGAGGAATGCCATGCTTTGCGAAGCAGCTCGGCCAATGTCGGGGCCAAATTGCTTTATCAGCAGTGCCAAAATCTTAGCGGCATCGGGGGCGACGAACTCATTCGAAATGGGAATGCGCACATGGCCGGCATTGTCGAAGAACTTGGTTATTACCGGCGCGCAATTCGCCGATACCTCACTGAACGTAACGGTCAAATTGAACGTTTGTGACACGGGAATTCCGGAAAATACTGGCATTGCCCGATGACCCGTCCCACCGACTGGACGGGCCACGCATATACGAACACCGTTAGAGGTATCCATCGGGCATCCACCATATTCAATTACGAATCCCCACGGTTAAAGAATTCGCTGCTATCCAGGTTCCGTTTCTCGTTCAAGGCTCGCGCCTACCGTTGGGCGCGTGCATGCCGCCGGTTTTGTGCTGAAGCCAACCGTTCCATCTTCCGCAAGTCGTTGGGGGCCAGCGTAAGTGCCGCTTCAACCCAAAGATCCGTTATTTCGATCAATTCCTCGCGGGAAAGCGGATTGACGATGTGCCTGGATTGGAAAATTGCGCGGCGCGACGCGAAGGAAGCGGAATGATCGTCGAAATATTTGTAGACCTCCTCGGTTCCCCTTCCGGCCTCGGCAATGCGGTCGACAACTCCCATTTCATGCAGTTCCGGCGCTGAGTAAATTCGACCGCTAAGCATCAATTTTTCAGCAGTCGAAGCGTTGATGCGACGGGCCAGAAAACTGTATGCACCCATCCCCGGGAACAGGTTGAACAGGATTTCGGGCAAGGCGAATTTTGCCGTTTCTTCGGCAATGATAACGTCGTCGGCCAATGCCGCTTCAAAACCACCGCCAAGGGCGTCACCTTGAACAAGCGAGATGGTCTGAATGGGCAATCCTTTGTTGGTGGCCCGCAAATACTGAACGTCGACACAGGCGTGTGCGTAGCGGCGCAATCCTTCGCGGTCACGACTACGGATCGATTCAACGAAAAGCGGCAGATCGCCGCCCAAATTGAACACCCCCGGAAGGCTTGATGCCAGAACGAGGTATTGAACAGGGGGGTCAATCTGCGAATAGGGGTCCCGGTAGGCCTCTTCCACCGTTTCGATGACCTGCTTGACCTCGTTCAAAAGTTCAAGGGTCACACTGGGACGCCGCCGAAACTTCATAAATTGCCAAATGGCCTTTTCCTTGGCGTCGTATTTGACATCTATTTCGCTGAATTTGGCTTCGCTCGCCCATTGGTTCAGGTCGAGGGGGGGCGAAGGTTCCAGGCGCGGATCCATCTTAAGTCCACCCCTGGACGGTGACGTCGGCACTTCGTGAAAGTGGGGGGATGTCCGATCGGTGGCGCGGTGGTCATTTCCCTTATGATTGAGGGTGGATAGCGTCGATTTCGACATTTCTTCCTCCAAAGCAAAATACGTTGTCCCGCTCCCGTGTTTTGTCGGCGAATAAACACTGGGCGAACGGGAAATTAAGCCGTCTCTTTTCCGGTTGCTTCGATCGCGTCTGCGCAATCGTTCTTCACAACCGGCAAAAGAGTAACGTCAAATGAACAAACTGGCGAGGTTGTTTGAGAGGCGGAATATCCGAATGCATAGGATTGGGAAGCGAAGATGTTGGTTTGCATCAAATCGGCGAAATCGGGGAAAAAGAAATGTGCGTTTATATCGACGCTTATTTCGCGATGCGGCTACCGATTTGTCTTCTTATTAACACTACCAGTTCATTATAATTGCCGCGTGGAAAGCAGAAGACGAACCTTCGGAAGGAAAGAGTTTTTCTGATGTCCTCTATTGTTGTGGTTGATGATCGGGTCACGAACCGAAATATCCTGGCGCAACTCGCCCGTTCGCTCGGCGCCGACGCGCAGGTTCATGCCTTTGAAAATCCGCAATCCGCGTTGGACTGGATGATGGATAAAAAGGTCGACTTGGTCGTCACCGATTTTCAAATGCCGGGAATGAACGGTGCGGAATTTGTTCGCGAGTGCCGCCGAAAGATCTTGTGCTTTGACGTTCCGATCATCGTCATCACCGCCTATGAAGATCGCGATTACCGCTACAAGGCACTGGAAGCCGGTGCGACGGACTTTCTTCTCAGCCCCATCGACCATCATGAATTCCGGACCCGAGCCAACAACCTGCTGACAATGTGGCGGCAGAAGCAAATCATACAAAATCGGGCGGTTTCGCTTGAACACGAATTGAAAGAGACAATTCTTCAACGCGCCAAGGATTTGCGCCGTAGCGAGGAAAAGCTCAGTGACGTAATCGATACGGTTCCAGCGTTGGTCAGTGCCAGCGATGCACTCGGACGCTACGTCTTTTTGAATAGCTTTCACCAAACCTATTTTGACTTCGAACCGCAAAAGGCCATTGGCCGTTCGAAAAGCGACCTATTCGGCGAGGAATACGGTAACCGTCACCGCGAACTCGACCAACAGGTATTCCGGACCAGTGAAATGTTGGTAGGGGTTGAAGACCAACTTGTAGATCGGTCGGGAAGCGAACGTATTTTTCTAACCACCAAGGCCCCGTTACGCGGGGATTCGGATACCGACGACATGGTTGTCACGGTATCGCTGGATATTACCGAGCGCATGAGCGCTGAGGACGATGTGCGCAAGCTTTCCTTAGCGGTTGAACAAAGCCCGGCTTCAGTAATGATCACCGACCCGACAGGAGTTATCGAATATGTGAATCCGAAATTTGTCGATGTGACCGGCTATTCGGCCGAAGAGGTTATGGGGAAATCGCCGCAAATTTTGAATTCCGGGTATACGCCGCCGGAATATTACCGAGAGCTATGGGAAACGGTATTGGCCGGTCGCGAGTGGCGTGGCGAGTTCCACAACAAAAAAAAGAACGGCGAGAATTTTTGGGAATACGCCTCGGTTTCACCGATCAAGGATCATAACGGCGAGATAACCCATTTGCTGGCCGTCAAAGAGGACATTACCGTCCGCAAACAACATGAGGAACAGCTGCTTCAGCAGATGAACTATGACAATGTCACCGACCTGCCGAATCGCGTGCTTGGGCTGGACCGACTGACGCAGGCATTGGCGCGTTCGCATCGCAATAACACCACCGTAGCACTGCTGTTCATCGATCTTGACCGGTTCAAGAACGTCAATGATACCCTCGGGCATTCCGCAGGCGACCGATTGCTGAAGGAAGCGGGACTTCGTTTGTGCGAGTGTATTCGCGGGGGAGATACGGTTGCCCGATTGGGTGGTGACGAGTTCACGATCATTCTGCCGGATCTGCAGTCTCCCAATAACGCGGAGCATGTGGCGGAAAAAGTCCACAGTGCTTTCACTCAACCGTTTTTTATCGAGGGACAGGAACTATTCGTTACGGCCAGCATTGGGATTACGGTCTACCCGATGGATGCCGATGCCCCCCATGCCCTGATGCAAAATGCCGATGCTGCGATGTATCAGGCGAAGGAATTGGGGAAAAATCAGACGCGGTTTTTTACCCGCGAATTAAACGAGCAGGCATTGGAACGCGTGAAGATCGAGAACCATCTGCGGCGTGCGATCGAGCGGGACGAATTTTCTTTGCATTATCAGCCGATTGCCGAATTGAGGTCGGGCAGGCTGGTTGGAGCGGAAGCCTTATTGCGGTGGCACAACGACGAGCTGGGTAATGTCCCGCCGTCCCTGTTCATTCCGCAGGCCGAAGATGCAGGCTTGATTTCTTCGATCGGAGAGTGGGTGCTCGAGGATGTTTGCCGGCAGCATGCCAAATGGAGGGATAAAAGTGGGCCGCCAATTCGCATATCGGTAAATGTATCCAGCCGTCAATTCCGGGAAGGTGCGCTGGTCGATACGATAAAACGCGCCAGCCGTGAACATGGCGTGCCATGGGAAAATCTTGAACTGGAAATAACCGAAGGTTTGTTGATGGACGATCTGCCTGAATCAAAAGTAACTTTCCGCGAATTGAACGCGATGGGGATGCGTTTTTCGTTGGATGATTTCGGGACCGGGTATTCGTCGCTCAACTATCTGAAACGGTTTCCCGTCCGGTCCCTGAAGATCGATCGGTCCTTCATTCAGGGCGTGATCGATATTCCGGACGATGCTGTCCTCGTTCAGGCCATTATCAACATGGCTCATAGCATGAAACTGGAAGTCGTCGCCGAAGGGGTCGAGACTCGCGACCAACTCGATTTCGTCCGGCAAAATGGTTGTGACCTTGTCCAGGGGTATTTCTTCAGCAAACCAATTCCCGCCGACCAGTTCTTCGAACTGATGACGGACTGGCGCGGCGCGGAAATGATGTCTGCGTAAAACGCAAGACGGGGCGACGCGAAGAAAGTGGAAATCCCAAGGATGTTGCGAACGTGGTCGGCAAGAATGTGGATTGTGCAAAACCCGCGGCATCACCCGCGTCATCTACGACGTGACCGCCAAGCCGCCGGGAACCATTGAGTGGGAGTGATCGGGCGAGCGTTATTTCAAAATTTTGGTTCGATCTGAGGAACCGTTCCTGGCTAACCGGTGTTCCCAATAGGCAATGGCGACAGCGCTGCCCAGGATCATGGTGCCTCCGGCCCAGGTAAAGGGATCGGGCACGTCGCCGAATACGAAGTAACCAAGACCCGTGGCCCAGATCAGTCGGCAGAAATCCACCGGCATCACCACGTGAACGGGGGCTTCCTTGAGGGCCTGGGCGAGAAAGAGGCGTCCGAATGCGCTGGCGATGCCGATGACGACCAGCCAAACAAAGGTCTCGCCATCCGGCCAGCGCCAGACGAAAAGGGCCGGAATCAGGGTCATGGGAACCATCATTAACAGCATGTAGGCGGTGATGGTGATGCTCGATTCCGTGCGGCTTAGGGACTTGGTGGTTATCAGCACGCCGGAAAAAAACAGGGCTGCGCCAAGAGCAACCAGCGCGCCCGCCTGCATATCGCCAAAGCCCGGTCGCAGCACGACCAGCGTGCCCGCGAAACCAACCAACATGGCAAACCAGCGCGCACCCTTGATACGTTCGCCGAACATCGGCATGGCGATGACAGTGGCGAATACGGGTGCCGCAAAAGCGAGCGCCGTAACAAGTGCAAGCGGCGCCATGCCAAGCGCAAAGAAGAACGCAAACATGGAAATAACGTGGAATACCGCGCGAAGCCCGTGCATGGGAAGACGTTCGGTCTTGAGCGGAGCGAGACCCGAACGGACGAAGGACGGCAACACGACCAACAGCCCAAACAGGCTGGCAAAGAAGGCGATTTCGAAGGGATGTATGCGGCCCGAAAGATGCCGCACCACGCCATGCATACCGGTCATCCACATGGTCGCGACCAGCATCCACAGAATTCCACGCAAGGGTTGGTTGCCCATTGGCGCTTATCCCATACCGAAGCGGTCGGCTTCAATATCCGTGACAAAGTAGTGGGCCGATCTCCGCGGCATTAACCGGTGAGCCCGTTGGTCGGGGTCTGGAGCAGTGTGCGGTTCCATGCTTATTCCCTTGGCAAGCCACCGGTAAGATCGCCCTTTGGCGCGAACTGAAGTACAACCTAGGGCGAGGCCTCGGGACGTGGCAAGATGGTTTATGGCGCTGGGGTGTAATAGTCCGGCTAACTGATCCCCCTAAACGATCCCCCACGCTCTTGACATTCCCCGTGTTCCGGTTCAGGATTTTCCTTGTGGCGAAAAATTTTTCGCATTCCGAAAGTTTTGAATAAACCGGTCGCGGGTCGAGGCAATCTGAGGCAGTGGGGAGCTGTTTCGTGGCGAATTCAGCGGGGACTTCCAGTTCCGACAAGAGCCAGATTCAATCCCTGGCCAAGGGCTTTCGCGTTCTTGAAGCCTTTTCGGCCGAGGATCGGGAGCTGACGCTGTCGGAAATCGCGGGTCGCGTTGAACTCGATCCGGGGACCGTGTTTCGCATCCTCAACACACTGACGACGCTCGGCTATCTGGACCGCGTTTCCGGAACCAAGCGATTTCGCCTGACCCTCAAGGTGCTTGATCTCGGTTTTCACGCCATCGCGCGCACCGAGTTGCGCGATCTGGCCCGGCCCATCCTGCGACCCCTGGTCGGCCAGGTAAATGAGGCTGCCAGTCTGGCGACGCTTGAGGGCGACGATGTGGTCTATCTGGAACGGGTGCATGCCGGATTGGTGCGTCTGGGCGTCGATACGCGCATCGGTTCGCGCCTGCCGGCCTACTATACTGCGCTGGGCCATGCCATTCTGGCCCATCTGCCGCGCGAGGATCAATTGCGCGTTCTGAACATGCGCGAGCGGGTCAAGCTGACGGCGCGCACGCCGACGACTATCACCGAAATCGACGCTCGCCTGAAAGGCGTGCGGCGCAACGGTTATGCCCTGTCGGATCAGGAAGTCGTTGCCGGAATGCGGGTGATGGCGGCGCCGGTGCTGGATGCCGACGGACTGCCCTCGGCCGCTGTCAGCGTCGCGGCGCCACCCCACCGCATGCCGCTCAAGGAATTTGTTTCACTGACTGCGCCCCCCCTGCTAGACGCCGCCGCCACAATCGGCAAGGCGATCCGCTGTTCGGGCGCGACCACTCTTCAAACCCTTCGGTCTACTTAATTGGGAGAACTCTCATGACACTCATCGCACCCTTCCGCGGAATCCTGCCCGCCACCCAGGTTCCGTTCACTGCCGATCTGGAAATCGACGAGGCCGAGCTGCGCAGCTTCGGTCGTTGGCTTGCCGGTCACGAAGGCATCGGCGGCCTGGTCCCCAACGGCCATACCGGCGAGGTTTTCGCACTGTCACCCAAGGAACGCGCCGAGGTCGTGCGCATTCTGGCCGACGAGGTCGGTGACAAGCTTCCCGTCATTTCGGGTATCAACTGCGAATCCATCACCGAAGCCGTTGAGCATGCCTGCATGGCCAAGGAAGCAGGGGCCAAGGGTCTGCTGATCATGCCGCCGCACATCTGGTTGCGCTTCGGCATGCGGCCCGAGCACGTGATCGACTACTTTACCGCCATCGGCAAGGCCACGGACATCAACATGATCGTCCACATCTACCCGGCCTGGACCAAGGCAGCCTATTCGTCTGCCCTGCTGGCCGAACTGGCGGGTATCCCGCAGGTCACGACGTTTAAGATCGGCACGCGGGAAATGTCCAAGTACCAGCGCGACATCTACGCGCTGCGCGCCGCAAGCCCGGACGTCACCATCCTGACCTGCCATGACGAATACCTGTTGGCGACCATGGTTCAAGGCGTCGATGGGGCGTTGGTGGGCTTTGCGTCCTTCATCCCCGATCGCATCGCGGCCCTTTATAAGGCGGTTTGCGACGGCGATTTGAAGGCCGCGCAGGCTATACAGGAATGGATCAACCCGCTGAAGGACGTCGTCTATTCCAGCGGCGAGCCTTCCAGCGACGCCCACGCCCGCATGAAGGTCGCCATGTATCTGGCCGGTCGCCTGAACACGACCCATGTGCGTCCGCCGATCCGCCTGCCCGAGGGCGAGGCTTACGACGTTATTTTGAATGCCGTGAAAAACGCGGGATTGTTGCAAAGGGAAGCGGCCTAGCGTCCAACACAAGAGACGTTCGCTTTCAGGAAGAAACGTAACCATAGAATCGAGGAGGTTTCACATGTTTGATCGTAAGACATTGCTTAGAGTCGCCGCAGCCGTTACCGCCGTCGGTATCGTGTTGCCGAGTATTTCCCAGGCCGAAACACTAAAAATCCAGGCCATGCGCGTCAATACGGGTTGGTATTTCTTCGGCGCGACCCTGGCCAAACTGTTGCAGCCCAAGGTTCCGGCTGGAACCAACGTCGAGGTGGTGCCCAAGGGCGGCGGCGTCGGCAACGTCATTTCGGTCGATACCGGCAAGGCGCAGATGGGCCTCGCCAATGTCTCGACCGCGAACTGGGGCTGGGCCGGTCATCCGACCGTTTATAAGGGCAAGCAATACCGCAACATTCGCGCGCTTGCGGGCGGGCTGAACTCGGTGTGGTTTGTCGCCATGGTCCGCAGTGAATATCTGAAGGACACCGGATTCAAAACGATGGAGGAAATCCTGACCTCCGGCAAGCCGGTGCGCATTTCCATGAAGCCTGCAGGCAGCACGGTTCCCGTGGTTGCCGACATGCTGTTCGACTCGCTCGGTCTTGATCGCGCGGCCATCCAAAAGGGCGGCGGTGAGTTCATCCAGGTAGCCGCCAAGCAGCTTCCTGATTTGGTCCGCGATGATCGCACCGACATCTATTTCGAGTCCGCCTTCAAGGGCCATCCGTCGGTCACCCAAGCCGATCAAACCGGCAAGGTCACCTTCATGGATCTGCCTGCGGCATCCATTGGCAAACTCGCCAAGGCTGGCCTGATCGCCAACCCGATGCCGGTCTACTTCAAGGGACAAGCCGCACCGACGCAGGCCGTCGATTTCGGCACCCTGTTGATCGCCAACAAGGATATGAGTGACGATCTTGCCTACATGATCACCAAGACAGTCTGTGAGAGTAAGGCCGACATGGTCGCAGCCCATAAGGCATGGGGGAACTTCAAACCCGAAAACGCCTGGAAGCCTGAAAATACGGGCGTTCCACTCCATCCGGGTGCGATTCGCTACTACAAGGAACGTGGCTGGATGTAGTCGCTAGTTCAACGGGCCGGGCGGCTAAAAACGCCCGGCCCGATTTTTTTGGGGGAAGTAATTCGTGACGTTCGACCGAACCGTATCGGTGATCCGCATCCTGTTGGGAACGGTGTGGCTTGCCGGACAGCTTTACATCATTACCTTTCCGTCGATCCCGATGATCCAACGGCCGCTGCACCTGATGACGGCCATGGCCCTGGTCATCCTGTGGACCCCGCTTGACGCGGGACGTCTGGGCCGAATGGCCGGGCGGATTGTCGATTTGTTGATCCTGGCTTCCATCGCTGCGACGACCGTCTATTACATGATCGAGGCCAACCGCCTGACGGCGCGAATGGAGGGCATCGACGAGGTCATGACCCACGACATCGTGTTCGGCACCGTCGTCATCGTGGTGCTGATGGAGTGTGTGCGCCGGGTCGTCGGCTGGTCGTTGTTGGGCGTTATTGTGGCCTTTTTGTTTTATGGATTTTTTGGCAGTTGGTTCCCCGGCTGGATGGAATTCAGCGGGTTCAGTTTTGCCGAAGTTATCGAAAACTTCACCATGACCGCCAACGGCATTCTGGGTATCACCACCGCGACATCGGTTCATTTCGTCTTTTATTTCGTCGTCTTCGGCGCTCTTTATTCGGCCATCGGCGGCAGCCAATTGTTTATCGATATCGGCCTGTCCGCCGTCGGCACCCAGCGTGGAGGCGCGGCCAAAGCCGCCGTGGTGTCGTCATCCATGATGGGCAGTATTTCGGGAAGCGCGGTCGCCAATGTAGCGGCTACCGGCGTTTTCACCATCCCGTTTATGCGCCGTACCGGCTACACAGCCGAACGCGCGGCGGCGACCGAGGCCATCGCGTCCACCGGCGGGCAGTTGATGCCACCCATCATGGGCATCGCCGCGTTTCTGATGGCCGAAGTCCTGCAGATGGATTACGGCCGCATTGCGCTGGCGGGCATCATCCCGGCAGTGGCGTTCTATGTCGCCGTGTTTCTGGCCGTCGATCTGCATGCCCGGCGCACCGGCACCGGCACGGTGTCCAAGCTCGATATCGGCGAGATGGCCAAGGTGTTGCCGCGCCTATATTTGCTGGCTCCGCCGGTCATCCTGATCGGGTTTCTGGTGCAGGGTTATTCGGCGACCTATTCGGCGGTGATCGCCATTTTGTCCTGCCCCGTTGTCGCCTATTTGAACCGCAAAAGCTGGCTTGGGCCGAAGGACTGGATCGCGGCCATCGGCAACGCGACCAAGCAGACAGCTCAGGTCGCCGCCCCCATCGCCGCCATCGGCATGATCATCGCCGTCGCCATTCAGTCCAATCTGGCGCTCAAATTTTCCAATCGCCTGATGGACATCAGCGGCGGCACCCTGATCGGCGCCATGGTGGTCGTCATTTTGGGCTGCATCATCATGGGCATGGGGCTGCCGACCGTGGCGGCCTACGCCATCGGCGCGGTGATGTTCGCCCCGGCGCTGGTCAAGCTGGGCATCCCCGAATTGTCGGCGCACTTCTTCGTTATGTATTTTTGTGTGCTGTCGATGGTCACGCCGCCGGTGGCGCTGGCGTCCTATACCGCCGCCGGAATGGCGGGTGCCAATACCATGCAGACCAGCCTCCAGGCGTTCCGGATCAGCATCGTATCGTTCTTCATTCCCTTCGCCTTTGCCTTCGATCCGGCACTTTTGGGGTATGGATCGCTGCCCTGGATCCTGTTCGCCTTCGTTTCTCTGACCATCGGCACCGCGGCCTGGGCGATCGCCATCGAGGGTTACCTTTTCGGACCGTTGTCGGTGGTTGAGCGATCGCTGTTCGGGCTGGCATCCATGGTCGCTATCTTCTCACCCACCGGCCATATCGCCTGGGCGGGTGCGATGGCCGTCATCTTGCTGCTGACGGGGTGGCGGTGGCGAATGGGCAAAAGCCGCACGGAGGTACACAGTCCATGAGCGTCACACCCAAATCCGTTTCCGACGCGCCACGTTGGGAAAAGCAGGGCAACACCATCTGGGTGTCCTGCCGCGCCTGCCGGGGCTGGTTCCCCATCGGGGGCGATCTGCTGGCCAATGGGACCATCGAATTGAAGTGTCCTCATTGCGCGGACGCCTTCCTTCCCACCGACGCGGCGAAGGTGATCCAGCCATGACAAAAGATCTGCGCACGTTCCTCGCCGACCCGCAAACCCCGGTGTTCCGACCGCAAAGACCGGTGTCGATCATCCACAACGTCACCGCCATCCAGCACGCTTTGGCGCGGGCCGGACGCTTTCCGGTGGTTCGGGTCGATGCGCCCTTGATGGCCGACGGCACACCCTCGCCGATGCCGGTGGTGACCAACCTGTTTGCCAGCCGCGAGTTGAACGCGCGGGTACTTGGTATCTCGGATCACAAACGCGCGGCATCCGAATTTTCAACCATCGCCATGAAAACCATTGCGCCGATCATTGTCGAGCGGGCCAATGCGCCGGTTCAGGATATCGTCAAGGAAGGCGACGCGGCGGACGTGTTGTCGCTCCCCGTTCTGCGCCAGCACACGTTTGATGTCGCTCCCTATCTGACGGCGGCGCATATTTCGACCTGTGACCCCGACACCGGCATCGACAACACCGCCATCCAGCGTCTTGCCGTGCACGACGGGCGGTTCATGAGCTTCCACGCCTTCGGGGCCGGGCACAATGCCATGAACATCCACAAGTTCTGGGCGCGCAATGAAGCCTGCCCTATGGTCGTGTGGATCGGCCACCATCCGGGCGTATCCATCGGCGCGCAGGCGAAACTTGGGTATCCCGAAAGCCATTGGGCGACGGCGGGCGGCATGGTGGACGAGGCGATCCGTCTGGTCCCCAGCATCACCCACGGCGACAAATTAATGGTTCCGGCCGACGCCGAAATCGTCATCGAAGGCTGGTGCCCGCCCGACCGCAAGGCCGCCGACGGCCCGCTGGCCGAATACCACGGCTATATGGGCCTGCAAATCGCCTGTCCAACCATGGACGTGACCTGCATCACCCATCGCTCCGACGCCATCTACCAAGATTGCGGCGCCGGGCTGCACGACCACCTGATTTGCGAAAACCTGCCCATCGAGGGCAAGATCTATTCCCTGGTCAAGCCCCTGGCGCCGTCGCTGGTCAACGTGCACCTGCCGTTTTCCGGACGGCGCTTCAACACATATCTGCAATTCAAAAACCCGCGCTTGGGCGAAGTGCGCGACGCCCTGGCCGGAGCCCTTGGCTTCCGTCGCCACCGCACGGTGATCGCGGTGGACGACGACATCGATATTTTCGACGACAACCAGATCATGTGGGCGCTGGCGACCCGCGTGCAGTGGCACCGCGATATGTTCACCATCGACGGCCTTAGCTATCCGCCGCACGACCCGTCGCTTCCGCCGGGCGCCAAGACCATCACCAAGGCGGCCATCGACGCCACCCTGCCGCCCGCTCCCGGCCCCGGCCTGCCGCGCCCCTTCGCGCCCACCATCTCCGTGAATGACGAAGCGCTGCGGGCTGCCCAGGCGATGCTGGACGGGATCGACGACACGGGATGGCCAACCGCATGACCTTGACCCCCGCCCAGCAGGCCCGGCTCGATTGCCGCGAAGGCCGCCACAGCGGAACCAGCCGGGGGGTGGCGCTGGGGTTCGTTCAATGCAATCTGGTCATTTTGCGCGAACCTCTGGCCTACGAGTTCCTGCTCTACTGCCAGCGCAACCCGAAGCCCTGCCCGGTGATGGAGGTCTGCGACACCGGAAATGCGGAACCGAAACGTTTGGCCCCGGGGGCCGATCTGCGCACCGATCTTTCGCGCTACGCCGTCTTTCTCCACGGCAAGCGGCAAGACGACGTGACCGACCTTGGCGACCTATGGCAGGACGATTTCGTCGCCTTCCTGATTGGTTCGGGCATCACCTTTGATCAGGCGCTGGAACGCGCGGGCGTGCCAACCCATAAGGACCGCTGGGTGGTGCGAACGACCCTGCCGACGGAACCGGCGGGCCGTTTTGCAGGCCCCATGGTGGCGACCATGCGTTGGCTGACACCGGAACAGGCAATCACGGCAGTTCAGGTTTCATCAAGGTTTCCGTATAACCACGGCGCGCCGATCCATGTTGGCGATCCGGCGGCCATCGGCGCCGATTTGGCCGACCCCCTGTTCGGCCCGGCTATCGAGGGCGTGCCCGCCGACAAGGTGGCCGTTTTCTGGGCCTGCGGCGTCACCCCGCAAGAGGTCGCTCTGGCCGCCAAGATCGATCTGATGATCACCCACGCGCCGGCGCACAGTTTCATCACCGACCTTTCCGCCGATCAGATCTGCACGCCATGACCAAGGGGCGAACCTATCCGGGCGAAAGCACCACGGTTCGCGATCCGCGCACCGGCGCGGTCCTGCGGCAGGTGACGAGCCACCTGTCGATCCATCATCAGCCGTTCTTTTTCATTCCCGCCTATGACGACGCCATGAAGCGCCTGATTTTCGTCTCCTATAGAACCGGCACGCCGCAGATTTTCGCCGAGGATCGGGCCACCGGCGATCTGCTTCAACTGACCGACCGGGCGGGCATTGACGAGTGGTCGGTTTATCCGTCACGCGATGGCCGGTTCGTTCTGTTTATGTCGGGCAACGTCGGCGTGCGGCTTGATTCCTCCACCCTGATCGAGACCGATCTGGTGGACTTTCGCAACGAGGCCCAGGCCCGTGAAGGCATGGTCGCCAGCGGCATGGGAACCACGGCGCTGTCGTGGGATGATCGCTGGTGGGCGGTACCAGTGAAGGTGGCGGACGGCTTTCGTTTCTATGTCATCGACACGCAAACCGGTGCGGCCAACTGCATTCTGGAACGCGACGTCATCGGCCATCCGCAATTCTGCCCGGATGACCCCAACCTCATTCTGTACATGGGGCCGCACACGGCGCGTGTCTGGGTGGTGGGCCGCGACGGTTCCGACCACCGGATGATTTATTCCCGCGACACGGCGCGCAATGAGTGGGTGGTGCACGAAACGTGGATCCCCGAGCGGCGCGAAATCAGCTTCGTCGATTGGCCCAACGGTGTCTGGGCCATCCAAGTGGACACCGGCGACAAGCGCAAGGTCTGCACCTTCAACGCCTGGCACCCCATGTGCAGCCCCGACGGAACGGCCATGGTCTGCGACACCAATTTCCCCGATGACGGCCTGCGCATCTTCGATCCCCGCCCCGGCGGCGGGACGCCGCAGACGCTGTGCTTCGCCGGGGCCTCGCAAATGGGCGCACACTGGGCCGAACCGTTCCCCTACGCCAACGGGCCAATCGAAGTTTACGCGCCCCAGCACACCCACCCCCACCCCAGTTTCGCGCCCGATATGTCGCGGGTCGTGTTCACATCGGACAGCAGCGGCCACGCCCAGGTGTACGAGTGCATGTTGGACGAAACCACGAAATAGGGCTGCGGGCAGCAGGTCTCTCTTGCCTATGGAATCAGTGTGGGGGATAAATCGCCTCGTCTACGGCGTGACCAGAAAATCGCCGGGAACGATAGGGTGGGTGCAGCCCGTTTCTTTGAAGGAACCATATACGAGGGAAAATATCTGGCATGAGTGAAAAAACTTGGCGCGTTTACCTGTCCGGCGAAATTCATACCGATTGGCGCGAACGCATCGCCCAGGGCGTGGCGGACGCCGACCTTCCCGTGCGTCTGGATGGCCCCGTTTGCGTACATGAAGACAGCGACGATTGCGCCGCCGCCATTCTGGGGGCCGAGGATAAGAAGTTCTGGCACGATCACAAGGCGGCCAAGATGAACGCCATCCGCATCCGCACCCGCACCCTGATCAGCGAAGCCGATATCGTGGTTGCGCGTTTCGGCGACAAATACCGCCAGTGGAACGCGGCCTTCGACGCCGGAACCGCCGCCGCGCTGGGCAAGGCCCTGATTTCCCTTCACGATGCACCGCTGACCCACGCGCTCAAGGAAGTGGACGGGGCGGCGAGCGCCGTTTGCGAAACGCCTGAACAGGTCGTACAAACACTGGCCTACGTCATTCGCGGCCAAATGCCTTCCAATTAGCAAAGGACACCCAGTTCATGACCAACTGCCCGTGCGGCTCCGGCCGAATTTTTGACGATTGCTGTGCGCCGTTTCTTTCGGGCCTGCCCGCACCAACCGCCGAAGCGCAGATGCGCGCGCGCTTCACCGCCTACACCCAGGGCAGCGTCGACTATCTGGGCAAGACGCTGGACGCCGCCGGGCGGGCCGAATACGACCCGGAAGAAACCGCGCGGGACGCGGCGGCTGCCGACTGGCAGCGCCTTGAAATTCGCGCAACCGAAGGCGGCGGCGAAGGGGACGACACCGGCTCGGTTGAATTCGTCGCCCATTTCAAATTGGAAGGCCAGGCGCGCATCCATCACGAACGGGCCATGTTCGTGCGCGAGGACGGCCAGTGGAAATGCGCCGACGGGCAGGTGGACCCCAAGGAACCGCCCAGAACGGCGGCCAAGGTCGGGCGCAACGAACCGTGCCCCTGCGGTTCGGGCAAAAAATACAAGAAGTGCTGCGGGACCGCCTGAGGAAGACGGCTTAATAAACACAGCCTGAGGAAGGCGGTCGATTCAGCGTGGCTTCGGGAAGCCAAAAAAAAACGCCAAAACGCATTTCGCGCACGGCGATTCACCACTTTAAAACGGAAAACGCCGCCTCTGACCAAAGCCGGAGGCGGCGTCTAACGAATTCTTTAGTCGACGACCGACAGATTTTCGGCAGAGGATTTGCCGTTCCGTCCGGGCTGAAGTTCGTAGTTGACCTTCTGCCCTTCGTTCAGCGTGCTCAGGCCGGCGCGCTCAACAGCCGAAATGTGGACGAAGGCGTCGTTGCCGCCGTCTTCCGGCTCGATGAATCCGAAACCCTTGGTGGGGTTAAACCATTTAACGGTACCAGTAGGCATAAATAATTCCTCTAACAGGCGTAACTTCGCGCACCGCACCATGCGGCAACGCGCTTTCACAAACGTTCACACTGTTAGGGTATAACCAAGCTAATCGGAACACCGGTTATTTTAGGTAACACAAAACAAATGCGACACGCCCGCGATTATGTAAAGAACATCTGCAAAATGTCAATGCCCCGTTGAAAATAGCGGAAATTAACCCGCATCCTCCCCTATTAACTACCCGTCACCGCGACGCCACGCGGCTGCGATTGAAAATGTAGAGCCCGCTGCCAACGATGACCAGGGCGCCAAGCAGGGTCCATCCGTCGGGAAAATCGTCGAAAACGATGTATCCAGACAAGGTCGCCCACAACAAGATGGTGTAGTTAAACGGCGTGACCGTTGCCGCCGGTGCCGCCTGGAAAGCCCGTACGCTGGCATATTGGCCCAGGAAACTGCACATCCCCATGCTGGCCATAAGCCCCCAACCCGCGGGTTCGGGCATCGTCCACACGAACGGAATTGTCATGCTGGTGGCGAGGAAGCCGATCAGGGCGGTATAGAAAACCGTCGTCATCGGATTGTCGATTGCGCCCAGTCGCCGGGTCGTCACCTGATTGATGGCGTAGAACAACGCCGCCGCCAGCGGTATGGCCGTGGCCGGATGCACCAGCCCCATGCCGGGCCTAATCACAATAAGCACGCCGACAAATCCGATCACCACGCCTAACCATCGGCGCAGCCCCACCTTTTCGCCTAACAACACCACCGACAGCGCCGTCACGATCAGCGGCGAAGCCGACGCAACCGCACTGACTTCGGTCATGGGAATGAACCGCAAGGCCGTTATCATGGACATGTTGGTCAACACGACCATGATCGCCCGCAGGCCCTGAAGCCGGTAGCTTTGGCTGACGACCACGTTCGGCAGCCCCGACAAGATCACCGGCGCCATAAACAGCAATTGAAACAAAAACCGCGCCCACACGATCTCGAAAACGGGGTAAGTCTGAGCCAACACTTTGCCGATGGTGTCCATTCCTACGAACAACAACATGGCCACCAACATCCAAAGAATACCCTGCCCGGCATTCTGGCCGGATATGGGGGTGCGCTGGTTCATGGCTTCGAAACGCAAATCTGAGTTGGGTCCAACCTGGACACGGGATACCACAATAGCCCCGTATCCCCCTGACCGGGCGGTTTTAAATTGGGTTGCGGGATAAAAACAGCGGCCACCCCCCCAACCTCGACAACAAGCCCGGAGCGCAGCGACTAGCGACCAAGCGGGAGCGCAGCGAAGCGTGGCGCTTGAACGCAATACAGAAGAAAAAGACCGGGCTCCGCCCCTATCCGCGAAGGGACTCGTCGCCGGATTTGCGTCGCCAATATGAGACGGCGACCGCCCCCAACAATAGTTGGAGGCGATGCTTCGCGTCGTATTTAGAGAACAGACAGGTTCTCGGCAGAAGATTTGCCGTTCTGTCCCGGCACGACTTCATAGGACACTTTCTGACCTTCGTTGAGCGTGCTCAGTCCGGCGCGCTCGACGGCCGAAATGTGAACGAAAGCGTCGTTGCCGCCATCTTCGGGCTCGATGAATCCAAAACCCTTGGTCGGGTTAAACCACTTCACTGTACCAGTAGGCATAATAATTTCCTCTAACAGGCGTCTTGATTCCCCACCCCACACAGCGTGGCGGCAAGGCCGTTCCAACGTTCACACCGTCAGGGAATAACCAAGGTAATCGAAAACTCGGCTATCTAGGCAACACTAAACAAATGCAACACGTCTGCGCGCTATGTAGAACAATTCGTAAGAATGTCAATGCCCCACAGCCCCGAACCCCTCGAACTACGCCGCAAACCCCGCCACACTCAAGCGCTCCCACACCCCCCATCGCCCGACAACAAGCCCGGAGCGCAGCGACTATGCGACCAAGCGGGAGCGCAGCCTGCGTGGCGCTTGAACGCGATTATCAAAGAAAGACCGGGCTCCGCCCAGATCCGCAAAGGGCCTCGGCCCTTTGATCCCGAACTAGTGCACTGTCACCGTAATCCGTGCACTGTCACCGAACCCCTGTCACCGAAACCCCAAGAGGCAAACAGACGTTTTGGAGTGAGGCGTCCGCTTCGCCCCGCAAAGCAGACTAGTTTTTAGAATGACGTTGAAGACCGCTATCGACCCCAAGCCGTCATTCAAGAACATTGAGTGTGAAGAAAAAAGTTGTGCCGACGCCTTCTTGAGTATCATAGCCAATGGTACCACCATGACCGTCGATAATCGATTTTGAAATGTATAAGCCTAGGCCTGTCCCCGATTGTTGACGGGTGTCACTGGCATCAGCTTGGGCAAACCTTTGAAAAAATTTTCTTTGAAAGTTTTTCGAAATACCGGGTCCATAGTCGGTGATCGAAACCTTGGCTATGTTGTTGTCCACAGCAAGCGAGACATCGACGGTTTTTCCTTTATCCGAAAACTTGGCTGCATTTGACAGCAAGTTGGCAATCACCTGACCAAGTTTCATACTATCCCCGTGCACATTCACGTGAGAAGTGGTCTCCGCAAAGCGAAATCCAATGCCGCACGATTGGGCGTAGCCTTGGTTTTCTTCTACGGCCTCTCGCGCAATGGCCAACAAATCAACGGATTGAAAATCGAACGCCATATTGCCGGAAACAAGTTTTTCGACATCCAATATATCGTTCACAAGGTTGTTTAGTCTGTCGAGGTTTTTGGTAGCAATAGCCAGCATTTCCTGAGCTTTCGCTGGCAAGTCTCCAAGGACGCCTCCACTCAGCAGGCCCAACGACCCCTTGTGGACGTTAGGGGTGTACGAAGTTCGTGGCTGACAGTGGACAGAAACTCTAGTTTAGCGGTATTCGCTTCCTGTATCGCCTCAACCATGTCGTTAAATACGCTGGCTAGTCTGCCAATTTCACCAAAGCCAGACGTGTCGAGTTTTTCCGGAAAATCACCAAGACTTACCAACTCGACAGAATGAGTCAGTTTTTCAATTGGGATAATAATTTTCTTCGAGAAATAGAAAATCAAAATAATTGCCAACATCAATGCAGCCGCAGAAATCATAGCGATGGAAAATAAAATACTGTTGTTGGTTCTCTCCGCATCTTCTATGGGTTGCTCAACAAATACATTCAGTCTTTCATCACCAATCACGATCGTTTCGACGGTCAAGACTACGTCCTGACCAGAAAGACCTGTCCCCCGGGCTTTGCGGTTCACATCAGTATCAATGTTTTTCAAAACAACGCTTGGATTGGCGTGGGCGATGACATGCCCTGAAGCGTCCGTTACATATACGATCTTGCTGTGTTGTAAATTCAACCCCGCCAATAAATTCCATATGGATCTGAAACGCAAATCAGCTTGGAATATATGAGAAGTTTTGCCCGTCTGACTGTTGGCCACAGGGAAATTCATTGTGATCAGTGGCTCGTTGATAGCCTCATCAAACCGCAGTTGGCTAAACCTCATCCCGTTTAAGTGTTGATCCAATTCTTTCGTATCCAATGGAGAAATTGCGACTTGCGCACCAGTCCGTGAAACAAAAACCTGCGCAGACGTGACGGTGTCGTAGAGGGATAAGGATTGATAGTTCTCGTTCCCAAGCAACACCGACAACAAGATGGCTTTTTGTTGTTCCCGAGGCTGCTCGGTCATCGCGGAGACCTTGAAGAGAAGGTTAGCATCCCGCGTCGGCACATTGAAAAATTCTTCGACCCGTGCCGCGACTTGCTTGGCTACCGTCCGCAGGTTTTCCTTTTCCAGATCGTCGACAGCGACAAAACTGATTTTGCTCGAAGCGACGCTAAGCAACACAATGGGAATGATGGCGAGACCGACAAAAATCAGTAGTAGAAGGGTTCTGAGGTTACGAGGCATTGTGCCTGCTCACCCTTCCGGCCGTATAATTTCTTCCGATTGCCTGATAATCTGGTCCGCGACGGAAACACCGATAGCATTCGCAGTTTTCAAATTTATGCCTAAATATGAGCGGGCCGTTTCCACAGGAACTTTGCCGGCATTACTTCCTTTAAGTACCTGGTCCGCAATGCGAGCAGCTTGCGCACCGACGTCATGGTGGCTAATGCCGTAACTCATAAGCGCACCCTGGCGCAATTGTGCCCCGCTTGGTCCGAACAATGGGATTTTTAGCTTAATGGCAACTTTAACGATGTCCTTGATGTGCTTGTTGACAAGGCTGTCAGGAACCAAAAAGACACTATCGGCTCGCTCATCCAAGGTCTTTAAGCTAGCCGTCACGGCATCGTTGTCGGGGCATTTGATCAGCAGCAATTCCGTCTGAGTGTCACTAATAATGCCCTTGATCTGGGCTACCGAACTCGTTGCGGCGCTATCGTTTGGATTATATAGAATCGCCATTTTCTTAATGTTGGGCGCAATCTGCAAGAAAAGCTCAAGACGCAACGCTTGGTTTTGACTCAGTTTCACCCCCGTCATGTTGCCGCCGGGCTCGGTCAAATCTGTCATAACGCCCGCGCGAATGGGATCAGCAATCACGCCAAAAACGACGGGAATGTCACTGCCTTTCGTCATGCGAAAAGCGGCAACGCCTGTCGGCGTGCCTGCGGTGAAGATCAAATCGACTTTATCATGCACGAACCCGGAAAGGGTTGCATCCAAGTCTTTGCCCTTCAAGTGTCTTTTTGCGTCAACGTATATGACGTTCCGACCTTCGATGTACCCCAACCGGCCCATCTCTTGCTGAAAACCTACAATATTTTTCAACCCATTGGGATTGTTCGTAACAACGCCAAGAGTAAAGGTTCTCTTCGGCGCGGCGTCCTCACCACATCCCACAAGGGCAACTGCGGCAATCAAAGCGCAAGCCAATCCGCCAAACGACCAAACACGACCAATCCGCATAGAACTCGCTCTCAATAAGTGTTCCAAGAATTGATAAGAAAGCGTCGGGACGCAATATTGCAACAAATTACAAGTTCAGGGGTCTTTCCGCAACTACGGAACACGGTTTCCGTTCTTGGGGCTGCAGTGACAAGGAGTTGCCGCTATCGGTTGCTGTGCCAGCGGTTGCAGTGACAGAGCACTAATTAGGGATCAAAGGAAAACAACCCATCAGCCGGTCAGGCGCAGAGGTGAACAACCTTATGAGACTCCACAGTTAGTCGCTCCGCTCCGGGCTTGTTGGCCAGTATTGGGATTAAGTTACCGCCGAATGTGGTTTCTATCCTATTTTCCTTGACATTTACCCCATTCTATGATAGAGTCCCTCTCCATTTCCCTTGACGGCCTCGTCCGCCTCGGGGAAACGGGCCGAAAAGCACCCATTACGCCCCTACCCACGGCATTGAAAACAAAGGAGAAAACGGCAAAATGACGATGATTGACGACGGATGACGATGAATGACGATAGTGTTTTCGTGGAATTCGAGGTTTTGCCTGTATCTTCAAAGGCGTAGCGGGACTCCCGGTGGGCGGAAAATCGTCATTTTGGGGGGTGAGTGAAGTCGCCGGGGGGACATTCCAGTTTCGGTTTTCGGGTCCAACTTCACCTTTTTTTTATTTTTTTGCGCTTTGGTGTAGGATGCCGCGGACGACTGGTTTTTCGACCGGCCATGTGTTTTTGAATTTTCTACAGGGAGAGACGATTTCATGATCGATGCCGGACCGTTGATGGCTGGGAAAAAGGGCCTGATCATGGGGGTGGCCAACAACCGCTCGATTGCCTGGGCGATTGCGCAGGCCGCCCATGCCCAGGGGGCCGAACTGGCCTTCACCTATCAGGGCGAGCAGTTGCAAAAGCGGGTCACGCCGCTGGCCGCTTCGGTGGGCTCCGATATCGTCCTTCCGTGCGATGTCACCGACGCGGGCTCCATCGACGCCGTGTTCGAGGCGATCGAGGCCAGGTGGGGCAAGCTGGACTTTCTGGTTCACGCCATCGCCTTTTCCGACAAGGAAGAACTGAAGGGCCGCTACATCGACACCACGCCCGAGAACTTCGCGGCGACCATGAACATCTCGTGCTATTCGTTCACCGCCATTTGCAACCGCGCCGCAACCCTGATGGTGGATGGCGGCAGCCTGATTACACTTTCGTATCTGGGCGCCGAAAAGATCATTCCCAATTACAACGTCATGGGCGTGGCCAAGGCCGCGTTGGAAGCCAGCGTGCGCTATCTGGCCGAGGATCTGGGCAAGGACGGCATTCGCGTCAACGGCCTTTCGGCAGGCCCCATGAAGACGCTGGCTGCCTCGGGCATCGGCGATTTTCGCTATATCCTCAAATGGAACGAGCTGAATTCACCGCTGCGGCGCAACACCACGCTTCAAGACGTGGGCGGCGCGGGGCTCTATTTGCTGAGCGATCTTTCCAGCGGCGTCACCGGCGAAACCCATCATGTGGACAGCGGCTATCATATCGTCGGCATGAAGGCCGTCGACGCGCCGGATATTTCGGCCGTGTAGGCCCGAGTAGGATACCGCCATGCCCGGCAACAGCTTCGGCGATCTTTTTCGCGTCACCACCTTCGGTGAAAGCCACGGCCCGGCCATCGGCGGCGTGGTCGACGGCGTGCCGCCGGGTATCGCCATCGATGAAGCCGACATTCAACGTGATCTGGATCGGCGGCGCACGGGCCAATCGCGCCACACCAGCCAGCGCAAGGAATCCGACCGCATTGAGATTCTGTCCGGCGTTTTTGAAGGGCGCACCACGGGCACGCCCATCGGGCTTTTGATTCGCAACGAGGACGCAAAGTCCAGGGATTATTCCGACATCAAGGACAAGTTCCGCCCCGGCCACGCCGATTTCACCTACGCCCAAAAATACGGCCTGCGCGACTATCGCGGCGGGGGGCGTTCCAGCGCACGGGAAACGGCGGTTCGCGTTGCCGCCGGCGCCATTGCGCGCAAGGTTCTGGGGGACGATGTTTCGGTTCGCGGCGCGCTGGTTCAAATCGGCCCCCACGCCATCGATCCCGAGAACTGGGACTGGAACGAGGTCGCTAACAATCCCTTCTGGAGTCCCGACCCCGCCTGCGTGGCAACGTGGGAAAACTATCTGGACGGGGTTCGCAAGCAAGGCTCCAGCACCGGCGCCATTATCGAGCTCAGCGCATCGGGCATTCCCGCCGGACTGGGCGAGCCCGTGTTTGACCGTCTGGACGCCGACATCGCCAAAGGCATGATGTGCATCCCCGCCGTCAAGGGAGTGGAGATCGGCGCAGGGTTCGCGGCGGCCGTTTTGTCGGGCAGCGAAAACGCCGATGAAATCGCCATTGGCGAGAACGGCGAGCCGGTCTTTCTGTCCAACAATGCGGGCGGAACCCTGGGCGGCATTTCGTCGGGCCAGGACGTCGTGGTTCGCTTCGCCGTCAAGCCGACCAGTTCGATCCTGACACCACGCCGCACCATCAACACATCGGGCGAGGAAACCGAGGTCGTCACCAAGGGCCGCCACGACCCCTGCGTGGGCATTCGCGCGGTGCCCGTGGGCGAGGCCATGCTGGCCATGGTGCTGGCCGATCATCTGTTGCGTTTTCGCGGCCAGTGCGGGGGTTAGGTTTCGACGCCCAGCCGCGCCGCGATCAGGAATTCGATATTGCCTTCGGGGCCTTTGATGGGGCTTTCGGTTATTCCCTGAACGGTCCAGCCCGGCAAGCTCGAAAGCCAGTCCGAAATCTTGACGCAGACTTCCTCGTGCAGGGCCACATCGCGCACCACGCCGCCCTTGCCGACCCGGCCCTTGCCCACTTCGAACTGCGGCTTGATCAAGGACACCAGCGTCGCACCCGGCGCGCATAAAGCCAGCGGCGCAGGCAGCACTTTTTCAAGCCCGATGAAGCTTGCGTCACAGACCACCATGGCCAGCGGTTCGGGAACCTGCTCGGTCGTCAAATGCCGGGCGTTGGTTTTTTCCAGCACGACAACGCGCTCGTCACCGCGCAGTTTCCAGGCCAGCTGTCCGCGCCCCACATCGACCGCATAAACCCGCCCCGCGCCCCGCGACAAAAGAACATCGGTAAATCCGCCAGTGGAAGCGCCCACATCCATGCAAACGAGGCCCTCGGGATGAATAGCGAAATGGGTCAGCGCGTGGTCCAGCTTCAACCCGCCGCGCGACACCCAAGGGTGATCCTGACCCTTTAGCTCAAGCGGCGCTTCGCCCGATATCTGGTGGCCCGGTTTATCCAGCCTGCGTGTTTCCGAATAGACCAGCCCGGCCATGACCAGCGCCTGGGCGCGCGCCCGGCTTTCGGCCAGACCACGTTCGACGAGAAGCTGATCTACGCGTTTCTTGGCTGTCATGACGAAACCTAAATCTCTCCGGCCTTTTCCAGCAGCGCCTGCAAAAGAACGTCGGCACCGGCGCGGATATCTTCCGGCGCGGTGTATTCGGTGACGTTGTGGCTGATGCCGTTTTGGCTGGGAACGAAGATCATGGCCGCCGGGCAATTGGCAGCAAACGTCTGGGCGTCATGCCCGGCTCCCGAATGCATGCGCCGCACCGAGCGCCCCTGCGCCCGCGCCGTGTCTTCAACCAGCGCCACCATCTCACCGTCGAACTCCACGGGATCGAGCCGCACGTGCGGATGAACGGCAATTTCGCAACCTTCCTCGGCGGCCGTATGCTCGGCAAACTCGATCAGTTCGTCAGTGGCTCGCTTAAGGGCTTTTACGTCGGTATTGCGAAAATCGATGGTCACCGTCGCGTCACCAGCCACCACGTTGACCAAACCCGGCCCCAGGCGCAGGAACCCCGCATTGGCCACCTGATTGCCCCCCGCTGCCCGGGCAATCTCTCGGGCCTGCACGGCAATCCGGGCAGCCACATATCCCGCGTCATGACGGTTTTGCATGGGTGTCGTGCCTGCGTGATTGGCAACGCCTGAAATCCTGAACTCGGTCCAGTAGATCCCCTGAACCCCGGTGACCGCGCCAATGGTTTCGCCCGCCAGATCGAGCACTGGCCCTTGCTCGATATGCAGCTCGAAATAGCAGTAGGCGCGGAAATCCCCAACCAGACCCTCACCCGCGTAGCCGATGGCGGCCAGGTCATCGGCCACAATGGTGTCGTCGATACCCGTGGTCGCCAACACCTCGTCCAGATCAAGAATGCCCTGGCTGACGGCACTGCCCATCATGTCGGGTGCGAAGCGCGCGCCTTCCTCGTTGGTGAAGAAAGCCACGGCCAGCGGCCTGCAGGTCGTGATCTCCGCCTCGTTCAACACGGCGATGGCTTCCAGCCCGGCCAGAACGCCCAGACACCCGTCATAAATGCCGCCGGTCGCCACGGTGTCGATGTGCGAACCCGCCACCACCGGCGGTCCGTCCCCGGTACCGGGGCGAACACCGACCACGTTGCCAATGCGATCGACGGTTACAGCAAGCCCAAGTTCCTTCATCCAGCCAACCACCAAATCGCGCCCGCGCCGATCCTCGTCGGTCAAGGCCAGGCGGCAAACGCCCCCCCCTTTAAGCGCCCCGACGAGGATCGGCGCGGGCGCGATTTGGTGGTTGGCTGGATGAA
>Ga0233437_1002465_pt1 | contig 27776 bp, 18 predicted proteins | sample SI_122_August201_FD_182714 | JGI IMG/M metagenome (GOLD analysis project Ga0233437, IMG submission 182714) | Seawater microbial communities from Saanich Inlet, British Columbia, Canada - SI_122_August2016_200_MG | ecosystem: Environmental > Aquatic > Marine > Inlet | place: Canada: British... | reverse complement strand
AATTCCGGTAGCCCTGGCGGTATTCACCAACATAGATCTGGCGAAAAAGGATTCTTTGCCCTCTAATGTCCGCTGGGTTCCAATATCTGCCGTATAATCTTCCAGACCCATGGCGAGCCCAACATTGTTCTGACTGGCCGTGGCAATTTCAGCCGCATTCAAAACGCCCTGGGCACTCTCAAGTATGGGCATGTAATAAACCTTAAAGCTGAGACCTTCACGCTTCAGAATTTCCTGAACCCTGGCTTCCATGGCCACAACCTGCTCAGCCGTCTCGGCCTTGGGCAGGAGTACGGTATGGACATTGTTGGGAATAATGGCCTCAAGATCCTGCATCCCTAAGTCGCCCTGATTGATTCGCACCATCCGTTCTGAGCCAAAAAAATCAAGTGTTCTCAGAGCATTCCTGACGATGAGCCGAGCAGCGTCCTTTTCAGCGGGGGGTACAGAATCTTCAAGATCTAGAATGATGCTATCCGGTTTATGGATCCCAGCATTCAAAAATAATTTGGGTTGATTACCTGGAAGATAGAGACGACTCCGACGAAAACGGCCAAACGCGGTTTCATAGCGGGCATGCTCCTTAAAGTCCGGTAAGGCTTCCAGGGTGATCTCGGGATGAGCTCTTTTAACCACCGTTTCGATTTGGGCCATCATCACAAAGGGGAGGGCACCAAAATCCTTTATCTGGACCGCACCTGTGTCAACCCCAAGGCTGGAAAAAGTTTTCTCCGTCAAGTCCCTGATGGCCTTGGAAAACAGGACTTCAACCTTACTCTCAATTTCAATTTTAAGTGGTTCGGAGCCTGGTGTATAGAACACCTGACAATCAGATTTAATACTTGTACCTGAGGGTCCCGCCTGAAACATTTTAGCCATAATATTGTCGCCTTGAACCGTTAGTTTCAAATTTACAAATTGTCGTTGTCATAATATGGTTCGGCAAGGTGTCGATGCCGGATTGAACAGCAAATATACATCCCGAATTCAACGCCTTCAACACTAACCCCAATTGTATTAGTTGATTTATTTCGCAGACTTCTAGCTACACCATCTGGAAAATATTCAAAATCTGCTGCTTGCTTTTTGACCAACTCGATAGTTTCCTTTTTAATAGCAGGGTGATTCTGGAGCGCACGAGAAACTGTAGAGATGGAAATCTCTAGTTTTTATGGCAATATCTTTAAGCATTGCATGTCTTTTGGTCATGATATATTAAAGTATACAATTGATTGCACCAGTCTAAACAGCAGGTTGTCAAATCACAACGAAATTTCAAATTGGTGTCGGAGGCAACAAGCATTAATTTACTTGACGTATATGAGTTTTGTCTGATTACTGCCAGAATTAGTTAAAATATGACAAGTGTAAACTCCACTGGAAACCAACATACCATTTGAGTCATCTCCATTCCAAGGTAGCCAGTATGTACCTGCCTGAGCAAATCCTTCTGCTAGAACTTTCACCAGTAGACCTGAGATGCTATAAATTTTGATGCTATAATCACTTTCAATCGGTACTGAGAATTGAATCATTGTAGATGCATTAAATGGATTCGGATAATTATGCAATGCAAGTTGATTTGGATTAACTAGGTCTTTATCTGAAATACTATCTGGATTCTTATTGATTGAAAATTGATCAATAATATTCTGGTTTCTATCTTTGATATGGAATCTCAGCAGTGAACCATTTACATTTATCATGCAGAAATGATAATTTGCTGAATATTCAGTAATTTCGGGGAGATTACGAACATGATGGGATAGTGGTCCTCCACCACCTGCACTAATGATATGGTAGAGTCCTTCGGAATAACCCCTTTCATAATCATGGATATGTCCGGCGAAGAAAATATCTACACCATATTCCAGTAGGAGCGGTAGCAGAACATCCCGATTCAGCTCGAAATTATTGTTTGTACCTACGGAATAAATGGGAACATGCCCCAGGACAAACAACCACTCCGCATTTTGAGCAACAGGGGAGCTTAATTGATCCTCTAACCAATTATATTGAGCACTTTCCACAGATAGAGCTGGAAAATCACCAGAAGGATATGCCGCTATGTTATTATCCAGAAAAACAAAAAATGTATTTCCATATTGAAATGAATAGTAATTTTCATGGTCAGGATCCGGAAATGAAAAGTATTCGCTGAAATGGGGTGCTTCCAGTTCATGATTTCCGATTGCTACATATATTGGTATCGTTTTAATGAGGTCAGCCAGGGGATTAAAAAACTCTGTATCCCAGTCTGGTCGTAGACCATACTGAACGACATCGCCAGTATTGATAAACCGGCCTGCGAACCAACTCGGACGCGATAATAGTTTTCAGCGTTCTGGTAACGAAATAGTACTCCAACATAGTCGTCATCTGTAGAAACCAAATTAACTGAAATATAATAATTATCCCAGGTTGTTAATCCAGATACAGCATGTGTACCCAGTGAATTTTCACCAATATTGCTCGTCTGGATCAGATAGCCTTGCTCAACATGCCAATTTGAGGTGCCCACCGCATCATCATAAAATACCCAACCATCACTGTCTCCATCTTCGAAGTCATCGCTCCAGAGCGGTACCTCCTGGCTAATGACAGTGCCCCCTGTAACGATTATCATGATAGTGAATAGAACAGGTATCCCTTGAATAAATGAGACAATTTTATTGTGTAATGTTTTGATAAGAGACCTTCCTTCTCTGATTAATAATACTGCCCATCATTTACCTATGCGGACAATTCCAGCTCATGTTCCCAGTATTGAGAAATCGGTGAAGACTTCATAGATACTTAAAACTATGTATCATGACAGAACAAGTTGGAGCAATTAGCATGATTTTCTAAGAGATACTTTTGGGTTATCCTGAAAGCAAAAAAGGAAATAAAAATGAGCCCAAAATCAAATGTAGAAGGGCGTGCAAGAGATATTCGCAGTAACACTAGCAAGAAATACTCCGCAGAAGAAAAGATCAGAATAATACTGGAAGGCTTGAGAGGTGAAGAGACCATCGCCTCTAGCTGTCTCAAAGAGAGTATTGCTCGGAACCTGCACTTATAATAGAGCAAAGACTTTTGGAGGCGGGTAACAAGCGCCTATTTTCCTATCGAAGCTGGAGCCTGGGCTTGCATGCCCAATGCAGAGTCAAAGTGTCGAAGGGTAACGTGGATTGTGGGTCATAAGGTGTATAGTTGAGGTAATCCTCACAGAATAATATTCATGGGCAAATCATGGCATACAAGTTAACAAATAGTAAACAAACATATTCTATATATGGTAATAGTGTTCAATAGCAAGACAGGTCGATAAAAAAAGTTGACAAATAATAATAAGATACTTGACATGAGAATGAGAGTAATGTATAATGATCATGTAATAATGTATGATTAAATAGGGTTTAAATATTTAGGTAGTCAACTTGATACATGAATAGGATCAATCGAATTAAAATCAACAAATGGAGGTATGATGATGAAAGTAAAAAAATGGGTAATAATACTTTTTAGTGTATTAGCAGTTGCCCAGTTTACTGTTGCTCAGATCGCGATTACAGAATTCCTGAATGACCCGCTTGGTAGTGATACAGACTTAGGGCGAGAGTATGTGGAGTTCTTTAATTATAGTGGTGCTGACGTTGATCTGATGGACTGGATTATTAAAGATGAGGATAATAATAACCTGACGGTTACATCAACATCAACGATTATCCCGTCAGGTGGCTTTTTATTGTTCGCATCAGGAAAAAGCGCTATCGAAGCTGATTGGTTTGGTGGTGTTCCTGATGATCGCATCATTGAGTACGGTGGACCAAACTCCGAGACTATGGAACTCAGTAATAGTGGAGATGAATTATTGCTTATCAATGCTTCCGGTGATACAGTTTGGGTCATTGCCTATGCAAATGATGATTTATGGGATACTCTTGGCACGGGAGATGATGGATATAACACTTACCTAGAATATTCAGTCGATTTCACCACTTATCCGAGCAGGTGGGGAACTAAAGCTTTACCTGGTATAGTTAGGAATGGTTTTGATGCTGGACTCACTGTTAACGATACCACAGCAACCGGAGCTGATACAACATATATTGATTCAGTACTTGGTTATGAAGGCGGTGCATTTACTAGAGATTATCTTGCAAGGTTAAGCCTAAATGGTGATTCGGGTAGTCCTCTTGCTGGATATTATTCGCAGGTTTCAGGGAAGAAAAGATCAAACGCACAGATTGCGATTACAGAATTCCTGAATGATCCCCTTGGAGCTGATACTGATACAGGAAGAGAGTATGTAGAGTTGTTTAATTATGGTGGGGTATCTGTGGATATTCAGAATTGGACCCTAAAAGATGAAGACCATCATACTTTGGGATATAATGACTGGATCGTTATAACTACCGATCCGATAACAATACCGAGTGGCGGGTACCTGCTGTTCGCATCCAGCAAGGATACAATTGAAGCAGAATATTTCGCAGGCGTGGCTGATGACCGAATCATTGAATATGGTGGTCCGAGTTCATTGAATATGCAGCTAAGCAATTCTAGTGATGAATTGATGATCTTGGATGCCGCCGGTGATACAGTTTGGAACATGGCCTACTCGAATGATGATGCGTATGATGGTAGCACAGATGATGGTTTTTCAACTTATCTTGATTATGCCACAGACTTTTCATCAGTCACGACTGACTGGGGTCATAAAGGCGCCGCGGGGGTTGTAAGAAACGGTGCTGATACCCTGGTTGCTGGTGCACCGCTTGGATATGAAGGTGGAGCTTTTACACTGGACAGCCAGTTTTTAGTTAGCTTGAATGGTGATATGGGTAGTCCTTTGGCAGGTACTTATCTGAATATCGTAAGTATTGACGCTGAGGAAATATTTCCTGAAGCATTGAGCTTGATTCAAAACTATCCCAACCCTTTTAATCCATCGACAACAATTCGTTTTAGCCTGCAAATCCGATCTGATGCTCAGATGGTGATATTTGATATTACTGGTCGCACGATAAAGACTGTGGAGATGCCATCCATGTCTGCGGGCCAGCATGAATACATCTGGGATGGACGCAACGCTCAGGGGCAAATTGTGAGTACCGGTGTCTATTTCTGTCGCTTACAAACTACTGGCTATAGCACTGGCGCGATTAAAATGATATACCTGAAATAGTTACATAAAGTACTAATTAATGTAGTAGACATTAACCTTTGATGGAAACAGTCGAGCTCGATATAATTCAGTCGGCTGTTTCCATTAGTTAATTGGTGTTGGTGAGGAATTCTTGAGTATAGGCAATTCTTCAAATTCAAAGTGGTTCATTTCCCAAGCTGGTTAGATGTATAGCATAATTACTGATTAATCTGGATTATCATTTATGTAAGACCCACGGGGAAGTTCGAAGTAATAATTAATTGCCGAAATCTAAATTTCGAATCATCTAAGTTAAATAGTGATGATTAGCGGGAAGCGTATAAAAAATTGGTAGCATCTATCCAGGGAGAATAAGTTTGAGCATTACAAATATTTTGAACAGACAAAAAGGACATTCCGCTTATTTCTTTAAGATTTGTGTATTGTTTATTTTGTTTTCAGTAAACGGCTTTTCTCAAACATCAGGAAAAATTGCTGGTAAAATTACTGACAAAGCAACAGGTGATCCACTTCCAGGTGTAAATGTGATAGTTGAGAACTCCTACCTCGGTGGAGCCAGTGATGCGAACGGGGATTATTTTATCCTTAATGTTTCTCCTGGTTTTTATGCTCTAAGAGTTGAGATGATTGGCTATGGCACATTCAGGATGGAGAATGTACGTGTCTCGGTTAATAGGACATACAATTTAGATGTAGCTCTGGAAGTCTTCGCTATACAGGGGGAAGTAGTGACTGTTGTTGCTGATAATTTATCTATCAAGAGGGACCAAACCAGTTCCTCTCGCAACATTTCTTCTGATAATATTGAGACGTTACCTGTTGAAAGTGTTGACGATGTTGTAGAGCTCCAGGCCGGTGTTGTAAAGGGTCATTTTCGTGGCGGAAGATCAAATGAAGTCTCATATTTAATTGATGGTATCGTCGTGGATGAGGTTTTTGAACGAGATGGCCAGTCTGTGAATATTGAGACAGATGTTGTAGAAGATCTGGAAGTTATTACTGGTACATTTAACGCTGAATATGGAAATGCCATGAGCGGAATTGTCAATATTGTGACAAAAGATGGCATGGATGGCTGGCATGGATCGTTGAAATTGAATAATGAGTACTTTTTAACCTCACATACAGATCTTTTTATTAGCAATAACCTGATCCAGGACGTCGGGTTCCGGGATGACTATAATATCTCTTTACGGGGTCCTATTATCAGCAACAGATTAAGTTTAATCCTAAACGGTCGTTTTCAGGACAAAGGGGGTCAATATTTTGGTATAGACCGGTTTGAGGTTGATAACTTAAGTGATTATACCAGTACGGATTCTTCCAACTGGTATTCCGAGTATACCGGTGAAAATAGTAAAGTACCGATGAGCTCTAAACTGGACTATAGTGTATTTGGAAAACTAACTTACAAATTGCTGCCAACATTAAAATTGTCACTTACTCAAACAGTGGAAAACAATGCAGCCTATAATTACAGCCATCGCTATAAGTATAATCCGGATGGTCGTTTGGGGACTTTTTCAGTCTCAAAATTTTCAGCTCTGCAAATAAATCACACAATCTCTAAGCAGATTTTTCATAACCTTAAAATGGCTTATAATGATGGATATTATGGACACTATGTCTACGAAGATTCCAGTGACCCCAGGTATGTCAGCCCCAATTATTCAAGAAGCATAGCTGGCTTTGCAACTGGTGGGAATAGCAAAACTCACACTGAAAGATGGACTAAAAGTCAAATTGCCAATTACAGTCTCACTTGGCAGATTCACAAAAAGCACAATTTGAAAACAGGTTTCGTATACACTAATCACGATATCGACAATCGGCAATCTCAGATACAGAATAAATGGGCTGGAACGTCAGATGAAAATGTTGGAGTTTATGATGAGGAGTCTAAGAGAACGATCTACACTTATTATGATCCTATAACTAGACCGGATACATCTATCTATTCAGATATTTACGTTGTATCTCCCCGTGAGTTTTCTGCCTATTTTCAGGATAAAATGGAATTTGATCAGATGGTTATTAACATGGGCTTGCGTTTTGATTATTCCGATCCCAATACTGTTTATCCATCCCAGCTGAGAAACCCAGGAAATCAATTATATTTTCCTTCGGTAGACGAGAATGGGAATATAGTAACTGACTCAGAAGGAAATATTGTCCTGAATGAGGAAAGGATGTCGACCTATCTAAAGGCAGCTCCCCAAAAGCAAATTAGTCCTCGAATTGGTATTGCATATCAATTAGGGGAAGCGGCTCTTTTGAGATTTTCTTACGGACATTTTTTTCAAATGCCGCCCTATTATGCATTATATGACAACAATTCGTTTTTAGTTAGTCCCATTGATTATGATACAAAAATGGGCAATCCGAATATAAAAGCTCAGAAAACGATCCAATATGAAGTTGGTTTCTGGCAAGAATTAAATAGAAACATGACCATGGAGATAGCCCTCTTCTATCGTGATATTTATGATTTGTTAGGTGCAAAGGTTATTACGACCTATAACCAGATAAGCTACGGCTTGTATAGTAATAAAGATTACGGCAATGTCAGAGGCGTAGAGCTTAAATATGATTACGGGATGAATGATCTGCATATCGGGATGAATTATACCTTGCAGTACACAAAGGGTAATGCAAATAATCCTTCCTCAACTTTTGATCGGGAAGGTAGTCAAAAGGATCCCATAAAAAGGTTAATACCCATGAGTTGGGATCAGCGCCATACAGCAAACTTGGCAGTTGGTTACAACAGGGAAAAGTATGGTATTACAATATTGGGATTCTATGAATCAGGTACTCCATACACCTGGGAACCAATATCCATTAGTCCTTTATCATCTGTTAATTTGTATCCTAATAATTCTAAGAAGCCAAGCACGTATAAGATTGATTTAAACGGATATGTTAATTTGTTGGACAGGGATCACTCAAAATTACGGCTAATATTTAGAGTCTATAATCTTTTTGATCGGCTGAATGCCCAAAATGTCTATCCCACTACTGGAAGTCCAAGTTCAACTATCGTTCAAGAATCTGAAAAAGATCTACTACAAACTGACTTTTTTGATTACGACACCGCAATTATGAATCCAACCTATTATCAACGCCCAAGATTGTTGAAAATCGGGCTTGAATTTACTTACTAGGGAATATTTCACTTATGATATCAATAAAACATTGTCAAAAAATGCTCTTGCTAATTTTGGCTATCTTCTGCTTAATACAGGTGCCAGACCTAACAGCACAAGGCATCCCCTATGAAGGGCCTGAAGATCCTGCCGGTGATGTTGCTGCGAAGAGGGGTGGGTATATGAGTGGAAATAATACCTATTTATACTTTTCAAATAACACAAGACTTTCAAATTGGTATAGCGGTTGTGGTGATCAGTTTTCTAAATGGCCTAACAATGTTAATGGTCGCAAGATGGTCGATGCTATTTCGGTGATGATCGGTGCTCAGGTATATCTGGATGGGGATTCTATCCCAATAGATAATACAACTGAGCTGGGAAATCACCCCAATCCCAATACCTTATATTATTTACAATCCTCCAGTTATTACAATCCACGCCATGATACTAATCTGGAAGGAACAGTTGATTATACGCTACAGCCTGTTTTTGGTTATTTTGATGATTTGAGCGAATATCCAGCGATGAGCAATATTCCTGATTCATGGCCTCCTGGAGGCTGGCCCTCTCAAGGGTTTCAAAAAAAATGGCAGGGTGAATGGAATGGCCGTTTCGGTCGTGGCGTAAAGTATGCCGATCTTGAAACCTATTTTGTGGCAAATGATGCCCAGGATCAAGAATATCTTGATGGATCCAATGGTCCCCTCAAGTATTATCCGCGACCAGGAAAATATATAGGGGATTTACTGCCAACCGTTTCAACTCAGTTTGGGAAACCGTGGGGTGGCCTGGGCTTACGAATTGAACAAAGGGGCTTTCAATGGAATAACTCTCAAGCTCGCGATGTGATATTTTTTGAGTATACTATCTCAAATATATCAGACTACAATATCCTAAAAACCACGTTTGGATATTACTTGAATAGCGGGATAGGTGATGATGGTGTCGGTGATGATATTGGATTTTGGAATTCCAGTTTAGATATGGCCTATTTATGGGATACGGATGAAACCGGCAGGGGTGGTGTTAGAACTGGCGTAAGCGGATTAGCCTTTTTAGAAAGTCCAGGAATATCCGGTGATGGAATTGATAATGATGATGATGGCTTGATTGACGAACAACGTGATAATCAAGCTGTCCAGCTCGTTGGTCCCTATGATGGTATCGATAATCTTTCCCAGTTTTTAGCATATTATTCGTTGACGGAAGATCAATTGCGGGAGCATTGGGATGCCGATGAGGATCAGGATTGGCAGGATGGCAATGACCTGAATGGAAATGGAATTTATGATGCTGGAGAAAACCCTGGTGATGATGTGGGGCTGGACGGCGTTGGTCCTGGGGAATTGAATTATTATGGTCCAGATGCAGATGGGACCGAATGCAATCACCAACCTGATTATGCTACCGGCGTTGGAGCTGAACCAAATTTTGGTCTGACTGATATTTCTGAGTCAGATATGTTGGGGTTGACCTCATTTCATATGTTTCCCAATCCATCAAGCTCTACTGAGGAGTATAATTTCCGTGGAGATCAGTTTTTTTATGAGATGATGGATGATGGAGACTTAGCAGATTTTACAGGTTTAAACGGTAATTGGATCGTAATATTTGCATCTTCAAATTTTCCACTATACAAAGGACGAACTGAAAGAATCTCGATAGCCAATATCTACTCTTATGATCCTTTAGCTGGTCTCACTGGAGGAGAGCACTCGGCTCCAGCTTTGTTTGAGAAAAAACGTGTCACCCAATTTATATATGAAAGTGATTATCGGTTTGCCCAACCTCCCAAAATACCAACTCTCACAGCAATTGCTGAAGATGGTCGGGTAATACTGAGCTGGGATGATGTAGCTGATAAGGCAACTCGTGAACCGCTGTTAAAAGGTGAAAACGATTTTGAAGGTTATAAGTTATATAAAGCAACCGACAAATATTTTTCAGATGCTGAAAAATTGTTTGATGGCTTCGGTAATCCAATTGGTAAAAAACCCATATACCAGTGCGATCTGGATAATGATATCAAAGGGTTTGCTAATTTCGCTCCCGTTAATGGAGAGTTATTTTTTCTGGGAAACGATACAGGGATTAAGCACTACTATATTGATGAGGATGTCCAAAACGGTCGCACTTACTATTATGGGCTGGCAGCTTATGATCGCGGAATAACAGGTCTTGAGTTAGAGATTGCCCCAGCCGAAAACAATATTATCGTCGATATAGATGAAAATGAAGATGTAAGAATGGTAGGCCAAAATGTACAGGTCGTGGTTCCAGCACAGAAGGCAGCTGGCTACCTGCCACCAACCGTGTTGATGTCGGATATAGTAAATACTGTCGGGACAGGGGTTGTATCGGCAGAGATATTATCTGCAAAAGGCTTAGACTTTGGCCATCAATATATGGTAAAATTTGAGGTTGACACATTAGGAGCATCTGCACGATTTTCTTTTTGGCAGCACCCCAGAGATATTCTCTTTACAAATACTGGATTTAAAGTCTATGACATGGATGATGACAGGAATCTAGTGTACGAAGAGAATAAAACTGATTTCAGTTTGACAAATGTTGTCGAAACGATTGGTACAAATGATTTTAAATATTGGCACTTAAATCCTGACCAGGTTGTTTCTGATGCTTTTAAGGGTTTGCGCATGTTTGTTGAGGTAGCTAGAGATAGTGGTTTTGCGAAAATTGATCCAGAGCGATCAGGCTGGATCGTGGGAGAATCCCAACTTGAAATTACACCAAGCTCACAAACGTCAATCTATTTTCCGTGGCAATATGATATTATTTTTACAAGTGATAGCTCCGCGTACCAGGGTCAAATTACATCAATTGCTAATATAAAGGATGTTGACGGAACGATTGCAGCTCACATAATACGACAGCCGGAACTCAATTTCTATATTCTCAACAAATCATTCCCTGATAGTAGCGGTAATTATGAAAAATTGGAAATGATTGTTATTGATGAGAATGATAATGGTGTCTTTGATTGGAATGAGGATCGCATCATTGTTGGACACATGGTAACGTCAGGTGTGCAGCAAATATGGGCAAACACCATATTTGATATAGATTTTAAGGACAATCTGAATAGCGCATCATTACCCGGCCCCGGTGATGTCTACCGAGTAGATTTCTTGAGACCATTTTTAGATACAGATTCAGTACTGTTTGCTGTCCAGCCTGAAGCAGAAATGGACAATAGCGTTCTGGATGATCAAATGGATAAAATTAAAGTAGTTCCTAATCCATATATTGCCACAAATGCCATGGAGCCCTTTTTAGCAAACTCGGCACTAAATCAGCGCAGGTTAATAATCTTTACCCATATACCTGCGCAGTGTACCATAAAAATATTTTCTTCAAGTGCTGTGTTTATTGATGAAATAATTGTTGATAATCCGACGGATAAAGGACTGGTACATTGGGATCTTTTAACACATGAGGATTTGGAAATTGCAGCAGGAGTATATTTCTATCATGTTGAATCCAGTCTAACTGGAAAAACTAAGATGGGTAAATTTGCGATCATCAAATAATCATGAATTTAGTTAGATTAAAGAGATTTAGGACCATAATAATGAATAAAAGTCACCATTCGTTCAAGTTAATTTATACTATTCTGATTGCTTTAATTGCATCTGGATCATTGGCTCAGGAGCCAACGAGGCCAGGAACCACGACCATGAATTTCTTGGAAATAGGTTATGGTGCAGCTGGCGGCAGTATGGGAGATGCTTACGTGAGCATGGCCAACGATCTATCTTCAATATATTGGAATCCAGCTGGTCTCGCTTATCTCACGAAACAACAGGCTTTATTTGTTCATCAACCCTGGTTTGTTGATTCTCATTCAATGTTGTTAAGCGTTGGTTTTAACGTACCTAGCCTCGGTTCTTTTGCTCTTTCCATGATTTCTTTGGATTTTGGAAGCATGGATGTTACCACCTTGGCTGAGCAGGAGGGAACAGGTGAGACATTTACTGCTGTGGATCAATCCATATCCCTTTCCTATGCTAGGAAATTGGCAACTTGGTTTGCTACTGGAGCCTCATTAAAATATATCAACTCCAGGGTTTGGCATATGAAGGCTAGTGCTTTCGCCTTTGACCTCGGTGTTCTCATTCAAACTCCATTTTTATCCAACACCGGGAATCCGTCCGAAGGCTTGACAATTGGTATGAGTTTGTCAAATTATGGAACGAAAATGTCTTATGATGGAATGGATCTCCTATTCCCAATTGATATTCTGGAAGACGAAAATGGAAACTATGCATTTGCAGAAGGAAAATATGCTATGCAGGAGTGGGAATTGCCTTTGATTTTCAGGTTGGGAGTCTCGGCGAATTTGCTTTACACGGATTTTCATCAACTTACAGTTGCCGTAGATGCCTTACATCCAAATAATAATAGCGAATCAATAAACATCGGTTCACAATACTTAATAAAAATACCGGCATTTGGTAAACTTTATTTTAGAGGCGGTTATAAGGCTTTATTCATGGATAATTCTGAATATGGACCAACCTATGGATTTGGACTTCAATTAGATAAATTACATAATGCAGGAATCAATGTCGGTTATGCCTATCGCTCAGTTGGAATTTTGGGAGATACAAAAAGTTTTAGCATAGGTATTAACTTTTAGTACCTGCTATTAATAAAAGTTATACAATTCATAAACCATTTTATGCAGCGGCACTCCAATATTGTTAATTATCTATTCATATTAGCAAGCCTATTCCAAGTTACTAATTGCACAAAAGATGATCCCTCTCTAGTTCCACCTGTTTTAGTAAAAATTGGGGAAATGACTATTACTCCAAACGAATTTATTTCTCGGGCAGAGTTCACACCAAGACCTGCCTATTGTAGGGGAAGCTCATACATTCATAAAAAGATCGTCTTAAACTCCTTGATCGCAGAGAAGTTGTTTGCACTTGAGGCAGGTGAAAATAATAACTTCATTAAAAGAAAAAACATTCAGGCCTACATAAAAGGACGCCGCGAACAGGCTATGCGCGAAATTCAATTTAACGAGGAGGCTTATGATACTGTAGAACTAGATTCAACGTTATTGTTGAAAATCTTAAATAATTCATGGCGAACCTATTCCATAAGTTATGCGAATTTCCCGGAGTTATCCCTGGCGAATTCATTTATTGATGCCATTCCCTACCTCGATACACTGAAGAGCGATATTGAAAATGTCCTAGACCTTATGGCGAAGCGATCAGTTGCTTGGGATGAGACTGAACACGATTCCATTTTGGAGACCCTCTATGCTGGCAATATCACTACCGGAGAAGCCCTCGGTCCCGTTAAGACTGATCAAGAAAATTATCTTGTCTTGTACGTAAATGGGTGGAGTGAGACTCCCTTAGTATCTGATCAGGAGTTCAAAAGACGCTGGGAGGATATCGCTGAAAATTATAGACGCCAGATAAGTCAAAAAAATATACGTGAGATTGAAAATAATCTTATGCGTGGCAAATCAATTGTGTTTGAACAGAGCACATTTCATCAATTTATTAAAGCGCTAGCTCCCAAATATATTGATTCAAACGATAAGAGTAGTATGCAGTTAAAAGCTATCTATCATCCTGAAAAGACTCCAGAACATTTGGATAGTGCGATCAATGATGACCTGACAGTCTTAAAAGATCAAATCTTATTTACACTTAATGATCAATCATGGACGGTTCAAATGCTGGAGAATTTATTAAAAACGCACCCTCTGGTATTCAGGAAGGATAAAATCCAGAGGCAAGAGTTCGGAGAGCAATTAAAATTTGCAATAATTGATGCAATGACTGATTTTTATCTTACTCAAAAAGCATATGATAGTCATTACGAAAATCATCCCTATGTAGTGGGAACCGAAAATCTGTGGAAGGATCATATTAACGCTTTATATGAGAAGGATAAGATCCTCAAAAATCACATGAAAGATAGTAGTCAAAAAATAAATTACGTACAGTTAGTAGAACAGTATCTAAATCCAGTTGTTGATAGTCTGCAAAATGCTTATAGTGATATTATTGAAATTGATATGGACTTATTTGAGGATATATCACTCTCTCGAATTGATATGCTAGCTCTCAAGGATTACCTCCCTTATCCTGTAACAACACCAAGTTTTCCATTATTGACAAATGATCATATTTTGGATTATGGAACCAGGACAAATACAGCACAATAAATTCACCAAACTGGTGGGGGATAACTCCCTAAACCCTGGGTGTCATACTGAACATTCCAACTATTGATTCAATTATTGGCGTTAAAAAATGTTTAATATATGTAAACATATGTATTGATTAATCTCAGGATAAATATACATTATACCAATGAATATCTTTCCTGTATCGTTTGCATTATATAACTTATTATGGCTATATAAGTTACTAATAATAAACTATATATGAGAATAGATACATTTTTAATCCTTTCTTTTCACTATAAAAAAAAGATGGATTATTAGAAAATAATAAAATTCATATGAGTAAACATTATATAACATTTCCATTCGGGAGAAATCCAAATGAACAATAGCACTTTCGGGATGATCTTCACAAAGAGCGACGTTCCCATGGACAGACAGAAATTCCATTTTCCTAATCTGAATCAAGGAGAATTGCTGGTTAAAATAAAATATGCAACAATTTGTGGCAGCGACTTGCATACCTACCAGGGCTTTAGGTTAACGCCCGTCCCAACAATTCTAGGGCATGAGATTATCGGTGAAATTGCAGAGCTTCCTACAGATAATATTTTGCACGATTATTACGGTAATGTTTTAAAACAGGGTGATAGAATTACTTGGTCAATTGCCGCAAGCTGTGGAGAATGTCATTATTGCAAAATTGGTTTATCCCAGAAATGTGTGAATCTCTTTAAGTATGGACATGAAAAAATTAGCGATGAGCATCCTCTGAGTGGTGGTTATGCTGAATATTGTCATCTTGCCAAAGGTACTACCATAGTAAAAATTCCTGACAACATTCCCAACAAGGTTATAGGACCAGCAAATTGTGCAACTGCTACTACTGCTGCAGCCTTTCGGGTGGGTGGTGACTGTGCTGGGAAAACAGTGATCATTCAGGGGGCTGGAATGCTTGGCTTAACTGCCTGTGCCATGGCTAGTTCCCTCGGTGCAAAGAAAGTCATTGCTCTTGATATTGATAAAGACAGACTTATTCTAGCATCCAAATTCGGTGCTACAGAGACAATTTTGATTGAGGGTGATGATGCTGATGTTATAAATGAGATTAAGAATATTACTGATGCTCACATGGGAGATTTGATTATTGAGATGAGCGGTATTTCTACATCCGTTGATCTAGGCTTGAATTTGCTGAGTATCGGTGGCCATATTGTCTTTGTGGGCTCTGTTTTTACCCAACCAAATGTTCAAATTAATCCTGAATCAATAGTCAGAGGAATACATAATATTCATGGAATGCATAATTACATTCCTGAAGACTTGGCAACGGCTATTACCTTTTTAGAAAAAAATCATAAAATATTCCCATTTGAAGAATTGGTATCATCCGAATTCCCATTGCAGGATGTAGATGCTGCATTTCAACATTCTATTGCTACCAAAGCCTTTAGGGTTGCAATTAAAACTGATTGAAAATTTATGGAGATGATTTTAATGTCAAAAAGCGTAAAAACGAATTATGCAGTATTGTTGATTATGGGTGTGTTGCTACTATCAATTTTTACCTGTACTCCTTATGAAGCCCGTGAAGATGCAACATACTTTGACTCAAATTTAAAGCCCTTTTATCATGGGGTTGCATCTGGAGATCCGCTCTCTGACAGAGTTATAATCTGGACTAGAGTGACTCCCAAATGGGATAGAAAGGTGAGCGTGAAGTGGAAAGTATCAGCTGACTCGTCATTAGAAGATATAATTAAATATGGTGTAGTTACCACATCTGGGGTACAGGATTATACTGTGAAGGTTGATGTAGTTGGACTAGAACCTGATACCCGTTATTATTATCAATTCATGGCCTTGGGTGCCAATTCAATAATTGGAAAAACGAAAACGATGCCAGTCGGCACAGTTGATAGTTTAAAGTTTGTTGTTCTGACCGGCACGAATATTGAGCATGGATATTTCAGCGGGTATGCAAGTGTTGCGGAGCAAAACGATCTGGATGCGGTGATACATACGGGTGATTATATTTATGAATACCCACCAGGCAAGTACGGTAGCTCATCATATGACCCTATACCTGGCCGAGAAGTTATTCCTGCACATGAATTACTCAAATTGGATGATTATCGTCTTCGCTACTCCAGGTATAGGCTAGATAAGAATTTAAGAAAAGCACACCAAAATCACCCATTTATTGTTGTTTGGGATGATCACGAAATAGCTAATGATTGCTATGTAGATGGTGCCCAAAATCATCAAACAGAGACAGAAGGTGATTGGGAAAGCCGGAAAAAAGCAGCAATGAAAGCATATTTTGAGTGGATGCCAATTAGAGATGAAAGTATTTACCGTACAATCGAATGCGGGTCACTTGCTAAGCTGATCATGCTTGATGAAAGACTTGAGGGGCGTACTAAACAGCTAAAAGAGAATAACCCTGATTTCAATAATTGTGACCGAACGATCTTGGGTAAACAGCAATATGATTGGTTTATTGATAATATTACACAAAGTGATAAAACCTGGAGTTTGATGGTTAGCCAGGTAAATTTTTCCCACTGGAATGTTCAGCGTCCACACATTAAAAAACCAAAAATAAAAGATAAATGGACTGGATATCCGTGCGAGCGCAATAAAATATTACAGACAATCATTGATAATAATATAAAGAATTTTGTCATTCTTTCTGGTGATCACCATAGCTCATTTGCATTTGAGATAACAGAAGGAGTATTGGATGGATATAAAAACAGTAATTATGATGATTATCAACCGCTTGCAGTAGAGGTTGTCACACCGAGCATGACTTCTGCTAATTATGATTATTTCACTACTGTAGATTCTGCGCAAGCCATCGAAAAAATGTATATGAATGATCCAAAAAACAAACATTTGAAATATCTGGATTTGACCAAACATGGATATCTATTGATCACAGTTAGTAAACCCCAAATCCGAGCTGATTGGTATTATGTCGATCCTCTAGATGAGAAGTCGGATAAAGAGCATTTGGGCAAGACTCTTTTTGTAAAAGATAAGTCTAGTCGATTGACTGTAAATTAGTTGCTATAATTGCTTCAAGACACACCAAATACGTAGATTAGTAATAATGGAAGGTACATATAAATGGTTATAAAGCGGGATAAGGATCAGATAAAGTTTCGTCGAGCACAATATCGAATCCTTTTTGTGACAATGTTTAGTTATTTGTTTTTTTATACCGGAAGACAAACAATGGGGTTTGCCATACCTGGTATTGAAGCAGAATTTGGGTTCCAGAAGGATACTATCGGTTGGTTGATTACTGCTTTACTGTGGAGTTATGCCGTTGGTCAGGCGATAAATGGTAACTTAGGTGACAAATATGGTGGGCGCATTTTGGTGAGTGCTGGCGCTTACCTATCTTGCGGCTTTAATTGGATTGCCAGTTTTGGAATGAGTTTTACAGGTTTATTATTGCCCTGGATTGGTAATGGATTAGCCCAGTCCATGGCTTGGGCTCCAGGTAGTAGAGTTTTAACTAATTGGTGGAGCAGGGATGAGCGTGGAAGAGTTTTTGGAATGTATATGCTTGCCGCCGGTCTATCATCAGTTTTGGCTTATGTTACGTCTTTAGTAATTTTGGATACATTCCAATTGAATTGGCGTTGGATATTCAGATTACCTGTTATTCTAATGCTTTTAGGGGGCACGGCATACTACTTATTAGTACGGAATGAACCCAAAGATATGGGTTTCAAATCTCCGACGGATCCATCTGAAAAAATAAATAGAAATACTGTAGAGGGGAGAGGCGGTAGCGCAACTTTCGTAGAAGAAACATCCATCCAGCGCTATCTGGAAGTATTGAAAAACTGGCGGTTCATGTTAGTTGGGCTAGCGATTGGATTCCAAAGCTCAGCACGCTATGGTTTATTGTTCTGGGTTCCAGTGCATTTTCTAGGTAGTGATTGGAAAAATTCAAGCAGTAGTTGGATAAGTATAGTGCTACCAATAGGTATGGCTCTAGGTGCTGTCTTGGGTGGGTGGATATCAGACAAACTATTTAAAGCCGTTCGTTGGAAACTAATAGTTTCGTTTATGACTGCAGCAGCATTAGCTACATTTTCAATGTATTTTTTACCAAAAGACTCTTGGCTGGGAATTGCAGTCTTGTTCTTGTCCGGGTTTTTTGCATATGGATCACAATCTGCATTCTGGGCGTTAGCACCAGATTTATTAGGCAAAAAACGTTCTGGTACTGGTATTGGTATCATGAACTTCTTTGCCTATTTATTCGCTGGATTAGTGAATCCATTAATCGGTTGGGTCATCATGTCGAATGGTCAAAACACAGCCATGGTTTTCCCCATAGTAGGCATTGCTTGCCTAATAACGGCAGGAATTGGATTAATTATCAAGCGCTAATATAAACTTAATAAATTAAGAAATATCAAAAGGAGAAGATATGGATCGAACGAAAATAATGGAGCAAACCACATCAATATCGTATAAAACGGAAGAAAAAACTGTTCTCCGTGGTTATGACTTGAGTGAGTTGGCCGAGAAAGGATATTCATTCTATGATGCAATGTATATCCTATTTCAGAATCGGATACCGACTGAAAGCGAAGAAAAAATGTTAAAATATGAAATGGGTGTTTTTCTGGAACATTCTATGTCACCATCTGCTGCAGGTGCTATCGGTGTGATTACCGGTCGCCCAAATTTACCAACAGCAATAGCTGCTTCAATCATGACCTTTGGTGGCGTACATGGTCCTGGTGCTGCTCATGGATATATGCTGAATAAGTATTTGAAGCGTGCCTTGAAGGAAGGAAAAACAGTTGATGAAATAGCAAAAATATTGGTCGATGATTACCTTGATGTTGGCCAACCCGTCATGGGAATGGGGCAACCCCAGCATGTTGACAGTGATCCACGTGCTGAACCCTTGCATGCGAAACAAGAAGAATTGGGTGTAGAAGGTATTTATCTGGAATTGCAGCGTGCTGTTGAAAAGTATTTCCATGCCAGACGAAAAGCCGATGGGAAAAGACATGTCGGAGTAAATGTTGTTGGAGCAGGTAATACAGCTTTATGTGATATTGGATTTGCTCCAAATGCTGCCTGGTGCATCGGAAGCGTCTCACGTGGTTATAGTTGTGCAGCTCATGCTTTGTATAACATGAAAAAAGGTCGAGCGTGGGCAGCTTCAAAATCAGAACCCATGGTTCAAATGCTCGATTTGAGTATGATTAAATATATCGGTCCAGATGATAGACCCGTTCCTACTCAAGAAGAACGCGCAGAGTATTCGAAGCAGCAAAAAGAAGAGGGAGAATATAAAAAATGGGTAATATAAAAAAGAAAATTGGTAATCTAGATGATCCTCGGATGCCATTTATTTATGCTGATCGTGAATATGGCACAGTTCCCAAAGATACTGAACGAGCTCCCTTCCAGTGGGTCTCAGAAGTTGCTTATAAGAATGTTCATAGAATAGTTTCCCGGGGATATGATACAACTGAATTGATGGAAGAGGGTTATGGATTAGTAGATGTTTTATTTGTTGATTTCCAGGCACGTATTCCAAGTGTTAATGAAGAAAAAATGCTAAGCTACATTATGGTTATGGCGCTGGAAGATGGTCTTTCCATGCCGGCAATGATTTCTCGCATGGTTGCAAAATCAAAGACCTTCCTGACACAAGCTGCTGGAGCATCTATTTTAGCCTTTGGTCATGCATATGGTGCATTTTCCGCTTTTGGGAATCGACTGGAGGACAATTTAGTAAAAGCTGAAGCCGAGAATATATCTCTCTCTGAAATGGCCGAAATCATGGTTAAGGCAGATTTTGATGATGAAGGCTTTGGCATGTCTGGGTTAATGACCAATGATCCTGCAGCCAAACGAATGATTGCTCGTGCCAAAAAGTTGGGTGTTTCAGGAAAATATATAGAATTCACAGAGAAAATTCTTGAAGTGGCGAAAAAAGAGAATAAAGGACCAGTTGAACTAGATATGGTTGGTGCTATTGGCTCGACAATGATGGATCTTGGATTCTCCTCGGAGGCAATTTGGGCTATTATTGCTATTACCCGTTCATTTGCCGCTGGAGCGCATTATATCGAAGAAGTTGAGCGAGGTGAAGGGTATAACCGATTGGGTGAGACGCTAACTCCCAAAGAGTGGTACGATGGCCCTGCTGATCGGCCAGTTCCACCTCTAGAGGAACGCTCAAAACACGCAAAGGCAGCTCAAACACACTCCTTAAAAGAGTGGTCTGAAGAGTTTAGTAAAAGAGAACAATATTTTGGAACCGGTTACAAAATTCATGAGGAAATTGAGGATCCCAGCAAAAAGACCGGAATTAAAAAGGTAGGGAAATAGAATCCTCTGTGGATCTGTTTCCAGCACTATCAGACGAAACAAAATGAAATTATAGCTTCTATCGTAAAGAAAGGAATTGGGGAAATGGCTTTAGATATTAATAAAATGTATGAACGAGCTCAAGCTGCGTTCAAAGAAATCGAGTATTGGCCACAGGATAAAGTTGATGAAATGGTGAATGCTGCAGGGTGGGCCTGGTCAAAGGAAGAAAATGCAATGGCTATGGCTAGGTTAGCTGTGGATGAATCCAGTATCGGTGTTTATGAGGATAAAGTTGCAAAAATACAATCAAAAACTCGTGGTAGTCTATGGCAAATGCGAGATGTGAAAACCTGTGGCTTGGTTGAGGAAGATAAAGAAAAGGGATTAAAGAAATATGCCAAACCAATTGGTGTGATCGCTAATATTGTACCATGTACAAATCCTGAATCAACTGTTACTGCATTAGGTGTCAATATCCTGAAGACACGTAATGCAATGATTGTATCCCCACACCCACGGACTAAGGGTAGTACTAATTTAGCAGTTAAGATTGGAAGGGATGCACTAAAAAAAATAGGGGCTCCACCCGATCTGCTGCAGTGCCTAGCTGAACCCAGTCATGAATCAACTGTTGAGCTTATGGAATTGTGTGATTTCTCAGTCGCTACTGGTGGAGCTGCTTTGGCAAAAGTAGTTCATCAAGCGGGGAAGCCAAGTCACACAGTTGGGGCAGGCAATGTTGTGTCCATCATTGATGACACCGTTGATTTTGACGCCACCGCTGAAAAAATCGTAAAATCTAAAGTTGCGAATAATTCAGCATCTTGTTCATCTGAAAATGCCGTTGCCATTGAAGAGTGTGTCTATGATGAAATGATATCTGCCTTACAAAAAGTGGGTGGCTATCTGTGTACGACCGAAGAACGGGAACGATTAAGAACATATTATTGGCCAGATGGTAAGCATTTGAATCGCGACATAGTTGCTAAGCCGGTTAATTATTTGGCAGAGCATGCTCAAATTGAAATACCTAAAGGGACTCGTTTTTTGATGGTTATGGGTGAAAAGCCTGGACCAGAAGACCGCTTTTCCGGTGAAAAGATCTCTTTGGTACTGACTGTTTGGAAATGGACTGATTATGACGAGATGATTAATCGGATTAAAGCTATTCTGAAATTTTCTGGAGAAGGTCATTCTGTTTCTTTGCACAGTAATAAAGAAGAACGTCAAACTAAATTGGCTCTTCAGCTTAATGTTGGGCGAATAAACTGTAATATGCCCCATGCTATGGCAAATAGCGGCAGTTGGTTTAACAGTCAGCCCTTCACCGATTCGTTGGGTGGTGGTACCTGGGCAAAGAATAATACCAGTGAAAATATTACCTGGAAACATTTCTTGAATTACTCATGGCTATCAGTTCCTATCAAGGAATTTGTGCCTACGGATGAAGATATATTTGGGGACTATTTGAAGAAATGGGGACGTGATTAGCTAGCACGCCTTGTTTTTTTTATATCCAAAACCACTTTCGGTAGAATGCCCGGTACACCTCCTTTGGTAGGGCATTCTACTAAAGTGACAGATACTCTAGACAGTAATTATGTTCAATTGAGGGTACTTGACTAAATTGAATAGCAGCGGATTTATTCATAATGCCTAACATGTTCATTTAACATATGGGCCTGTAAAACTGTACAATAATGATTAAAGCAATTATATTCGATTTTACTCAAACCCTTGTTGATTCCTCGCAGGGATTTATCAATGCAGAGAAGAATACCCAAAAAAAGATATTCTCTGCTCTCGAACTGGATGATTGGGAAGATTATTTAAAAACCTATCGCCAGATCAGAGCAGAATTTATGGCAAGATCTGGTAATTCAAGATTGATTATATGGCAAGAATTGTGTAGTAATTTAAGAAAACAGCCTAGAAAAGGTTTCCTAGAGGATTTAGAAAAAGACTATTGGCGACTGGTTAATAAGCATACTTTTTTATTCGATGAAACCTTGATGGTTCTGGAAATATTAGCTAATACTTACAAGCTAGGTCTCATTTCAAATTCACAAGGTCAACCCAACAGTTCCAGCAATCATCTTTTACAGGGATTCAAGATTCTCGATTCCTATTTTCAATACATCTTAATTGCTGGTGAAAATTCTATTCCAGCTAAACCAGATTCTAGGCCCTTTAAAATTTGTTTAGATCAACTTGAGATTAATCCATCAGACGCAATCTATGTGGGAGATGATTGGAAGAATGACATTGTTGGCTCAAGTAATGCCGGATTGCAGCCAGTATGGCTAAAACATGAAAGTGTGAAACGGAATTGGCCGAAACAAGAATTCTCAGTCCCACAAATTAACAATCTCAAACAATTATTAGAGTTACTTTCACAAAACTAGAAGTACTAACACTGGATGGGAATATAGGAATCAAATCTTGCTAATGTGTGTATCATGAATGTGATTGCGATTCTACTTGTAGTAATATCGGCTGTATTCCATTCAGTTAAAAATATTTTAACAAAGCAATCATCAGACAAAATACTATTTCTTTGGTGGTCCACGCTATTCGGACTGCTTTATTTTTCCCCCGTGTATTTTTATTTCTCCAGTGATTATGGATTGGATTATCTGAATATTATTAGTTTAAGTAGTATTTCAGGACTTCTTCATTGCTTTTATTGGATATATCTTGCTAAAGCATATGAACACGGGGATCTAACAATTGCATATCCAATTATGCGATCATCGCCACCGCTAGTTTTACTAATTGCGGTTATTTTTCTAAATGAAGAGCCTTCAATCGGCGGTATAATTGGAATAATACTTGTGACAACTGGAATATATAGTTTAAGCTACAATCACATTGGTATATCCCAAAATACCTTTTTTAAAAAAATTGATATTAATGATAAATCAATTAAGTATGCTCTTGCAGGATTAGTTTTTATAACTGCATATTCAATTGCTGACAAGGCCATGGTTGATATGATCCATCCAATACAGTTTGTCTTTTTACACATGTTATCCGGGTTTCTGTTTTTATCAATTTATATAATGCTGAAAAAAGACTATGCTAAGATCAACCAAGAATTCAAATTAAATAAAAGAAACATATTAATAAATGGATTCTTTGGTATTTATGGCTACTCCTTAATAATAATCGCGTTTACGATGTCAAGTGTGAGCTACATCATCAGTTTACGGCAATTGAGTATTGTTTTTGTTGTTTTATGGGGAGCCTTTATCCTGAAGGAAAAAGACCAGTACAGAAGGCTGGTCAGTGCTTCAATTATAACTGTTGGTACAGTTATAATTTCAATTCTTGGATAATATTTTGCTATTTAATATTTGGAGACGTTAAAAATGGAAATGGGATTGGGAAATCATAAATTGGTCTTTATTATTCTTGTATTAGCTAGTGTTTTGTGCTCTTGCCAACCACCTAATGTTGATAATGATGAAAAAGTAATTCGTGATTATGAAGAACAAAATATCATTATTCCATATGAAGATTATGACGTTAATGACCAGTTTGATGACATAAAAAATAAATACTCTTTAGCTGAACCATATTCTGTGGAAGCAGATGGGCAGGATGTAAATGTTCAAGCCTACTCCTATAAACCCTCTGATTCCATTAATACTGTAACTTTCAAGTATTGTGATCTAATTAACAGAGCAATCTCTTATAAGCAGAAATATCCAGCAGCACAGATTAACATAGATTTTGCCATATATAAAATCGATAAAAATGTATATATTGGATTTAATCCAAAACTCGTCAGCTATGGAAAAGTCTCCGGTTATGACCACAGTGGAGAAAATTCTGAAAAATTGATTCTTTCAGTAATTAAGGCGGCCAAGTTCAAAATTAATACAAGATTTATTTATCATAACCCATCAGATGATATGGGAATAAGAGACTATCTCAACGTGTACTCGGATGATCTATGCATTGGATCAGAAACTGAGCATGTTTCTGATTACCTTTCGTATAAAAAAGTATCCTGGGTAGAGGGATCTTCGTATGGCCAGCATCACAATAAATATTTATTAATTAATTATCAGCCTCAAACTGGACCTGCAATGTTAAATGAAGTATATATAGCTTCAGCTAATGTTGACCGACACGATAATAATGGAATACCCATTGGACATGAATGGGTTCAAAGCGGAATATTATTAAGTGGGAACAAGGGCTTATATGATGCCTACTTACGTTACTTCGAAAAAATATGGGAGAATACAAGTGATCGCACTTCTTTCTGGAATGCAGTGCGTTATGAAGGCGAGTATAATCATCAAAATGCAAACTTGAATTACCATGATGAAGTATTTGCAGCCTATTTTTTCCCAATTCCAAGCGAATTCAATGTAAGTGCCTGGGATACATTATACAATCCTGTGGCAATGGTAGTCAATGATATGAAGAACCACGGGTATGAGAAAGAAATGACGATAAACATGTATCATTTAAAAACAGATACATTTGGCAGGAGACTGTATGATGAGTTAAAAGGACTGGACAACATAAGTATTAAAAGTTCAATTCACCGGGATTCAAATAATTTAGCACAGGTTTTGTTTAGGGATTTAGGTGAATTAACATGGGCCGCTCCTACCCATGCAAAAAATTATACTTTTATTGAACATCTACCAGGTGGTAATGTGTACTCTACTATTACTGGTTCAACCAATGGCAAATGGGATGCGTATTGTTCAAAGAGTAATAACCAATTGCATATTCAAGAAACAACAGAGCCTTATATCCATGATGTCTTTGTGGATATATTTAACTATGCAGCTAGCAGCAATTAGAAACTAGCATGAAACAGTATAAGGTGGGAACGGGTATGAAATACTCTTTAATTATTCCTTTTGCAATGATGTTCCAGCTTCTTTTTATGCCCACGCGTTTAGCATCTGAAGAGCTGAGTAATCAGATGATTGGTCCACTAATTGGACATACCGACTTTGAATCTTCGATCATCTGGTCACGCGTATCATCTGCAGGAATCTATTCTGTAGAATATAGACCGATTGGCAATAGCAAATGGAAAACCTGCCAGTCAGAGGCTGTGGAAGACAATGATTTTTGCCTCACCTGGAAGCTTCAAGATCTAAAACCAAATACACAATACCAGTATCGGATTATTAAGGGCAAGGCGAATGGAAAACACCGATTTGAGAGAATTCGCAGAATTTTAGGGGTTCAAGTACCGGTCTTAGCCGATGGAGAGGAATATGTTTTCAAAACATCACCTGTTCCTGGCGCAGCCACACAAGTAAGTATTGCTTTCGGGTCTGGTGCCGACGATGATGAGGGTAGCAGAGCTGTCTGGGATCGTATAGCATCATCAAACGTAGATGCAATGATTCTCCTTGGAGATACTCCCTATATTGATTCGACCATATTAGATGTGCAAAGACGCCGTTACCGTGAGTTCTCGAGTGTTACCGAGTTTCAAAATCTTGTGAGATCTACGCCGTTTTGGGGAACATGGGATGATCATGATTTTGGCGCAAACGATTCCGATGGCATGCTCCCAGGGAAAGAGAATTCCTTGAAAGCATTTATCGAGTACCGACCAAATAAATATTTTGGTGATGGGAAAGAAGGGGTGTACACAAATTTTCGCTATGGTCCAGTCGAGATTTTCCTGTTGGATACTCGGTGGTGGTCTTGGACAGAGCCATCCTTTGCTGACTCCACCAAAAAAACTTTGCTCGGAAATTCACAATGGCACTGGCTTAAAGAAGCACTCCGAAATTCAGATGCAACCTTCAAGCTAATTGCTTGTGGAATGATTTGGGATGATAAGGAAAATCATGAAAAGGATGACTGGGGTACATATCTGTATGAGCGCGATGAGCTGTTTAGCTATATTGGCGAAGAAAATATCTCTGGTGTAGCCCTTATTGGCGGTGATATCCATGTGTCCCGGGTTCTGAAATATAAAACTGAAGAGCAGACAGGCTATCCGCTTTACCAGTTTATTACATCACCAATTCATGGAAGAACTATATCCTCATTGAATGTTCCCCATCCTGATCTGATCCGCGATGCTGTACATCCTCATACCTTTATGAAAATAACGATAGATACACGCGTTGACCCAGCCACGTTGATAGCTGAATTTATTGACAAAGATGGAAAACGACTATTTAAGGACGTAAAAGTTAACCTGGAGGAGCTTTCGCCTCGATAATTCATGGCTAATCATATGGCATTAAGAATACTAATACTATTGTTTTTCCGAAAATTCGGAACCATCGAATTGAGTAGATTATCAATTCCACGCCCTGGCTGTTACCGCTCTACTTGGAACGTCTAGTGCTTAGATTGTACCTAAAATTAGCAATCAAACCTAAAGGATAACGGGATTGAAGAAAAAATACTTCAATCTAGTAACTTTAGATTCACCAATTAGAAATAGTGACTTCCCAGCTGCGATGGAATCCATAATAATTGATAGCCATGGATCAAAACTAAATGGATTAATCTATATAGCACCGGGTTCTGGCCCTCATCCCACCGCTATTCTTTTGCATGGATTTCCCGGTAATGAAAGGAATCTCGATTTAGCCCAAGCCATTCGTCGGGCTGGCTGGAATGCTGTTTACTTTAATTATCGTGGTTCTTGGGGTAGCGAAGGTGATTACTTGCTTCAAAATGCAGTCGAAGATACGCAGGTCATAATTGAATATTTACATTCAGATAAAGCCAAAGATTATCGCATCGATCCAGAAACTATAGCCTTAATTGGTCACAGTATGGGGGGGGCTTATGCGTTTGCTGCTGCTGTGTGGAGTCAGACCAATTCGGTTCATTTGATCTAAATAAATAAGAGATACTTTGGGCGGCTAACAACCCGAAAAAGGAGCCAATAATGAGCCCAAAGTCAGAAGTAGAGAGACGAGTAAAA
>Ga0233437_1002462_pt1 | contig 27795 bp, 31 predicted proteins | sample SI_122_August201_FD_182714 | JGI IMG/M metagenome (GOLD analysis project Ga0233437, IMG submission 182714) | Seawater microbial communities from Saanich Inlet, British Columbia, Canada - SI_122_August2016_200_MG | ecosystem: Environmental > Aquatic > Marine > Inlet | place: Canada: British... | reverse complement strand
GGTGGCGTTGTGGGACCACCCTGAAGCCCAGGGATAATAGCCGAATTAATTTTTTTACCCAGATCCTTATCTCTCTTCAAACCTCTGTCTGTGACCATAATCATGGCGCCCCTGGGACCTCTAAACGTTTTGTGGGTGGTGGACATAATTACATCTGCATCTTTAACTGGTGAAGGGTGGTCCCCAGAGATAACCAAACCTGTGACATGGGAAATATCAGCTACTAACCAAGCCCCAACTTCGTCTGCAATCTGTCTAAACTTGGCAAAATCCATTTCAAAAGGATAGGCGGTATTACCTACTACTATCACTTGGGGTTTGTGTTTTTTTGCCAAAGCTTTGAGGGCCACAAAGTCCACCTTGGCATCTTCCCCCACTCCATACTGAACCGAGTTATAAAAACTTCCAGAAGCAGTAACTACGGGATGACCATGGGTTAAGTGGCCACCCATTGCCAGCTTCAAGCCCATTAAAGTATCTCCAGGGTTCATTAATGCCATGTAGATGGCCAGATTGGCCGGACTACCAGAATATGGCTGAACATTGACATACGGCACACCAAACAACTGCTTAACTCTCTCCTGGGCCAAAACTTCAATTTGATCAATATATTGATTGCCCTCATAGTATCTTCTGCCTGCATAACCTTCGGAATACTTGTTGGAAAGACAAGAGCTCAAGACTTGTGATACTTCTGGTGACGTATTATTTTCTGATGGAATTAAACCAATTTGATGGGTCTGACGCAACTTCTCTTTTTCAATTAGGTCAAGTATTTCGTCTGAGGAGGTTTTGTTGTTTGTCATAGGTTAGAGATGATTCTACTATACATAACAAAATTATTTCTAATGATACTGAAAAACTGGTGAAGCGAGTTTTAAAAGAATGGTGTATATTTTGGCATACAAAATATATAAATTACTATATAAATATGTCAAATATACTAGAAACAGGACTATGCCGTTTAAAAGAGATGGTTAATGATAAGGGGAAAATTGCCAAAGAATGGGCTCGTCCAAAACGAGAAGCTCTAACCGAAAAGTATCTAAATGTACTCAAGTGGGGTGTTAATCTTGAGATAGAATTTAATGATATCAATGAAGCACAAAGCAGAGAGTACTTAAAACAAACTCTAGATTTCCTTGAAGAAGGAGGTGGCGTCATCATTCCCCTTGTCCCACACAGAGGGACCATGGACTCGCTTGTTCTCTACTGGGTTATTAATCAATACTTAAAACCGTTTGTACATGCCATCATTACTTCGATTAAGTTTGAGATCCAAAGAGCTTTTTCCAGAGCTAACATCACCGAAAACATGGGTCAAGTCTCCAACAGAGGCATAGGTTTCTTCATGAGAACTTTGTTTAACCTTAACCCCAGATCAATCAGATACGCAGTCGTCCAACTTTACTTAATAAAAACACTTGTGTTAAGTATAAACAAAACAAGAGCTGAAAAATTCAATGATACAAAAATGAGACAGTTGTATCGTGCTTTGTCCAAGGGTAAGTTGATCGTTGGGTTTATGCCAGAAGCCACCAGAGATGATCGCAACATGGGTTTGTTAAGAGCTGTCCCCAACTGCTTCGCAATTTCAAGAGCTGGTGATACTCGAATCTTACCTCTGGTAGTTGACTCAACAAACTTTAAGTCCGATAAAAAAATCTTTTCAAGATCACAAAAATCTACCACCCGATTCAGTCTAGCTGAACCTTTCACTTATAAGGACGCCAAAGAACAGGTTGGTCATTTTTACTTCACTAACAAAGTCGTTAAATACAGTACCGAACGCAATCCAGTTACAGAGGGTGAAGAATTAAATGCAGATGACATTGTCATGCGAAGAATAGCCCAAAATATGCCAAATGACGATCGAGGTGTGTATAGAAAAGAGTGTATCAGGAGAAAATCTTTTGATAGGGAAAGGCATCCTCTTGTTCGAGACCAATCTCAACATGCTCCCCACTCCTCGGATGCCGAAACTCCAACTTTACAGCGCTCAAAACCTGGCCATCTGTCCAGAGTCTATCCATCTTCAACCGCTTGCGACCAAGATATAGAGGGTCACCAACTAAAGGGTGTCCTGTAGCATTCATGTGAACCCGTATCTGGTGCATTCTGCCAGTTTTTGGTTGGCATTTTACCCAACTAAAACCTTGTTGATAAGTTTTTTTCATTTGAGCTTTAGCGTCACTTAACTCATCTGTAGAAAAACTATTCATCTCCCCCACTCTAGCCATGATTTTTTCCAACAGATTTTCTGTAAACGGCAGTTTTTCTGTGACTTGGTAGTTAGTTTCTGCCTTGCGACCACCGGCTTGAACTACAATTTTCTTGAAGTTGCTTTTGGATCTACCCAAAGGAAAGGTTAGAGTCCCCTCTTCTGGATCTAGTTGTCCATGAACTAAGGTCATATATTCTTTTTTAGTCTGTCTCTTTTTAAACTGGTCTAAAAGAGCCACTAGAGCTCCCGGGTTTTTTGCCAACACCATGACTCCGCTGGTATCCTTGTCTAATCTATGGACTATACCCCAACGAGAAGAAAATATTTCCTCTGGAGTGCCATACATATCGTCAAAATCTGCGGGAATTAATTCCCGCATATCTTCTTTGGAAACCAAACTCTCAAACCATTTTTCACCCGACTCTTCGCTCACAAACTTAGCTAGCCTGCTTTCTACCAGATAGTTGGCCATCCAAGCTTGAACTGTTTCACCTCTGGCAGTCTTGGCTTCATTGGCCACTACACCAGCTGGCTTATCAATCACCAACACATCTTTATCTTCAAACAATATTTTCATGGGTTCTATTATAACTGCAAATATCATTTTCTTTCTGATGACCTGATAATTCGGCACACAAATATAATTAGCTTGCAAAACCAATAAACTTGCAAACAACAATCATCGGATACGTTCGCTTCAAACAGATAAACTTTTCAAGTTTAAGAACTCACTCGGACGAATTAAACTCCAAGCATTAAGCTTTGTAATGTGGATTAATGTTTAATTTCGTACGCTCCTCAAATTGTGTTTGACAAGTTTATTGGTTTATAGGTTTGAATTTTCTAAAATGCACTTTCTTCCCCCACATCTCCACTACCAAACCCAATATCCCAATCCCTATCATCCAGTCTGCCAAATTATTGGTTAAATCAGTCATGGGCAAAGGTAACCAGTCTTGAACCCCACCCCAAACAAATCTATCGATAATATTAGATAATCCTCCAGCTAAAATTAGCACCATAAATGGTGAAGTAACTTTTTTCTTAATATATAAACCAAGTAAACCAACCCAGACGCCTAACAATACCCCAGCTTGAACCTCTCCCAAACCCCCTGCCAAACTAGAATTAATCACCACTACCCCATCTCCATTCTGCCCCAACCACCACTTACTAACTTGATCAATGCCAACTAACAAAACAAAACTAAACCAATAAAATTTAGACTTCATGACTGGGTTTAACTTGAGTGTTTTTTTCCAACCTACCAGCTCTTCTAGTCATGATCAGACTGCCCCAAATAATTATTCCCAAATAAAGCCAACTGTCTGCTGGTTGATTAAAAATCACCACAGTAGAAGCTTGAAAAAAGCTTCTGCCAAACAAAAATAATCCGGCTAATATCACGAAAGCAGATAACAAAAAGCCAGTTTTAGCTGCTTTTTTTCCTTTGCGATACCAACCAAATGCTCGGTAGTGATACTCGGTCCACGTGAGGTATGGAGTAAGAGCAAAAAAGAAGCCTGCTGTATAGAGCTGATTGGGATGGTGAGGTTCCATCTGCCCCGGAAAAGTCATACCCCATGGTAAATAGGTAATGCCTCCAGATCCCACACCAGACAAAAATAATCCCAGATGTAAAACACCCAAACCAACAGTCAAAGAAGTCACCCAAAGATCTAGAATTTCAAACTCGTCCCATTTGTTTTTTTTACTAGCTCTAACCATCCATAATCCAGCACAGATCACTCCCAAACCCAGATACATACCAGGCACTCCAGAAACATCTATCCAACTATTCAAATTAAATCCAAACACTCCAAAGTTCAAAATGATAAACCCAAGTCGTGAGCTGACTACTCCCACCAACAAAGACATCAGAAAAGCATCAAATAGCTGATCTTCCATGTAGTGTTCTTCTTTGCCTCGTCTCCAAAAAATAAAAGCCATCACAAACATAGCTAACCCACTCATAAAACCTAAGGACTTGAGCGTTAACGGTCCTACTGTTAGTAAATTGGGCCACATATATGGCTATTGTACCTTAGACTTGTGACGAAATAAGAAAACGACTATTTATGGCATCTTTTATGCATTTTCGATGCTTCTTCTTCCTCAAGTAAGACAGGCTACTATCGTCATCAGAATCAACGAAAATGTTATAAAATCTATACATAATTAATTCGTTCTTTATTTCACTACAAGTCTTAGACTTGTGACTATGCAGGAAGTGAGGTGCTAGTAGATTGGATTGCAATAGGCTGAATAGCTCCCAACCCTCTACTCAACAACTCTCCACGACTCTCCACCCAAACAATGGCTCTTTGCATAATTGACCTTTGCTCCTCATCCTTGCCCTTCTTCATGTTAAATTTGGAAAGAAATTTTTCCTTTAGTAAACCTACAGAAGGATCGATTTGACTTGTACTTGCAACCTGGGTTTTTGCCAAATCATGTTGTTTTATTTCTTCTTCCAAAGCAATAAGTTGAAGCTTCAACATTAATGAAAACTCACTCAGCCATTGTTTTGTAGCCTGTGAGTATTCTTCAAGTTTGCCTGCAGATTGCCTAGCATCTGTTTTAGCTAGAGATTCTCTGCTTGCCAACTTCATAGCCATAGGTAACGCCAACAGTGATAACGGCTTTCCAAACTTTAAGCTTAACTCACTAGCTGCCACTTGCTCCTCAATTGTTTCCATAAGACTTTGGGCACCAATCGCAACTTGTGACAACAAATTAGGAAATCCTTGAAAAATATTGGTAAATCCTCTTAAAAGTTTGCGAACATGTTGCTCTAGATCGTAGAGCATAATTTGACTTGAACCTTCCAAGTCACGTGTCGTGCCAATTGCTTGGTCTTCAATCACACTCGGTCGGGGATTTTCCCCTCCATAAAAATCCGCAAATACCTGTCTTGATGTTTTGTTTTCCATCATACTTACCTTTTCTACCGTGGAAAGAAATAAATATATAATTACCTATACTTTGGCTACAAAAAAACTCCCTTTCGGGAGCATCAGAATCGGTCAAAAAACCAAATCCACTCGATGCTCGTCAAGATTCTTGTAGCTGAAGATCGGACTTATCCCAATTAGGAATCACCGTTGCGGCACAGTTGCAGATTTACACTACATTCCACAGCACAAACAAATTAACACACAATTGAGAGTTTAAGCAATCACTGAATGTGTGCCGAGAGAGGGAATCCCCGCGTTCGCTTCGCTGCGGGGTAAACTTCTCTTCCTTCTTCTTGTGCCGAGAGAGGGAATCCCCGCGTTCGCTTCGCTGCGGGGTAAACTTCTCTTCCTTCTTCTCTATACAGTTCGATATTATCAGCTAACGCTGATTTTATCGAACTGTGCCGAGAGAGGGAATCGAACCCTCACGAGGTTGCCCTCATAGGTTTTTGAAACCTACGCGTCTACCAATTCCGCCACCTCGGCGTTGAGCAGATCAATTATATCAGGCAACTTGCCTTTTGACATAGATGTGTGCATAGTATTTATCATATGGAAGTTGGTAAAGCCATTTTTGAGACAATTTTTTCGGTCAACAGCATCTGGTCTGTGGTGGCTAGAGGCGTACTCTGGTTTGTAATCGCTACTGTCATCATCATCAGTACAGACTCACCCCATCCACAACAATCTCTCAAGAAAATGAAGTCAAATCTAGGATTCTTAATGATGTTTTTGGTTCTCTCAACCAGCCTCATGTATCTCTTGTTTGGTTTCTCTCCCACCGGCTAATTATCGCTTCATCTCCATCCCATAGAACTTAACTCTCTCACCTCTAAAGTAGAAATCTATGTCACCCATAGCTCCATTTCTGTGCTTGGCAATCTTTAGGTTAATCGACTCTCTCACTCCATCGTCTTTGCGATATAAAAACATGACTACATCTGCATCTTGTTCGATAGATCCAGACTCACGCAGATCGGACAGTTGGGGTACACGTTCACCCCTACTCTCAATGGCCCGAGACAGTTGGGACAAAGCCAAAACTGGAATCTTTAACTCTCTAGCTACGTTCTTTAATCCCTGGGATATCTCTGCCACTTCTTGGACGCGATTATCTCTGGTCCTGCCATGAGCCAGTTGCAAGTAATCTACAATAATTAAATCTAGGTGCTGTTCTGCCATTAGTCTTCTAGCTTTGGTTCGCATATCATAGATGGACATACCCGGAGTATCATCGATAAAGATGTGAGCATCGGCCAAAACTCCCATAGCATCGGACAGTTTCAAAAAGTCTTGCTGATCCAATCTACCAGTTTTTAGTCTCCAAGCGTCGATATCTGCTTGAGATACTAACAACCTATCTACCAGCTCCTCCTTACTCATTTCAAGAGAGAAAAAACCTACCTTTTTCTTGGCGGTGACTGCTATATGCTGGGCAATATTTAATGCAAAAGCTGTCTTTCCCATACCCGGTCTGGCGGCCAAAATAATTAAGTTAGATGGCTGAAATCCAGCCAACATTCTGTCTAGATCGGCAAAGCCAGAGGGAACGCCTCTCAACTCACTGCCAGATTTCTGTAACTCGTCCAGTCGTTCAAAACTCTCCACCAAAGTGTCTTTAAGAGAAATGAAAGACCGGGGATTGTGAATCTCGGATAGACTAAATATTCTCTCCTCTGCCATATCCATTAAATCTGGAGCTTCCTTACTTTCATCAAAAGCTAGCTCGGTCACTTCTCCGGACAAGGAAATCAATTGGCGTTTGGTGTAGTAGTCGGCCACCATCTGGGCATACTGTCGCACGTTGGCAGAGGTGGAAACCGCATTGGTTAACTGGGCAATATAGCTAGCTCCACCCGCGTTCGTGGTCTTCTTCATCTTTTTTAGCTGACCAGTTAGGGTAACGGCATCTATAGCCATCCGCTTTTCATACAAAGTCTGCATGGCTTCGTATATCATCTGATGTTTTGTATCGTAAAAACTCTCGGGTCGTAAAATCTCTGCCACTTTTACAATGGCGTCGGCATCAATCAAGATAGAACCCAAGACCGATTGCTCGACCTCTATATCTTGTGGTGGCATTTTATTAATACTCATAGATTTCCTGCAAAATAAGTAAACGATTACTTCCGTTTTCTTTTAATAATTTTAGTTAAAAGCTCAAGCTATTAAACTTAAGCTATTTGGGCAGTTAGAACCTGAAGCTCTGTTTCTTCGGGCAAAGAGTTTCTTGAAATTTCCAGTTTATCTACAGGTGTCACTTCCCTACCAAAAGCTTTGACAAAGTCTTCGACTGGAGCCAGTTCTTCATACATTTTTTTATCATGACGAGCTGTTTTGTAGTGCATAGGAATCACAATACTTGGCTCCAAAGATCTGGTAACTTTCATAGCCAGCTCTGGACTCAAAGTATGCATTCCTCCCACTGGACAAAGTAAGATGTCAATACTGCCTATAGCTTCTATTTGCCCAGTAGTTAGTTCTTGACCCAAATCACCCAAGTGACAAACTCGTAGCTCATCTATTAAAACCGTAAAAATGTAGTTGCTTTTCTTTTCCTCTTCTTCTGCACCATGCTTGGTTTCTACCCCAAACACACTCAGGCCACAAACTTCATACTCTCCTGGCTGGGTAATTAAAAAGGGGTTCTTTCTTCTAGCTGTGCCGCTCACCAAAGAAGATGCCGAGTGATCCAAATGGTCGTGACTAACAGTAATAATATCTGCACTCACGTTAGGCATATTAAAACCTATATCACTCACATAAGGATCGGTCACCACTACACCTCTTTTTCCCTTAAGTTTAAATGCAGAATGTCCCAAGTATGTTAAGATCATGTGTTCTCTTTCGTGTGGTTAATAATACCACTCCTACTGTATAATAACCACCTTGCTATGCAAAAAGAAGTTTTAATTTCAGTTATCATTGGCATTAGTTTAGGCCTCATTGTGACATACGGAATTTATCAGGTTAAGAAACAAGTGACAAGCCCTACTCCCACCGATGTAACTGCAGAAATGGACTCAAATGAAAATGACCTTATTGAAACAGGTCTGATGCTTACCTCCCCCGAAGATGGATTAGTTCAAGAAAAAAGCCAGATTAAAGTAGCTGGCACAACTATTCAACCAGAATCTTTTGTAGTAGTTTTCGTAGACAACCAAGAAACAATTTTACAAAGTGACAGTACTGGCGGGTTCTCTACCAACCTAGAACTAACCGATGGCGAACACGTCATCACCGTAGTTAGTGTCAATCAAGATGGCTGGACAGAAACTGCAGAAAGACTAGTTGTAATTAGCGATCTGTTTTCTCAAAGCCAACTACCTGCCACTACCACAGCTCAAATTCCAGCCGAAGAGGGAGAGGAAGAAGTCGTTAAAGAAGCCACCACTCAGGCTATTCTAGATAGGATTAACAAAAAACTTACTCAAGAAGAACAAGAACAGCTAGACAAAACCATAGAACAACTGGCCGTTAAACGAGGTGCCATGATTGGTCAAGTGGAAAGGGTAACCGAGGAAGCATTAACTATCACCACCACTCAAGGGACAGTCATCCTAGCCACAGACGAAGAACTGGAAATAAAGAAATCCAACAAAGATATTGCCTTAGATCAAATTGGAGTAGATGACTGGTTACTGGTCATGGGTGTGACTGATGGCACTCAAATTACCCCAGAATACATATTTGTTTCTAGCACTACCCTTAGACCCAAGCCTCACTCTGTGGTCCTGGGGACTTTGAGTGAAATAAACAAATCTAGTTTATCCGTAACCAGTAGAGCCGATGGTGAGATTACCAATTTCAACATCTCCAACAAAACCGAGTATCAAGACGTGGATGCTAAAGACGCCAAGTTAAATCAATTTTCTACAGACCTGACAGTCTTAGGAATTGGTTATGAGGAAGTCAATAAGACAGAGACAACTCAAGTTTTGACTACATTAAGGGCGTTGGCGGTGTTTGAGGATTAAAGTTTTCTTTTGTTAATTCTCCTTGATTTTCTCTTCTGATGGTGTTTACACCGAGCAAAGTCGATGTGGACCGAAGGGGAGTCGAACCCCTGACCTCTGCAATGCGAATGCAGTGCTCTACCAACTGAGCTATCGGCCCTACTTCTTTCCCCTCTTCCTCTTCTCCTTCACTCGATTAAACAACTTGCCACTTTTAAGAGAACCAATGGCTTCCTTAACTTCTTCTAGCGGGTACTTGGCTTCGTTCTTCTTCATCTTCCTAGCAAAAGCTTTTTCTAGATCTATATCTAGCTCGGCACTCATTAAAACTAACCAAAACAACACATCAGCCATCTCATCTGCAATGTCTTCTTTAAATTCCTTTTGGTACTCTTTAAGCTCGTCATCCTTTAGATATTGAAAGTGTTCTGCTAGCTCCCCCGCCTCAACCAACATACCAAGCACCAAATCTTTAGCTCCATGAAACTGGGCCCAGTCCCGGTCATCTCTAAACTTTAAAACTTGTTGTTGGAGTTTTTTGAAAGTATCCATAATTAACTCGTTCTTTATTTCACTACAAGTCTATTCTATACCACAAAAACTCACCTCAAGATGGTAAACTATGCATATGTCAAACAAAACACCGCAAACCCTCAAAGGTTTTCGTGACTTCTTGCCAAGCCAAAAGCGCAAGCGGGATTTTACTGTCCAAAAACTAATAGAAGTGTTTGAACAATTTGGATTTGAGCCACTAGAAACCCCTACTCTGGAGTACGCAAAGCTTCTGACTGGTAAGTATGGAGACGAGGCAGACAAACTACTCTATACTTTTGAAGATCGAGGTAAACGAGAGGTGGGTTTACGCTACGACCAAACTGTACCTACAGCTCGAGTTTTAGCTCAATACCAAAACCAACTACCCAAGTTCTTTAGACGCTACCAAATTCAAAACGTATTTAGGGCGGACAAACCTCAAAAAGGTCGTTATAGAGAGTTCATGCAGTGCGATATTGATATCTTTAACAGCACCTCTCCCATCGCAGACGCAGATATCCTGGCCTGCACATACAACTGCTTACTTAATCTAGGTTTTAAACAAGTTAAATTATTGGTAAACGATAGACAAGTATTGCTTAACACTCTTGAACCATTTGCCACAGACAAACTAGATGTCATGTCTATTATCCAAAGTATCGATAAACTTGACAAGCTCTCTCCCAGTCAAGTAGAAACAGAACTAGTCAGTAAGGGCTTAGCTCCAGAAAATGCCAAACAAATTTTAGATAACATTAGCTCTGCCAAAATATCTAAAAGTTTACAAGAAATAATCTCTCTCGCCCAAAACTTGGGAGTTAATCCAGATGATATCCAGTTTGTACCTACCCTAGCCAGGGGTCTCGATTACTACACTGGCATGATCTTTGAAGTTAAGATTCCAGAATATTCTGCAGGTTCTTGTGCAGGTGGCGGTCGTTACGATAACTTAATTGAAGATCTAGGTGGGCCAGATACTCCAGCAGTAGGCGTAGCTTTTGGTTTTGACCGTGTAGTAGAAGCAGCAGATGAAGCAGGTCTTTTACCAAGTAATCCAGCCACTTCCAACGTTTTAGTCACAGTTTTTGACAACAATACAATGAATAAGTCACTGGAAATTGCATCACTCCTACGGCAGGCAGGCATTAAAACAGAGGTTTACCCAGATCTAGACAAACTGGCCAAACAATTCAAGTTTGCAGGTCAAAAAGGCATTCCTTTTGTGATTGTGATTGGCGAAGAAGAGCTTAAGCAAAATCTAGTAACTCTCAAGAATATGGCAACTCGAGATCAATCGCAGCTCACTCTAGAAGAAGCCATCACCAAAATTAGAAGCTAATTTTAATTATCCCTTAACAATAATTACGATCATGATACAATACTATCCTCGAGATTGAGGAAAAATATGAAAAAAAACATCCACCCCAATTGGCACGACGATTGTCAGGTTAAGTGTACCTGTGGCAATACTTTTGTAATTGGCTCTACCGCCAAGACTCTAGAAGTAGATATCTGTAACGAGTGTCACCCCTTCTTTAGCGGAGAAATGAAATTCGTAGACCGTCAAGGTAGGGTTGATAAGTTCAAACAAAAAATGGAGCATGCCAAAAAGAAAAGTGCTACTCAACAAAAATCAAAAACTGCCAAACCAAGTGGTCCAGTTAAGTCATATCGCCAGATATTACAAGACAAGCAATCAACTTTACGCAAAGCTAAATCAACAACTCCAGAAGCAAAACCAAAAAGTTAGCTCATCTATTATCATGCACTCTCTTCCATTTCGGGAGAGTACGGTATGATAAGTTTACCTATGCAAAACCCTTACCAAGTCCAGATAGATGAACTGAAACAACAGTTGGCAGATACCAAGTCAATGCTAGATGATCCTCAAATGCAGGAGTTAGCTCAAGCAGAGATCAAGAAACTGGAAACAGAGCTTGAATCCCTGGAATCGGCAGCTACTCAATTTTCTACCACCAGCTCAAATGATCCAGATGCGGTAGATGCCACCCAAAGCAAAAGTTGCACACTAGAGTTTAGGGGTGGAGCTGGAGGTGACGAAGCCAAGATTTGGTCCGAAGACTTGAAGAGAATGTACATGAGGTTTGCAGAACAACACAATCTTAAAACCAGTGTCATCGATGACACGATTATCAAATTGTCTGGCAAAGTTGAAGTGGAACTCACCGATGCAGATGGTCAAACCAGTACCCAACTTCTAACTGCCTACCAACTACTTAAATATGAGTCTGGCGTTCATAGAGTGCAACGAGTACCTGCTACCGAATCTCAAGGTAGAATTCATACTTCAACTGCTACCGTAGCAGCCCTACCAGAAGTTCATCAATCAGCAATTGAAGTTAGACCAGACGATCTAGAATGGCAGTTTATGCGTTCGTCTGGAGCTGGTGGTCAAAGTGTCAACAAAACTTCTAGTGCTGTTCGTTTAACCCACACCCCTACTCAAATAGTGGTCACCGCTAGAAGTGAAAGAAAACAAACTCAAAATAGAGAGATTGCCCTCAACCTACTCCGATCTCAACTCTGGCAGATAGAAGAAGATGAACGCCTAGCCACTATCGGTGATGCTCGAAGTGCGATTGGTAGAGCTCAAAGATCGGAAAAGATCCGCACCTACAACTTCCCTCAAAACCGAATTACAGACCACAGAACTAAACAAAGTTGGCATAATTTGCCTGTAGTTTTGGATGGCGCCCTACTGCCCCTGCTTCAAGATTTGATTAGTGAAATAGAAAAATAACCTTCTACGGTGAAAAACTTGGAAATGACATTAGACCTTGTCATTCTCAATCTCGACAAAGTCGAGTTGGGAATCCAGGATTAACATTGCTAACCTGACTGGATCCCCGCTGCTCCCCGCCATCCGCCAGCCGGCGGAGGCGGGTCGCACGAGGATGACGTTTTATTCAACCACGTTTGCTTGAAGCACTACTTCTACCGTCTTTTCTTCGGTATCTCTAAAGTAGAGAATAACTATTTTATCGCCCACCCTCTTACTGTTCAATACTTTAGCTAAATCGCTATTCTTCAAGCTATTTCCATCTATAGCAATTACAATATCTCCAGGTCTCAAGCCAGCCACTTCTGCTGTTGACCCCGTTGCAATTTCTACAATATATGCTCCCTGTGGTACTTCATTATATTTTGCAGCCTGCTCACTGATCATTCTGTAGACAACTCCCAACTGTGGTCTTTCAAACTGACCTGTCTCATTAAAGTTATCTATTGAAGCTCTCACTATGTTGATAGGTATAGCAAAACCAATATTCTGGGCTCCTTGAGATACGGCTACATTAACCCCAATCACTTCTCCACTGGAGTTAATTAGCGGTCCTCCAGAATTACCTGGATTAATGGCTGCGTCGGTCTGGATGACATTTTCCAGATTCTCTATCTTAGATACTCCATCTCCTGCCGTAATACCTCGACCTAAACCAGAAATCACTCCAGTTGTGACAGTGTGGCGAAACTCACCTAGAGCAGTTCCAATTGCAATTACGCTCTCTCCCACTCTCAATAAACTAGAATTCCCTAAGGGCAACACAGCTGCCTGCAAACCCTCTACTTTGATAATAGCTAGATCATTGGTGGGATCCCGATATATCTTACTCACCTCATACTCATTATCCAGTGTGTCAAACACTTGGTACTGGGCGGTTGCATCTGCTACTACGTGCTTATTGGTCACTACCAATCCAGACTTATCCACCACAAAACCTGTACCAATATCTTGTTGCACCTCCTGCGTTTTACCTTGAGTGGGAAGATTGAAACCAAAGGGACCAAAGTTGAAAAAGGAGCTAGAATCAAAAACCTGCTCTTGTTTCTTAATAGAAACAGTCACCACAGATTGGGAAGCAGCCTCCACCACATCTGGGATAGAAAGCTCTCCTCCTTTGTTTAGTAGCTCCATCAAGGGTGTGCTGTCTTCTTGGACTACTGGCGACTTAAGTTGAGCAGTTCTAGTTCCCATCAGCCAATCAATAGGCTTAATATTAAAAACTCTATCTGATATTGCTCCTAGAAAAAACGAAGCTAGCAAAACCACAGATACACTTAACCCCAGAAGAAATGATTTGGCAGATTTATCTATCACAAAGACTGTTTTACAACCATATTGGATAACAGTCAAGTCTTTAACCGACTTAACAAATTCTGCACCATTGTTACAAATGAAAATGCACCCCCTGTTTCTCGTGCCTCTCCAGTGCGAGCATCAGTATACTCAGAAAAAGCTTCGCCGACTTTCCTCAAAGCTTCAGGAGTAACCGGTTCAGTATCCAAGGCTTTACGAGCTTTTACGAGATCTTCCTCGGTAGCGATCTTTCTTTTGCTTCTTAGGTCTTGTTCCGTCATTTTTCCTTTCGGTTATTTCTAATTGCTTTTAGCAATATTACTAACTACTACTTGATAGTATCATGTTCTATCAACTCTACAATAGACTTGTAGTGAAATAAAAAACGAGATAATTTTGGATAGATTTTATAGTATTTTCGTTGTTTCTGATGACGATAGTAGCCAGAGCTACTTGAGGAAGAAGAAGCATCGAAAATGCATAAAAGATGCCATTAAGTAGTCGTTCTATTATTTCGCTACAAGTCTAATTAGTGCTTTATAGAAAACTATAACTGATACAATCCCCTACCCTAGTTTACTTTCCTAAAGTCCGGACCGCCTCCAGCAATACCTCATCTTGCTTGGTGTCTGGATTGTCTTTTGCTTCCACATCCACCTCCAACCCTTCTTTGTGGATCCAGCTTCCACCAGGTAGTAACCAACGAGCAATAGTGATATGCAAGCCACCACCGTTTGAAAGCTTTCTTCTATCTTGAACTGTACCTTTGCCAAAAGTTCTCTCACCCACCAATTTAGCTCCCAGCTGGTCACGCAAAGCTCCAGCTACTATCTCTGAAGCACTGGCACTACCTCTATTAACCAAAACTACTACTGGCAAATGTGACAGTCTAGCTCCACCTCTGGCAGAAAAGTCTTGTTGAGTATACTTGCCTTTTTGAGATACTACCGTCCCAGACTTGATAAACTCACTGGCTACGTCGATAGCTCCATCAAAGAAACCCCCTGGGTTGCTCCTCATATCCAACACCACTCCATCCAAGTCTTCACTAACTAAAATTTGATTAACTATCTTGTCCCATTCACCATTTGTTCTCTCACCAAATCTATACAACTTGATCTGAGCTACAGATTTGCCACCCAACTCTACAAACTCCAACTCGCTAGACTTCACCACAATCTCACCTCTGATAATAGATGCTTCAAACGGTTCACTAGATTCTCCAGGTCTAAACAAGGTTAAAGTCACAGTACTGCCCAAAGGTCCTCGTATTTCATCCACTGCCCTAGTTAGTGACCAACCAGTAGTTTCTTCGTCAAAATCTCGTTCTAGATCTGTCACTTTTAAGATTAAATCTCCAGATTTAACTCCAGCTAACTCTGCCGGAGAATCTTTGAGTGGTGCCACTACAGCCAACGTACTCTCTATATAACCCAGCTCTATACCTACTCCATAAAATGAGCCAGCCAGATCCTCTCCAGACCTTTGATTATCTTTGGGAGGTAAGTACATAGTATATGGATCGCCCAAAGACGCCGCTAGGCCACTTATAGCTCCATCTACCATAGTGGCATTATCCAGTTTTTCTGGCTCCAAGAAATCTTGTTCCAGATACTGCCATGTCTCCCAAAAGTTAGTTAGGTCTGGTTTTTCATCTTGTCCATTAGGTACAGACAACAAATTAGATAAGGTGGTGCTGTTACTTGAATCTAGATTAAGCTTGTCTGCAAAGTATTTTTCTACCAAATGATATCTATACTGGCCCAACATCCCCACCCCGATTAAAAGTACGGCAATTAAAAATCGTAAAACTTGCAGAATCCTCGACATGTTCCAATTGTACCTGTCAAATGCCAGGGCTCAAAGGGCAATCTAACGCAGAGTTTGAGTAAATGGTAAAAGTGCCAAATGACGGGCTCTTTTGATCTCTGTAGCCAAACGTTTCTGGATTTTTTGGGACAAGTTGGTGACTTCTCTTGGCAAAATCATGCCTTGTTCGGTCACAAACTGAACCAAAATTTCTGGTTGTTTGTATGTAAACGTAACGTTAGTAGGCAGTTTCCTGCGAATAAAACGTGGTTTTCTGATCATATACTACTCCTTGCTCGACTTATCTTTGATACTAATCCCTAAAATGGAATGTCGTCGGCGATATCTTCTACTTGGACTTTATCATCTTTGACTTGACTTTCGGCCTTCTTTTTTGAAGTCTTTTTTGGCTTCTTGTTGTCATCACCGGCTGGATCGCTTCCTGCAAAGTCATCTGCGGATACTGGCGCTTCATTGGAGTTGCCACCACCAGAATAACTTTGACCAGATGCAGAACGCAGTAGGATCATGTTATCGATAACTATTTCTGTGGTTCTGCGGTCGTTACCATCATCACCTTTCCAGTCTCTTGTTTGAAGTCTGCCATCTACGTAGACTTTGTCGCCTTTGTGAAGCAATTGGCCACAAATCTCGGCCAGTTTTGCCCAAGACACCACGTTGTGGAACTCGACATTTTCTTGTTTTTCTCCACCATCAGCTGGCATCCAGCTTCTATTGGTAGCTAAACCAAAAGAACAAACGGCGGTGTTTTTTGGGGTGTAGCGTAAATTGGGATCCCTGGTCAGGTTGCCGATTAACATTACTTTATTGAGTGAGCGTGAAGACATATTTTCCTTTCAAGATCTAGATAATCTTAGTTGCTCTATGTTACTAGCAGTATAGTATAGCTTGGATTCTTGCATAAAGTGTGATTGGGATTACAGTTACTTTTTGGTTACTTCTGATGCAGCTTCTTTTTTGCTAGCTTTAGTTACTTTTTTTGGCTTTTCTTCTGGCTTAGCTTCTGCTTTTACTTTTGCCTTAGCTTCTACCTTTTCTTTAGGTTCTACTTTTGCCTTAGCTTCTGGCTTTGCTTCAACACTACTAGCTACTACCAATAAACTACGCATTACTTGTGGTTGAATTCTTAAGTCTGTTTCTAGTTTTGGAGTTTGAGTGGAATCTAGTTCCAGCTCCAGATGAGTGTAGATAGCTTCATTCTGTCTCTTACCCTCATGTTTAATAGTATAAGCCAGTTCTTTCTTACCCCAGTCTGTGGTGTTAAGCAGTTTTCCCTTGGCTTTTTTAACTAACTCTACAATAGTCTCGTTAATTTTCTTGACCTCATCACTAGTTAAACCAGCTGGCACCAGATAGGTGAGCTCGTATTTACGAACACGGGGATCTTTAATAATTTTCATTTTTGCTCCTTTTTATCCACCCGAGAGCTATTGGTTACTAGTCTGTCTTGACCAGCACGAGTAGATGTATATTTATTTTTTTGATCTCTACCAATGAGAGGTCATGTTTCTTGAGGAGTTATTATAACATACAGTCAATATTCAAGTATATCAGTGGTAAGTATCGAATAATAATAGAAGACAACTATTTTTTTCTTGAGTCTTGTATCAACTCTAGTGCTTTTCTTGTTGATGGTTTTAGGTCAGTTTTTAAAGCCTCATTTAAACTTAAAACCTCTACCTCTCTTCCTTGAGTAGTCATCCGACTCTGCAATCCATGGAGTTCCCTGTTGGAGAGCTCATATGAAAAACATTGATTGACATTAAATCTATATTTTCCATATCTAAATGGGACTTCATCAAAAGTTGCATCGGGCGACACTTGAACTGATTGGATATTTACAGGATGTCTTCCCATCAATAAATCCCTGAGTGAGCCTCTAAAGGTTGAGGTGCCAGTGGACTGGATGATTGAAAATGGCGGAATGTCAATTTCTTGAATCCTATCTTCAACAAGCTTAATCCCTATCTCTTCCAAAGCCTCGCGGGCCATGGCAGTCACTGGATCACTCTCATCACCATTTTCAATTTGTCCAGATACTGCAGATAACATATCTCTCGTTAAAGCTATTGATCCCAACCAAATATCATACAAATCACTCTCTGTCTCATCGCCTTCAAGATATTCAGTTTTTGTCGGGTAAAACCGATCTGTATCCGAGTCTGTTCGACTATCAACACCAAAATCTTCTTCTGGCAAACTTACCAATACCAACTTCTGCCTATGTGTTAAAACTAATACTCCACCTTCATATTCGCATTTCGGTTCATGCAAAGGTAGTTCGGCGTAACCTCTAATATGCCCTTTTCTTAAAAAAGGATTTTCTGCAATACTCGAAGCAACTTTCCCCAATAATCCTCTTCTAAATATGTTTGGTAAAAATGACGCCCAAGGAGCACGATCTATAACAATTTTGGGCTTACTCTCTGTATCTCTTGACATAATTTCTACCCCATTCTTCCATCTATATCAACGTAATATCCCCTAACTCCCTATCATAAACTCCACCACATCGCCCTCTTGCATCACATAATCCCTGCCCTCGGTTCTCAATTTGCCATGTTCCTTGGCTCCTTTTAGACCGCCCAGCTCAGTGTAATCTTCAAATGCCACGATCTTGGCAGAGATCATCTTTTTTTCAAAATCTGTATGAATCACCCCCGCTGCTTTCCTTGCCGTACTACCAGTTTTTATCGTCCAGGCCTTAACCTCTATCTCTCCTGCAGTTAAGAAGCTTTGCAGTCCTAGTGTCTGATAGGCAGCCTTGATTAACCTCTCCAAACCACTCTGCTCTAACCCTAGATCTTTCAAGTACAACTTGCCATCTTCTTGGGAAAGACTGGAAAGATCACTCTCAATCTGATTACACATCACTAGCACCTTTTCTGGTGGCTGGGATAGCTCTTTGGCAAACCTGTCTGTTAAGTTTTCTACACCTTGGCTTAATCTTTCTTCACTCACATTAATCACAAACAGCTCTGGTTTGGCAGATAATAAGGATAGGTCTTGAGCCAGTTGCTCGTAAGGTTCAACGTCTGGACAAGCAGAGTGTTTTTCAATTATTTCAAAAGCAGGAATACTATCTTTCATGCCAGAAATTAAATCGCAGATAATTTGCCACCGAAGCTGGGCTTCTTTTTCAACCCTACCCTTGGGTTCTACTTGTTTTTCTAAAGTAGCCAGATCTGCTAGCAGTAGCTCCATCCGCACAGTCTCCAGATCTTCCTGGGGATTAACAGCACCTTCCCTAATTACGTTTTCGTCCTCAAAATCCCGCAAAACATGACAGATGACTTGAGTTTCTCGGATATGAGCTAGAAACTTATTGCCCAAACCTTCTCCTTCACTAGCCCCTTTGACTAAACCGGCAATATCTACAAACTCGACCGTGGCTGGTTTGATAGGAGGTATTTTTCCAGTATCTTCTTCCACCACTTTTGCCAACTGCTCTAAACGAATATCGGGCACAGGCACAATCCCTATATTGGGTTCTATGGTTGCAAATGGATAGTTGGCAGCCAAAGCTTGCTGACGCTTAAGCAATGCATTGAACAAGGTAGACTTGCCCACATTTGGTAAACCAACAATTCCTACAGATAAAGACATGAGGAGTATTATAAATCAAAGGGGGAAAAATATTAGTGCAATGACCAATGTTAGACTTGTAGCGAAATAACAATCTGCACAATGGCTTTTGTTTAACTTTTCATTCTTTCAAAGTAGCTTGTCTTAATACTTGCTCAAACAGCTCTAGCTTTCTAACTTCGTTTTCTTCAAACAAAAAAGGCTTGAGACGACGCTTCATAGCTTCGTTTAACCCCACCTTTTCAAACCTTATTAAAGCATTTTGAAATAATTTCTTTGAACCTGACTTTTCCACATACTCTGGCTTAAACAAGTTTGGCCACCTAGAAAACATCCAAACAATATCAAACATATCTCGAGGTTGAACCTGTTTTCTTTCTGCATAGGCTGTTAATTTTTGAACTAGAATCTGATCTATTTTATTAGTCACCACTTGCTCTACAAAGCCATACTTATTCATCAAAACAGTTTCTGTCTCAAGCTTCCAGTTATGACTCCAATCTATTTTGATCTTTAACTTCTCTTTGGGATTAGTTGAAATCTTAAGATCAAATAGTAAGCGAGGAAATTTGATCTCGACATATGTTTTTTCTCCTTTTAAAGATATTTTAAGCTCAATGTTGGTTTGTCTAAACTGCTTCACTACTGCCTCGATTAGCCCCTCAACTTGGCTTGACTTCAAACCATGATTATCAAAATCTAGATCTTCAGAGAACCTAGGCAAATCTCTAAGTAGACGCAGGCTGGTACCACCCACAAAAGAGAGTTTGCCAGCCTGGGCAGTGCTGTACAGAGTGGCAATAAACCTGGACTGGATATATTCTCGAATAATTCCTCTTTTTTTATTAATTGGCATGCCCTGTTTTTGAGCAAAGTCTAAAATTTGACTAAAATTAGCAACAATATTATTCATGATTAATTTGCTTTCTGATTATGCTACCTACCCAAGATGGAAAAAGTTTCGCGTAACTGTCTAGTCTCTGTAAGTTAATTGACTCAAGATCAAGTCGGTAATCTGACAGGTCAGATATCTGACGGATATATACATAGTCTAGTAAAGCTTTTTCTGGGTAAGCCAAGTTGTAATACAGAGAAGAATAACTATCTTGTAATTTTTCGAAGCCAAAGTATAAAGCTGATTGTATTTTACTGTATGAAAACACTCCTCGTACTGTTTTGAGTTCTTTGGTAGTAATGGGACCTACACTCGTTACTTGGCTAGGAGTTTCTGGTAATATGCCGTAAATTGACAAAGCTGTCTCCAAACTGACATATGTTGGTTGATAAAGGTGGGTAGCAATTGTTAAGACGTCTACCTCCCTATTGGCAAACTGATAAACTCCATTCTTCAACCGGATCAATTCTCCTCTTTTTTCCATGCGAGATAACTGCACATTGATCTGACTAGCGAGTTCGTCATCAAAAACCCTTCGTACCTGATCTGAACGAAACAACGGAGTCAATATAGACGTGTTTAGATTTTGGATTGTCATTAACAGCAAATATACACTTATGTATATTATATGTCAATAGCATCTTTAACATTTCCTGTTGCGATGACTCCCTTCCAAGTTTATAGTTGTTCTATGGAGACACCCAAACTTCCCAGAACACAAACAAGAGTTGAAAAACCAGAGCTGGTGGCTATTCTAGATGCTGGAGCTCAATACGGCAAAGTAATTGATCGGCGAGTTCGTAGCTTGCAGGTTGAGTCCATCATGCTACCTATGGATACTCCGGCATCAAATTTGAAAAAGTTTTCGGCTATCATCATTTCTGGTGGACCAGAAAGTGTCTACTCAAAAACCGCTCCCCAGTTTGATCCCAATATTTTAAAGCTGGGCAAACCTATTCTGGGCATCTGTTACGGCATGCAAGTTATGGTTCATCTGCTGGGTGGAAAAGTTGAAGCTCTAGATAGACGCGAAGATGGACCATGTGGTATTAACATTAACCCAAAATCTCCTCTCTTTAACGGACTTAAACCAAAGCAACAAGTACTAATGAGCCATGGAGATAGTGTGACAAAACTACCCCCAGAATTTACTGCCACCGCCCATTCTGGCAAAATAACTGCTGGCATTGAAGATCAAAATAGAAATCTATATGGAGTGCAGTTTCATCCAGAAGTAGATCTAACCCAAAACGGTCAACACATCTTGAAGAACTTTTTGTTTAACATATCTCACTTAAAAGGGAGCTTCAATATTAAGGATAGGATTGAACAAGCAATTTTAGATATTAAGAAAAGAGTTGGAAATAAGCAGATCCTTATCTTGGTGAGCGGAGGTGTAGACTCTACTGTTTGTGCTACTTTACTAGGTCAAGCCCTCAAGTCAAATCAGATAAAAGCAGTTCACATCGATCATGGATTCATGCGCCAAGATGAAAGTTCTAAAGTTAAAATAGCTCTGGAGAAACAAGGGCTAAAACTGACAGTAATTAACTGTGCCCAAGAGTTCCAGACCCAACTAGATGGTGTAACAAACCCCGAAACTAAACGCAGACTCATTGGTGATACCTTTATGGCTGTGACAGAGCAAGCGATAAAAGATCTAAAACTGGATAACAATCTACTCATAGCCCAAGGTACGCTTCGACCAGATTTGATTGAAAGTGCTTCCAGGATTGCTAGTCACAAAGCAGATGCCATTAAAACTCACCACAACGACAGCCCAGCAGTCCGTAAATTAAGACAACAAAATAGAGTGGTAGAACCATTGAGTGGTTACCATAAAGACGAAGTTCGAGAGATTGGGCATCAGCTAGGACTGCCCCCTGCACTGGTTTGGAGACAACCTTTTCCCGGACCTGGACTAGCCATTCGCTTGCTCTGTGCCAAAAAACCATTCATTGATGAAAACTTTAGATCCATTAGTCAAAAGCTAAAAAAATACTCCACCGATAAAATGGCCGTCACCCTCTTACCCGCTAGAACTGTAGGAGTTCAAGGTGATGGTCGCACCTACAGTTACTTTGTAGGCTTGAGCGGAGAGCGACACTGGCCCACTCTATTCAAACTGGCTAGAGAAATACCCAAGCAAATCCGCCAAATAAATCGGGTTATCTACTTGTTTGGAGACAAGATTACCACTCCTGTGACTGCCATCACTCCTACCTATGTCACCCCAGAAAACATCCGGCAATTAAGACAGGCAGACGAAATTGTGAACAAAACATTGCTTGAGTTCAAGCTCATCCGAAAGCTTTCCCAAGTGCCAGTTATCTCCTTTCCCATTGGTTTTGGTCAACAGGGAGCTAGATCTATCGCTATTCGCACCTTCCTCACCAACGACTTCATGACCGGCGTCCCGGCTATCCCAGGCAAAGAAATGCCAATCAAAGCTCTAAACCAAATGGTGAAGCAAATTCTTGAAAAAGTACCAGGAATTGCCAGAGTAGCCTACGACCTCACTTCCAAACCACCAGGTACAACGGAGTGGGAGTAAAAAGTGTTTTCTACCAAATAACTTTAACTATCTTGGAACGAGTAATTTTTTTATCTGCAGTAACTAGAGGTATTTTTAACAACTGGGCTGTGGCGATGATTATTCTATCTACTGGATCTGGGTGAACATATTCTTCTAAAAAGACTGATTGGTTGGCAATCGCTACATTGACATCCACTACCTTAATCATGGGCAAGTTGACAACTTTCTTAATCCACTCATCAATATCTGTATTAAGCTTTATCCTTTCTTTCTTAAACAACATGCATACTTCCCAAATTGACATACTAGAGACATATATCTGACCATCACTCGAAGCTTTGTCGATAGCTTGTTTAGCTTTTTTTGAAAGTTTGCCCGACTTACTCAACCACCAAATCAGAGCATGTGTATCCAAAATAATCATGGTAAATCCTCCCAATCATCCAACCCAACAGACTTGAAAGGATCTTCATAGGAAATAACACTTCCCTTTAGCTCTGCTAAAACTTGATCTACTTTAGGTGTATACGGCACTATCTTGACACTTGGCTTGCCAAAATTGGTAATCACAATGGGCTGATTAGTTTTTTCCACCATCCGCAGATACTCAAGAGCTTGAGGTTTAAACTTGGATTTAGACAAAGTTAGAGGTAAAGACATACTAGAATAGTAATTAGTGACTATGGTCATAGTACTATGGTCATCTTGTTCTGTCAACCAGCCTGCTCTATCTCTTAACATAGGAACAGATACTATCAGTCTAGCCTTACAAAATGTGTGACGCTCAACTTCTTGGTAATTAAGCTTTGCTTCCCAACTCTTCAATTACGTCTTGATTTAAGTCAGTCTGCTGGCCTTGCCAAACCAGTTCTCCCTCACTGTTGTACAGAAACCACTCACCTTCATTAATGTCTAACCATAGTTTGTTTGAATTTTTCTTCATACCTAAAAATATTGCTTGGTTTTCTTTAGAAATTTCCTTACTCCCATTCAAGTATGGTTGTGGATCAACTAATAAACCATGACCTTCTCCACCTGCTGCAAATCCAGATAAATGATCTAACTCGTGAGAAAAAATGCCCGCTTGTATTCCCATCATAGTTATATTCAGATTCTTTACTAAGTTGCATCCGTCATATATGTCTACCACCATAGTTATCTCGATCGGCCTTTTTATTAACATTCGAATACTATCTGGAAAAATACTACCGCAACCCTCTGGAATAATAGTTTCACCTTCTTTAGTAGAAATATCTCTTGGATTAATCAGCAAGCATCCTGAGTACACTGCTTCATCCAACACCTCTACATCTTCCCCAAACCTGGTACTGACATAAATAGCTCTATTTGCAAGTTTAATATCACTGCCTCTCGCTTTAATTAACTCCCTAAAAGCAACATCTTGAGATACCTGATTTAGAGCTAGCATTCCATACTGGCTATTTTCCTGATCACAATAATCTACTCCAAGTGTATATAACGCATTAATTAGAACCATAGCCTGTTCATGTCTAAGATCTACTGGAGTAGCTATAGGTAGGTCACTAGATCTCAATAGAGGAGATTCTAAATTCATCATAAATATAATTTGGGCAAACAACTACTTCTTCGGCAACACTTCTTGTCCAGTTTCACCATCGGTAACTACAAATCCTAACTCTTCTATCTCATCCCTTAACCTGTCGGACTCCTGCCAATCTTTACTAGATCGAGCCTTAACTCGTAGATCTAGCAGATCTTTAACTTTATCTGGAATATCTTCTGATGCGATAGTCAACGGCTTACCAAATTCTTGAACAATTTCCTGTGATCTATCTAGTTGTAAACCTAAAACCTGGTCAAACTCCAAAACTAAATTCAACTTTTCTTCTGCCGGTAGACTAGATTTAACTACCTGCCATAAAACTGCCATGGCTTCTGGAGTTTTGAGATCGTCATACATAGCATTCCAGAAACTTTCCTTCATTTCCCCTGCTTCTGTACTTAATTCATCAATTTTTTCTTGAGCCAGATCTAGCCAACTAGCCACATCTTTTACTAACTTTTGATAACTCTTCCCAGCACCTTCCAGATTGCTCCAAGTAAAGTTCATCTGGCTTCTGTAGTGACCGCTCAAAAACAATAAACGCAAAGCCAAAGGACTAAAACCCTTTTCCACAACTTCCGGCAAGGTCACAAAATTGCCCAAAGACTTGCTCATCTTCTGCCCCTCTACTTGCAACATGTTGTGATGAACCCAGTAATTCACAAAAGGTGTCTTGCCGGTAGCAGATTCACTCTGGGCAATCTCATTCTGATGATGAACGGCAATATGATCAATACCACCAGTGTGAATATCCACTTGCTCACCAATGTATTTAAGACACAGGGCAGAACACTCTATGTGCCAACCGGGAAAGCTCTTTTCGAACCAAGGACTAGACCAAGCCATCTGTCTGTTTTCGCCTGGTTTTTCCGCCTTCCAGAGGGCAAAATCTGTAGGGTTTTTTTTGCCTTCCACTTTCCCTATGCGAGCTCCCTCTTCCATGCCAGCTAGATCTATTTTAGATAATTCTCCATAGGCTGGAAACTTGGCAGTATCAAAATATACTCCATCTCCCTCGATAATATAGGTCAGGCCCTTTTCTTCCAGCTTCTTTACTAGCTGGATCTGTTCTGGAATATGGTCGGTGACTTTGGCGATCACATCTGGTCTTTTATTACCAACTAGATCCATCGACTCAAAAAAGAAGTTGGTGAACTTGTCTGCTATCTGCCAGACTGTACCACCATACTTAGCTGCCCCTTTTTCTAACTTATCTTCCCCAGTGTCACTATCACTAGCTAGATGGCCAACATCAGTAATATTCATCACATGATTTACCTTAAAACCTAGAAACTTAAGTGTCCGAATTAGTACGTCATTCATCATATAGTGGTGAACATGACCGATGTGAGTGTAGTCATAAACGGTTGGTCCACAAGTGTAGAGCCCAACCGCTGGAGGAGATAAAGGCACAAACTCTTCAATCTGGCGAGATAAGGTATTAAATAACTTCATGATTGATCATTATACCTGGTGGTTAGTTGCTACCGCCACCGCCCATCGTCTGTCGTTGTTGTTGGAGTAAAGCAGAAGCATTCTGCTTCTTACTCTTGCCAGAAGCAGGACCAACTGGACCTTTCTTGGGAGCACTAGGCATGGGCAGTGTTTGCTTCTTCTTTTCCTCCTCCATCTGTTTCTGTTTTTCTTTCTCTTCTTCTTCTATCTTTTCTTTTTCAAGTTTCTCCTGATATCGTTGTTTAACCAATGCTTGCTGTTCTTCGTCCAGCTTCATGTATCTTTGATGGATAGCTGCTTGTTTTTGTTTTTCCTTTGGATCTTTGGTGTCGGGATTAATCCCCAACCAAGTGTTGAGGGTAAAAAACTGCTTTATTTCTTGCCAAATATCTTTAAGGGGTCGCTTTATCAACTCCTCTTTTAATGTACCGACTTCTCTAGGTGGAGTGGCTTGACCTGTACTAGCAGCTTGTTGTTGCTTGGCTCCTTGGGCTGCAGCCGCAGCCATCTTGGGGTCTGCCGCCGCTTGCGCCATGCTTTTTTGTCCCACAGCTTGTTTCAAGGCAGATTCATCTAGATGTTCACCAAACTGTCCCAATCCTTGACCCATTCCCCCTCCAGTTCTAGGTCTAGCAGTGGGTTTGGCTCCTGGTTTCATTATTAAACTTCCTGCGAAATAAAAAAGTTAATTATTATTAGATTTTATCGTGACCAAGCTGTTTGATGTCAAAACCATCTTCACCAGCAGTTTTATCATCAGATTCTTGTTTTTTCTCTTCTTCTTGAGAAACTTTGGCTTGATACTGGGGTGAATTCATAACTTCTTGGGAGATTTTTTGACGCTGAGCCTCTATCTCACTTGCATCCCTAGCTTGGGCTTGGGCTTGAAGAGCTGCTTCTTGGGCTTGCAACCTAGCTTTTTCTTCTGGAGAAACTTCCTCTGGTTGGTCTGGAGATTCTGGCTCTGCTTTTTCTACTCCAGTTTCTTGAGTGTTATCTTCTGTCTGTTCCCCTTTTTTCTGCTTGGCTTCTTTCAAAATATCTTCCAACACTGCCAATGGATCTGCTTGATCTCCTGCTGCAGGTGCTGTTGCAGTAGCTGGGTTACTGGGGACTGGGGTTGTTGGATCTGTCATGGATCTATCATAGCAAAAGTTATCGTCTCCTAAGAGTCCGAATTTTTTCCGATTGTTTGCGTAGTTTTCTCAAAGCAGCTTTGGTTGTAGAGCCAATAGTCCTGTACATCTCTACTCCCTTTTTTCTAATAATTAGACTACTACCTGGCACATCTATCTTAAACGTGACTTTCTTGGCTTTTGGATCGTTAGTCTTCTTCTCTACCGACTCTAGATAAACTCGAACTGCTGTGACTCTACCAGCTACTTTAGACAGTTTGTCTGCCTGATCTTTCACAAACTGCCTCAAGCCAGAAGTGACTACAAAGTTTTTGGCATCGACTAGAACTTTCATGAAAAGCCTTTCATGGCAAGATTATTACCAGACAAGAAAATGGAGTTGATATCATAAGACATCTACTCGCAATCTATCAGAAATGAAATGTAAAAACTACTGGAAACTAAACTTCTCTACGTCCCTCTAGCGCTCGCTTTAAAGTTACTCCGTCTGCATACTCAATATCTGCTCCAACAGGTAAACCGTGTCCAATGCGAGTGATCTTAAGTTCTGGAGATATTTTTTGACCCTGTTCTCTAGCCTGATCTATGTACTCGGCGATATATAAAGCTGTGGCCTCACCTTCCATAGTTGGGTTGGTAGCTAGTATTATCTCATCTACTCCTTCTAGCCTCTTGGTCAGATCGTGAAGATAAAGTTGATCTGGCCCAATGTTGCTAAGGGGCGCGATCGAGCCATGTAGTACGTGATACAAACCTTCAAATATGCCAGATCCTTCTATGGCTTGCACATCTAGTGGCTGCTCCAACACACACAACAGGCTTCGATCGCGCCCAGCATCACTACAAATCCCACACGGATCATGATCGCTCACGTTATGGCACCCTGCACACAATACCGTCTCTTTTTTCAACGCCAGTAACCTGTCTGCAAATTCTGCAATCTGTGATTCTGGATTATGAAGAAGATAAAAAACCAATCTTTGAGCCGATTTTGGTCCTAAACCAG
>Ga0233437_1002458_pt1 | contig 27834 bp, 21 predicted proteins | sample SI_122_August201_FD_182714 | JGI IMG/M metagenome (GOLD analysis project Ga0233437, IMG submission 182714) | Seawater microbial communities from Saanich Inlet, British Columbia, Canada - SI_122_August2016_200_MG | ecosystem: Environmental > Aquatic > Marine > Inlet | place: Canada: British... | reverse complement strand
AACAACCTAAAGTATGGTGTCTTTAGTAAAAATAGTGCGAAGATTATTATTTTCAAAATTTTCCGATTCCTTTATTCTCAGACTATTACAGAATCACTATTTTTCAAGCGGAATCGCTGCGAATTCCTTTATGTATAAATACTGTTCCTATTGGTGAAAGCTTTGCCTACCTTTAAACCACAGCAAACTATCTGTGACCCATTAATTAATCTTGAGTAAAATGATTAAGCACAAAATTTTCTTTTTGCTAATGTTTCTTTTCATATGCTTACAACTGTGGGCTCAGGAAAATCTCGTGATAATTGATGAACAAAACGATATCCGGATAACAGAAAGCCGGGAAGATTTCATGTGGTTCATCGTGAATAAAAAAGTAACATATAAGATTATTTCGGATGATGGAGCTGTAAAAGTATCAACCTTAACTCTGCCCGAAAAATTCGATCCTACATATATATCTCACTTTCCGAAGGAGAGGAACTTCCAATATGTGTTTTCAAAAATGAAGGTGAATTTTTTTAAGGCCAGCGTTGTAAGTGAAGATGGTAGTAAATACAATGTAGATGTAGAGGAGGAGATCGAGGAGATTGAAATGCTTCAGATGGACCTGGAATATTATGGTGAGTTTAAGAAGTTCAAGTACAATATTCCCAATCTTAAGGCGGGAGATGAACTTACAGTCGAGTACAGTTATACGATGCCATATGGTAGTAACATCACCCGACTTTCCTCTTTCAGGATTTTTCTTAATTCTGATATTTTCAAAGAGAAATACCAGATGAATATTGCTTTTGATCCTGAATTGGTTCTGGACTTTGATTTCCTTAATAATGCCGACCCCGATACTCTGATAAATACAGAGACTAATACTACTTACCAGTGGAACAGGGAAAATCTTTTCGGATGTATTAATGAAGCAGGAGCCCGTCCCTACCTTGATTTGCCCCATATTGTTTTTTCTCCCAAACCTTTTGATTTGTACTATACCGTACCAAAGTCTTTTGAGGAACGTTTTACCCCATTTTATGTCGTCTTTGCCAGGCTACGGGAAGAAAGACATCCTGCTATTACGCTTTCAATTGGTCAAGGAGTTAATACCAGACAGTATAATCAAATAAAGCGCTTCATCAAGAATGAAACCATGGGAATGGACGATGACACAACAGGCTTCGAAAAGATTAAGAAAATGCATCAGACTATTGCCGATGATTTTTTGTACGCCGATGATCTTGATTATTTTACAAGAGAGGATATTCGGGATCCCAAGCTTGGTGATCAGATTGGTAATTCAACCCTGAAAGATTTATCACGCAATGATTTATACCTGGCTCTAATGCTCTCTCTGGAATTGAATTATTTTACTACTTACCTGAGCGACAATCGTTCTGGTGTCATGAGCGAGTCATATTTTGCTCCAATGTACGATAACGATATTCTATATTCTGCATATATCAGTGATGATAATTTCACCTACCTATACCCAAAAAGAGCCAGATATGGCTACTACCTTAATGAGATACCTTTCTATTTTGAAAATACCCGGGCTCGTCTTGTTCATCTCAGCGATTATCTGAAGAAAGAGAGACAAATGAATGAGAGCTTCAGGCAATTTATTTTGCCATCCAGCACAGTAAGTGATAATATAAGAAATAGCAAGGTGGCAGTTAATGTAAATCTTGATGATTTATCTGCAACTTTCAGTGCCCAGGTATACCTTTCAGGACAGTTTTCAACTATGACCAGAGGACTATATTTATATGATTATGAGCACGAAAAAGTAAATGATCTTTATAATGAAAAGATATGGGAACTGAACGATGAAGTTGTAGTGCAGCATGAAGAGTTGGATATAAAAACCAAAGAATTTCCTTTTACCACCCAACTTAAAGCTCAGTATAAAGCAGATAATCTGATAAGTAAAAAGGAGAATACATATACCATGGATCTCTCGAATTGGTTCAGGCATATTATCTATGAGAACTTCAGTGCTGAGAACAGACAAACGGATTTTTACCCGGATTTTACAAATCGGGATTCATATCTCTACTTCATTCAATTTGATAAAAATGTTAAGCTGGAAAAGTCGACTGAGTCATTTGAGATCGATAACGGAGTCGTAAATATGATTATCGATATTAGTCAGCTTAGCCCGAATTCGATAAAAATACAAAGCTTTTTTGCAGTGGCCGGCAAAATAGAACTGGCTGATGTGAATGTGCTGGAAGAAGTTTATCACCGACTCCAGGAGTTGAATAGCAGCCGTTTAGTATTTTCTCTTGAGTAGTTATTTATTTAGTCTATATCCACCGCGATAAGGAAATCCATCAAATTCTTTTCCCCCTCCTGTTGCCCGTGGGTCTCCAGATTCTGTTAATAATGTGAAAAGTTGATCTTTAAGCTCCTGCCGGATGGTATTGTAATCGGGATTCTGAGCAAGATTAATAAGCTGATCAGGATCATTTATCATATCATATAACTCTTCCTGAGGTCTTTTCGCAAAGGACCAGTCAGCATACTTTTTATATTTTGGATCCTCTGCATGGTCAACGAGAAAAGATTTAGTAGGACCACCATCGGTGTCGGCGTAAGTATTCATGGGGTGACTGGCACCATCCGGTACTCCGGCAGGCCATCTGTCAGGCTCAAAATTATAGATATACTGGAATTCCTTATTCCTGATGCTTCGGCAGGGATAACCTGCGATTGATGGAGCGAGCTGGGCAGGAACATGTCTCTCTTTTCCAAAGATTACCTTGTCCCGGTCATTTTCTATCCAGCCACTTCTTTTACTTTTGAGTAATGGCCACAGACTATGGCCACTTGTTACTTCAGGAACCTCAACTCCGGCAAGTTCAATAAAAGTAGGTGCCAGGTCAACAAAGGAAACAAAATCACTTATAGTTCGGCCAGGTTTTATTTCATCTCCCCACCGAATAGCCAGAGGAACACGGGTTCCCATGTCATACAGATTCGATTTACATCTGGGGAAGGGCATGCCATGATCACCCGTCATCAGAATGAGAGTATTTTCAAGTTCACCTATTTCTTCAAGCAGAGAAATAGCCTCCCCACAGTCGCTGTCAAAGCGCTGAACCTCAAAATAATAATCAGCAATATCCGAACGTATTACTTCTTCATCAGGATAAAAAGCCGGAACCTGAATAGCAGAAATATCCATTCCTGATTCCCGGCCTGAATTGAGCTTATATCCACGGTGCGGGTCGGATGATCCTAGCCAAAAGCAAAATGGCTGCTCATCAGGACGCTGATCGATAAAATCTTTGAATCCATCGAATGCAGGTCCTCCCGGATAGGTGTCTGTATATCCACCCGGTTTCAATTTACCCGGACCCCAGCATTTACGCCAGTGCCCGATAAAATAACCTGCCTCTTCTAATAACAAGGGGTACACAGGTATATTCACATCCAAAGTGGAATGCAAATTGGCTCCCTGACCCAGACGCCAGTGATATTGCCCGGTCAGAATTGCGTTGCGGGAGGGAGTACATGAGGGGCTCGATACATAAGCATGTTCAAACAAAACCCCTTCGGTGGCCAGACGGTCGAAGGTGGGTGTTTTTACCACTGCATCCCCATAAGATCCTGCATGCGGCCAGCCCCAGTCATCTGCTATGCAAAAAAGAATATTCGGCCGGGGAGGCTCCGCGTCACAAGAGATTAAAAAAACGGTGACAATGACTAAAAGAATGTTTTTTAAAGACATAGTTTTTTCGAATAAGGAGAAGTTATCAGTTATCAGTTATCAGTCATCAGCAGAAAACCGTCCCTGGTCCTCCAAATTTAACCAATATTCTCCTTCAAATTCCTAATTTTGTGCAAAATCCGAAGTATGAACGTAATTGGAATTGGAAATGCTCTGGTTGATGTGATCTTACCAGTGGAGTCAGATAATATTTTGAAAGAGCTGGATCTTCCCAAGGGAAGCATGCAACTTATCGATCGTAAATGGTTAAGGAGAATTCAGAAAGGTACCAGTCATGTAAAGGCCGAGCTGGCATCAGGCGGTTCAGCCGCGAATACAGTTCATGGCCTGGCCGCACTGGGAGTAGAGACCGGATTTATTGGGTCGATTGGTGAGGATGAATTCGGATCTTTTTTTGCTGATGACCTGGTAGAAAAGGGAATCAAACCTCTTTTGCGTTTCGGAACCGAGCCCACCGGTCAGGCAATGGCACTTGTCAGTCCTGATTCAGAACGTACATTTGGAACTTTTCTTGGTTCAGCTATGGAATTGGCTCCTGATCATCTTGAGGCAGGCAGATTTGAGGGATATGATATGCTTTATATTGAGGGATATCTGGTACAGAATCATGCTTTGATTGAGGAGGCTGTAAGTTTGGCTAAAAAGGCAGGCCTGAAAGTAGCACTTGATCTGGCAAGTTATAATGTTGTGGATGATAATCGGGAATTCCTTAAGCATCTTCTGCTTGATTATGTTGATCTGGTATTTGCTAATGAAGAAGAGTCGGCAAGCATGACCGGTTTGGAGCCGGAGCAGGCAGTTTTGGATTTGCAAAAGATGTGTGGAGAAGCAGTGGTTAAAATCGGCAGCAAAGGAGCCCTGGTTGCCAGAGGTGAAAAGCTGGTGCATGTTGAAGCTGTTAAGGCAAATCCAGTTGATACATCTGGTGCAGGGGATCTATTTGCAGCGGGTTATATTTATGGCCTGAGTAAAGGATTATCAAGTCGTCAATGTGGAGGAATCGGAACTGTTCTTGCAGGGAAAGTAATTGAGTTTATGGGGCCGAAACTGCCAGGCGAGAGTTGGAAAGAAATTAAAAACACACTCAAAAGTATTGAAGGAAATGATGAATAGATTACACTTGATTCTGGGATTGATCAGCCTGTTGTTTTTCACTCATTGTAAAAATACTGAAGAATCTGTCGGGGTTTTAGTCTTAAATCCGGCAGGTGATTCTATAGAAATAGTTTATTCCCGGCTCTCGCGTGAATTTGATAAATTAAGGCCCCAGGTAATCATGCCTGCCGAAGGATACCTGCAGCATCCATATATGATTCCGGCTGGTTTTTATAAGCAGATGTGGGATTGGGATGGTTTCTTCATCGGCAACCATCTGGCAAGTATCGATCCGGATAATGGTAAGTATCTTAAGTATTGGTCAATGAATTTTTTGAATTCAATTGACAGCCTGGGATATATTGCCGGTTGTATAACCACTAATGGTCCCAGACCAATTTTCGGACGGTTTGCCATTAAACCATTCCTGTCGCAGGGCGTATTTTTTGCCTCAGAAAAACTGGATGATTATGAATGGATCAGACCATATTATGAGTCTTTAAAAATGGTTCTGGGCAATAGAGAAGAACATCAGCGAGACAAAGAAACAGGATTGTTTTTTTGGGAAATAGCTATGCAGTCAGGAGTTGATAATAATCCTGCCATGAACTATTTTCAGGATGACAAAAAACAGTATCTGGCATGTGATATGAATACCTGGCAGTACAGGGAGTATCTGGCTATGACAGTTATTGCAAGCGAATTAGGTGAGACCGATGATGTAATGTATTATGTGGCACGGGCCAATACTCTAAAAAACCAGATTGCCAATTACCTTTGGAATGAGGAAGAGCAAAGTTTTTTTAATCTTGAGCGTGGCTCTCTGTCGCCAGTTAAAAGGATAAGCTTTTCAAACTTCATCCCTTTACTTGAAGATTTCATCAGTCGGGCTAAAGGCAAAGAGATGATTAACAGGTATTTGTGGAATGAGGACCACATGTTAGCTCCATACGGTTTGAGATCTTTGTCAAAGCAGGATCCTGATTATAATAATAAGAATATCATTATTCCATTTTCAAATTGGCAGGGTCCGGTTTGGCCGATTGCCAATTACCTGTATTCTATAGGACTTATCAATTACGGTTTTGAGGAGGAGGCTAAGCAATTAGCCGGACAGCTTGGTGCATTAGCTCTGAATGATATCTATGCCTTTGGATCGATGCATGAGAATTACCATGCTGATACCGGGGAACCACTGGCACCAACAGCAGAGCAATCTGAAAATGGTGTATTTACAGGATTTGTAGGTTGGAATCTGCTAATTCAAAATATGTTAAAAGGAGCACAGGGAGAGGAGTGGCTGACTCTGAAGATTAAAAAAGTCCATGAAGCTCAGCATTGATCTTATCAATAACTGAACTTACATCTTCAGGATTTCCCAGAAAGTCCATTGAATCGGCATCAATAATCAATAATTTGCCATCTTTATAAGTTTCGATCCAACTTTCGTAGCGTTCATTCAGGCGTTTAAGGTAATCCAGACGTATTGAACTTTCATATTTTCTTCCTCTGCGCTGAATTTGGTTGACCAGTGTTGGTACAGATGCCCGCAGGTAAATAGTCAGATCAGGAGGTTGAATGAGCGATACCATCAGATTAAACAGGGTATAGTAATTTTCAAAATCACGAGTAACCATCAAACCCATTGAGTGAAGGTTGGGTGCAAAAATATAGGCATCCTCATAAATCGTCCGGTCCTGAATAACTGTTTTGTCAGATTTGCGAATATCGAGTATCTGACTGAAACGGGAATTTAAAAAGTATACCTGCAAATTGAAAGACCAGCGCTGCATGTCACTGTAAAAATCATTCAGGTAGGGATTATCATCAACATCTTCAAAATGTGTGTCCCAACCGAATTGTTTCCCTAAAATTCGCGTCAGGGTTGTCTTTCCAGAACCAATATTTCCAGCAACAGCAATATGCATACCAGCAAGTTTTAATGAATACAGACTTGCTCGAAAGTACACATTATTTCCTTTCCAAGAGGGAGGGATCAAGGCTTTTTTATCAACGAGTCCAACTCGTTTGTATTCTGGATATACCGGGCTTTTTGATCTGAATAGACTATCATTAAACCCTTTGCTGTACTTCTGATGGCCCGGGCATTGATTGAAATTTTGTGAAAAAGACGTCCGTAAAGGTCAAAAACATAAAGAGCACTACCCGGATTCAATAGGTACAAATTTTGTTTCCATTCTTGCATTGGGAACCATCTTGCATCCGGTAGCTTATCAAAAACCCGAACCGGGATAGTAAAATCAACAGAGAGATGATTATTCAGGAGAACAAGAGACTGAGTACTCTGATCTAATACCCAAATACCTCCATTTTTTGAATTAGCTATACCTGCCGGATTCAGGAGATTGAGTTCATCCAGATTCACAGCCTGTCCAATGTCTGACAATTTGCTGTCAAGGAAAAGTATTTGGTTTAGTTCGGAGAAATAAAGTAATATTCTGAAAGGATCGGACAGATCAAGCCATGAGATTTTGCCCATTTGTGGCTTACTGAAACGATAGCTGATATTACCCTGTTCATCAAGTTTCTGTATTTCCTGAGAGCTAAAATTATACTGTTTTCCTAAAGGATCGATAAGCTTTTCCTGAGCAAGAATTGGAATGCTCAAACAGAGCAAACTAGTAAAGATCAGGATGATGTGCTTCATGATTTTTGGATTATCTCAAGAATTTCATTGACAAAGCTTCGCTCATTCGACAAACGCGGAACCTTATGTTGTCCACCGAGTTTTCCCTTTTCTTTCATCCAGCGGTAAAAAGTTCCCCTGGGAAGAGAAATTACTTCAGGCTGGTGTAATGCTATACTTTTGTATCTCTTGGCTTCATAATCAGAATTCGTGGCTTTGAGTGCATTATCCAGTAATTCTTCAAAAAAGCCGAGGTTTTCAGGTGCCTTGGAAAATTCAATAAGCCATTGATGCCTTCCTGCTTTGGTGCCTTCCATATAAACGGGTGCTGCAGTATATTCGGTAATCTCGGCAAGGGAGTTTTTACAAGCTTTTCGAAGAGCAACTTCAGCATTATCAACAATAATTTCCTCTCCAAAAGCATTCATGAAATGTCGGGTTCGGCCAGTAATTATAATCTTGAAAGGAAAAGTCGATGTAAAACGCACTGTATCACCAATTAAGTAGCGCCATAGTCCACCACTGGTGGATATTACCATTGCATAATTTTTGCCAACTTCAACATCCGATAGGGGATAAACAATAGGATCATCATTATCCATCTGTTCTATCGGGATAAACTCATAGAACACACTGTAGTCAAGCATGAGCAGCATGTCATTCTTATCAGGATCATCCTGAATACCGAAAAAACCTTCTGAGGCATTAAAGGTTTCCACATAATTCATGGGACCGGCAATGATATTTTTAAATTGTTCACGATAGGGTTTAAAACTTACACCACCATGCATGAATACTTCCAGTTTTGGCCATACCTCACGGATGTTTGTTGTACCTGTAATTTCTAGTATTCTATTTAGCAGTACCAAAGTCCAGGAGGGAACGCCGCTGATATTTGTAACATTCTGTTGTATAGTCACTTCAGCCATTTTTTCAATTTTCTCCTCCCATTCATCCATGAGTGCGATAGACAAATCAGGTGTCCTGAAAAAATGAGCCCAGCCGGGCATGTTCTGGAGAAGGACGGCAGAAAGATCACCAAAATATGAATCGGCATTGAAACTCGAAATTTGATGACTACCTCCAATTACAAGACCTTTTCCTTTAAGCAAGCTTGATTGCGGATTATTGTTATGATAGAGTATAACAGTGTCTTTTCCTCCTCTGAAATGGCAATCTTCCATAAACTCACGGTTCACCGGAATGAATTTGCTTTTATCACCAGTGGTACCAGATGATTTTGCAAACCATTTAACTTCTCCCGGATAAAGTACATCGGGTTCACCATCCAGTACTTTTTGAATGTAAGGTTTGATAGCATCATAGTCTCTTACGGGAATCTGTTGCTGGAATTGCCGGTAACTACTGATGTCGCGAAAACCATGATCACGTCCTATAAGAGTATCTTTCGACTTTTGGACGATACGATCAAGTGTTTCCTCCTGAACCTCAACCGGGTATTTTCGAAAAAAATCAATTTGATACTCCCGTTTGGTTGCGACCCAGTTTAAAATAGAGTTGATTATGGGCATATTTATCCTATTAAAAGGATAACAAAAATACAAAAAAAATATAGCTACTTTTGGGGATTAACACCTTAGCATATGAACTGGTTAGATCTTGTTTTGGGTTTGCTTATAGCCGGAGGCCTTATTTCTGGATTTAAGAATGGTATTATTGGTGAGATAGCAACGCTGGCTGCATTGATTCTGGGTATATGGGGGGCTATTAAGTTTTCATGGTGGACCGGGGACTTATTGATTAGTTTGGGGATTAATAGTTCCTATATGCATATTATCGCTTTCGTGGTAACTTTAATAATTATTGTGGTCTTGATTCAGATTCTTGCAAAATTTCTGAACAAGCTCCTGGAGAGTATGGCTCTTGGCTTTGTTAACAGAATTGCCGGTATGGCTGTGGGAGTAATAAAGTCAGCACTTATTGTGAGTGTAATACTGGTAGTTATTGAGTCAATTGATGAGGAAAGTAAATTGATAAAAGCAGATGTTAAGGAAAAGTCTGTTCTTTATGAACCATTATCTAATTTGGTTCCATCAATTCTGCCTTTTTTACATCTTGAAGACTTTGGCAAGGTAGGTGAGAAAAATATTCCTGACGATTTACTGATTTAGAATTCTGTTTAAGCTGATATAATTATCTTTGGCAAAAATTTTGGAAATGAATTTTATTGAAGAATTGCAGTGGAGAGGTATGATTCATGATATGATGCCGGGTACAGAGGAGCTTCTTGCCTCCGAAATGGCTTCAGCCTATGTGGGCTTCGACCCTTCATCCGATTCATTGCATATCGGAAACCTGGTGAGTATCATGATGTTAAAGCATTTTCAGCTAGCAGGGCATAAGCCTTTTGCCCTGGTTGGTGGCGCAACAGGTATGATTGGAGATCCTTCAGGAAAATCACAGGAGAGAAATTTGCTGGACGAAGAATCTCTTCGTTATAATGAGGATTGCATAAAAAAACAACTATCGCGTTTTCTTGATTTCGAAACTACGGAGCCTTTTACTGCCGAAATGGTTAATAATTACGACTGGATGAAATCATTTTCATTTCTTGATTTTATCAGGGATATTGGTAAGCACATCACAGTCAACTATATGACGGCAAAAGATTCAGTTAAGAATCGTTTGGATAGCGGAATGTCATTTACTGAGTTTAGTTATCAATTAGTTCAGGGATATGATTTTTACCATTTGTATGAGAAAAGAGGTGTGAAGCTGCAAATGGGCGGATCAGATCAATGGGGCAATATCACCACAGGTTCAGAATTGATCAGGAGAAAAGCCGGAGGCGAAGCTTTCGCACTAACCTGTCCGCTGATTAAAAAGGCAGATGGTGGTAAATTTGGGAAAACTGAAGAAGGTACTGTTTGGCTGGATTCAAAGAAGACATCACCATATAAATTTTACCAATTCTGGCTCAATGTTGCTGATAAGGATGCCGAGAAGTATATAAAGATTTTCACTTTGTTGAACAGAGAAGAAATTGAAGGATTAATATCCGAGCACAGGGAAGCTCCTCATGTAAGAATACTACAAAAGAAGTTGGCCGAAGAAGTTACTGTTCTTGTGCACAGCAGAGATGATCTGGAAGCTGCTATTGAGGCATCCGGAATATTGTTTGGAAAGGGAACAAAAGAATCATTGATCCGCATGGATGAAGATACTTTGTTATCTGTTTTTGAAGGAGTACCCAGGTTTGACATTGATATTGTTAAATTGAATGAAGGCTTGCCCTTAGTTGATTTACTCACCGAAGATGCAGGTGTTTTTTCCTCAAAAGGAGAACTACGACGTCTGATCAAAGGTGGTGGTGTTAGTCTGAACAAAGAAAAAATTTCTGATGCTGAGGAAGTTATCACTCAGGATTCTCTGATTAACGGAAAATACCTTTTAGCACAAAAAGGCAAAAAAAATTACTACCTGATAACCGCGAAATAAAAAAACTGTCATGGATAATTATTTTAGCAATAAAAATCTGCTGGATCTGGTCCTTAAATGGAAGGTTCACTTATTAATAATCGCCATTCTGGCCGGGATTGTTTCTGTTGTTTTCTCTTCTTCATTTTTCATCAAGCCAAAATTTAAATCATTTGCAATTGTTTATCCTGTTAATCTGGGAGAATACTCTGAAGAGAGTGAAACTGAACAAATGCTTGAACTCTTAAACTCAGGTCAAATCCGAGATCAGATAATTGAGGAATTCGGTTTGGATAAGCATTATGAGATTGATCGTGAGTTTAAATATTATCGCACTGCAATTAATGGTAAGTATGCTGATAATGTAAGCTTCAGAAAAACAGAAAATGAAGCGATAAAAATCGAAGTTTTAGATACAGATGCTGAGTTGGCAGCTGATTTGGTTGATGGGATTATTGGGGCTTATCATGACAAAGTCAGGGAGATGCACAATGCTAAATATACTGAAGAATTAGAGGTGAGAACCAGGGAGATGGACAGACAAACGGCCTATATCGACAGTCTGATTGATCGTATGAGTGTGTTGGGTGAAGAATATGGACTCGTGGATGTGGCTTCCCAGGCAGAAGGTTTGTTCTCAGGTGGTGGTGCAAATCCTCAGTCATATGCCCCCAATGGCGAAAAAATACAGAATTTTACTCGTAACATGGGGAAATATGGACCGGAGTTTCAAAAGCTTACGATAATGCTGGAACCATTTCTGGCTTCTTACAATGCCACCTATCTTAAATATAATGATGCTTACCGCGAGCTGTATAAGGAAATTACTTATTCTACTACTGTTACACCCCCTTTCGTTGCAGATAAAAAATTCTGGCCTAAGCGTTCGGTGATTGTATTAATGTCTGTTATTCTGACTCTAATTCTGGCTTTGATTGTAATCGGTGTTATCGAAAATCGTCCATATAGTAAGTCTTAACAAGCTTTTGCAAAACAGAAAAATCAGGATTTCTCTGGTTTATCTGCTTAGTCTTGTTTATGCAATTGCTCTTGGGTATTTTATCTCAAAGGATAAAATGCATCTGGCAGCGATTCCAGTGGGCTTGCTTTTGATTTTTCTGACTCTTTATCGTCTGAAGCTATTGTATTGGATCATTCTTTTCTCGGTTCCGCTTTCCTTTCCTCTCAAGGAACTTGGATTAGGCCTTGACTTCAACATGTTTTTACCAACGGAGCCTCTTCTGGCTGGTCTGATGGTAATTTTTATTATCCGACTGACGGTGGATCGTGGATTTGACAAACACGTCCTGAAGCATCCAATATCTCAAATAATTCTTTTCCAATTGGGATGGTTATTAATTACTTCCATCACAAGCACCATGCCTGATGTGTCGTTTAAATATTTCATGTCGAGGCTATGGTTTGTTGCTGTTTTTTATTTCATTGCTACAGAATTATTTAAGAACCCTGAAAATATTCGCAGGTATATTTGGGTGTACCTGATTCCTTTGGGGGGGATGATAATAATAATAACTCTGAAGCATGCCGGCCTGGGATTATTTGATCAGAAGGCATCAAACCCGGCAGTGGATCCATTTTTTAATGATCACACTCTTTATGGAGCTATAGTGGCTTTTGCTATTCCGTTAGCCTTTGGATTTCTTGTCAAATCAAAGCTCTCATGGTGGCAGCGGATCGGAGCTTTTGTAATTCTGGGATTACTATTAACGGGACTGATTTTTTCATATAGTCGGGCTGCCTGGGTGAGTTTGCTGGGTGGTATTGGCGTATATTTTCTTATTTTATTTAAAATCAAGGGACGCACTGTTCTGCTTGTTACATTGATATTGGTCGGATTCTTTATGGTATTTGGAAAGTCTCTCTTGATGAAAATGGAAAGTAATGATCAGGATTCTTCGGATAATCTCACCGAGCATGTTCAGTCAATTTCAAATATTTCTACAGATGCTTCAAATCTTGAGAGATTAAATCGCTGGTCATGCGCTCTTAGAATGTGGATGGAGAAGCCAATTTTTGGATTTGGACCAGGAACATACATGTTTCAATACGCACCATTTCAAAAGGAAGCACAAAAAACTATTATCAGCACAAACGCAGCTGATGGAGGTAATTCACATTCAGAATATCTGGGGCCTATGAGTGAATATGGAATTTTTGGTGCTCTCAGTATGCTTCTTCTGGTTTTCTTTTCCATTCGAACGGGAATAAGAGTATATCACAAGCAGACAGAAATGGAATTGAAGATGATTGCCATGGCTGTTACCATTGGCTTAATCACTTATTTTCTCCATGGTATTATGAACAATTTTCTTGATACTGACAAGGCCTCTGCACTGGTATGGGGCGGAATGGCTATCATTGTGGCCCTTGACAGACGCAAGGTCAAATCCTAGACCTTAAGAATATTTCTTGTCTATACTTTCTGAAGTTTTACCTTGAGTACGCCAGATTGGATTTTCTCATTAGAGACCGGCTTTGATTTCCGGGAATTGGTGTAGATTTTATTCTTAACAGATCTTTCCAGATGCTTCTCTTCAAGGATTTTATATTGAGGAAAATAAACTGAAATCAGATTCCAGGCCAGAGTTTGGGGCTCTGTGGTGGTAGGCTTTGCGTGAATGTCAACAATGAGCAGAAACAAACCTCCCGGTTTTAAAACCCTGTCAATCTCTATACAGGTTTGTTTCAGATTGTTCACATGATCAAGATTATTAAAGGAACAAACAAGATCAAACTGCTCTTTATCAAAGGGCATGTTCTCACCATAGCCTTTGATGTATGTCATTTTGTGAGCATGAGCTCCCAATTTGAGATAATCTTCAGCAAGAGGATCAAGGCCAATTCTTGATTCTGTCATGTCGGCCCATTCCAAACTTCCTCTTGGCCCACAGCCAAGATCGAGAATATTTTTACCCCGGTAAAAATCAGGAGTAAGATCAAAATGTTCAGTGTAGAAATAAGCGTAATGATCGTTGCCAAGCTTCTTTTCCTGTAGCTTTCGAATTCTCCAATAGATAAGCTCGCCATATTCTTTGAAAATGGCTCTTAAGGGGACCTTGTAAATAATTTTTGGACTCACTATGCCTTTACCCGTTCCATATAACTAGTATCCCTTGTGTCGATACGGATTTTGTCACCTGTGTTGACAAAGAGAGGTACCATTATCGTTGCTCCGGTTTCAATAGTCGATTGTTTTAGTGAACTTGATGATGAAGTATCTCCTTTTACGCCTGGTTCAGTGTAAGTTACTTCCATGACAACACTAACAGGTAATTCACAATACAAAGGAGTTTCAGTATCAACATGAACAACAAGCTCAACCATTTCGCCATCCTTCAGCAACTCTAAATTATTAATAAGATTACCATCAATGCTGAATTGCTCATAAGTCTCCATATGCATCAGGTTATAACCCATGTCATCTTTGTAAAGAAACTGGTATGTACGGCGCTCAATGCGTGTTTCATTGATCTTATGGCCGGATGAGAATGTGTTGTCGATTACTTTGCCGGTAGTAATATTCTTTAATTTAGTACGAACGAAGGCAGGGCCTTTTCCTGGTTTTACGTGCTGAAAAGAAACAATAGTGAATAAATTATTGTTGAATTCAATACACATACCATTGCGAATATCTGATGTTGATGCCATGTTTAATTGTTATTTGGGCGTAAAATTAGTCGAATTGCCGTAAAATACAATCAGTCTCTTCTTTGCTGTTTTCCCGACTTGCCAGATAAAACCTTATTCCGGGGGACTGTTGCTATGAAGTCTTTTAGATAGAAAGGCTCAAAATAGGCCGTGTCGACAAAATCTTTACTGGCTAATTTTTTGAGAGCCATTTCAAGCATATACCTGGATGATGGGAAAATTCCGGTGAGGAATAGTGCATTATGATGGTCAATAATTTCACGACATTTCTCACTTCCATCTCCAAAGAAAATCAAACGATTATTGGCAAGCTCGGTCATAAAAGAGTTCTGATTAATGATTTTTGCTTCTACTTTACTGCATTCCAACATTTTCGTGTTGAGAAGTTTGCAATACACTTCCATCCGCCGGGCATCAATCATAGGACATAACATTACAGGGAGATCAATATCACTATGTTCAGGAATTTTATTTTCTTCCAAAACATGCATAGCTAAGATATTTAGTGTTTCGAGTGCGATAACAGGAATATCCCCTCCATAAGCCAGGCCTTTTGCTGTTGACACTCCAATTCTTAGTCCTGTATAAGAACCCGGACCGATACTGACTGATATGCCGTCGAGTTGCTGAATGGAGAACCGGGTTTTATTAAGCAACTCTTCTATAAACAGCCCTAATTTTTTGGAATGAATATTTGCCTCATGACTTTCCTTGATTGCAATGATTTGTTCCCCCTCAGAAATGGAGACTGAACAAACCCGTGTAGCTGTTTCAATATGTAGCAGTCGTTTCATTTAGCAGTATGATTTAAATAAAAGGTATGCCATTATAAAAGTCCAGGATTTTTGAATTAAAAATGTAGCCATACTTAGCTTGTAACAATTCAGACCGGGCTTTCACCAGTTTGTTTTTTGCAATGATGTAATCCAAAGAAGTTAATGCCCCCAGGTTATATTTCTTTTCAGTATAATTGAATGAGCGCTCCAGAGACAAGCTTGATTTGTTACTTGCCTGGAATCGTTTCATAGCCGCTCTGGCATCAGCTGCAGCCAATTGGATTTCCTTTCTTAACTGGTTTCTGGTAAGCTCCAGCTCATATTGAGAATTCAGTACAGCCAGACGGGCATTTTTGATATTGATACGGTTTGACCAGCTATTGAATACCGGAATACTTAAAGAGAAAGAGATGCTGGATGTGCTGGCAAATTGAATCTGATCATAGAAAGGCATTACCTGTCCTGAGATTATATCCATTATTTGATCCGAGTATCCGCTACCAAATGTACTTGTCATATATAAGCTGGGGCTTAAGTGGCTATTGGCGATTTTCAAATCGCGTTCTGAGCTCAATACTGCAAGTTCAGCAAATCTGACCCTGGGTAGTGTTTTCAATGCCTGATTGTATACCATGACAGGGTCTTCGGCTTGATGACTAAGCTCAAAATTTGAAAAATCCGGACGAAGAATGCTGAAGTTTTCCGGATTTTCAATGTCGAGGAGCTGAGAGAGATCCAGGAAAGATAAATCAAGCTGATTCTGAGTGTTAACGAGAATCAACTCATCATAAGCAATTTGTGACTCAATCTCAAGTACATCTCCGGCAGGCAATGATCCGGCATTAACAAGTATTTGTGTCTGAGCTAACTGATGGCCACTAATTTCAAGCTGATTACCCGCTATAACCAGCATATCCTGATTATACATGACTTCAAGAAAATACCGGGTGATTGTCAGGGCAAGATCATTCCTGGCCCGATCAAGGTCAGCCAGCTTTTTATCCAGCTCCAAGCGACCTTTTTTAATTGAATAAATTTTTTGAAAACCTTTGAAAAGATCCAAACCTGAACGGGCATAAAAGGCACTTCCAACTGTGTTTTGTGTAGTAAATTCATAGGTTAAGGGATCAACAGATCTTCCGAAACGATACGTATGTCCAACTCCTCCGTTAATAGAAGGCAGGGGATCCAGTTTGGACTGTAAAAAATTATTCTGGGCCAGATCAACTGAGAGTTCCAGTTGTTTTATTTTAATATTATGCTCCTGAGCATAGCTTATGCACTGATCCAGTGTCCATTCAGTCTGCCCAAATAAGCTTGATGCAATCAGGAATCCCGTTAATAGAAATAGTAATCTGTGACTGTTTTTATCCATCCGGCAGAAGAATCAATTCTTTCCAATTGTATTTTGAAATAGCTTGAATATTCTTTTGTATTCATCTGTCCAGGCGTCAGGATCGGTAAATGAGTGACGCTGCAATGGATAAGAGGCTAATTCCCAGTTGTCTTTGCCAAGGTCAATTAATCGTTGAACCATTCTTATAATATCCTGATAATGTACATTGTCGTCCAGCATTCCATGACACATCAACAGGTCCCCCTGCAATCCTTCAGCAAAATATATGGGTGAACTTTGTGCATAAGCGATACTGTCAAGTACCGGGGTGTTGAGAATATTGGCGGTGTAGCCATGGTTATAATGTGCCCAGTCAGTAACTGATCTCAAACCTGCACCGGCAGCAAACACTTCAGGGGCATTGAACATAGCCATCAGGGCAATAAATCCACCATATGAGCCTCCGTATAGTCCAATTTTTCCTGAATCGATGCCATAATTGTCCACTAAAAAGTTTGCTCCGTCAACATTATCAGACAGATCTTTTCCTCCCATCCAGCGGTAAATGCCGGTACGACAATCTCTTCCATACCCGGCACTTCCCCGGTAATCAATATCCAGAACAGTGTATCCATTATCAGCGAGAATATTGTGAAACATATATTCATGATAATAGGTCGACCACCACTTGTGCGCATTTTGCAGGTAGCCAGCTCCATGTACAAATATTACGGCAGCTTTGTTTTTTGTCGTAGTGGCTGGTTCATACAAACGAGCATACACAGTAGTTCCGTCTTCAGCTTCGAATGTCACAAATTCAGGTACCCGCCAGTCATAAGCTTTAAATTCGGCCGACCGTGATTCGGTGATTTGTGTACATAGGGCTCCTGCTTTGTTGGCCTGATAATAGAGCTCAGGCGGACGATTGGCAAATGAAAATGTTATGGCCAAATGTTTTTCGTCAGGTGAAAGGCTTACCCTGTTGCTCCCTGTCATACTGGTGATCTGAGTACGATCTCCCCCTTTTATAGGTAGCCGGTAAAAGTGCTTTTCTCCCGGATGAACTTCATTGGAATGGAAATACCAGTACTTTTTATTTTTAGACATGAAAGGCTGGGAAACTTCAAAATTCCCACTTGTTAATGCCTTTTTCTTACCTGTGGAAACATCCAGAGTATAGAGGTGGCTATATCCTGTTTCTTCTGATTGAAACCAAATGCTTTGATTATCGGGCATCCACCCAACAGAGCCACCATATCCAATTCCGGGCCCACCAATCCAGGCTTCGTCATGTTGGTGATCAAGATTTTTAAGTGATCCGCTTTCCAGATCAACAAGTAAAATCCATCGGTCTTTATTGTCAGATGACCTGGCGGTCATAACTCCATATTTGCCATCTCCAGACCAATAGGGGCCACTCAGGCTAACAGATTTTGCTTCCTCAAGTTTCATCGATCTGTCTGGATAATCTTTATAATATTCGGGCGCATCAAAAATACCTGGCAGAGTCTCCAGAGATAATTTGTAAATGCTGTCTTTAAGTAAATCGTAAACTCCAATTGCCATTTCACCTGGCAGACGGCCTACTTTGGATCGTGTATTTTGAATTTCAGTATAACCGGAGGCAGTTACATATACCGGCATCTCAGTACCTTTTGTTTCAGGGCCTCTCTTGTTCAGAGAATAAGTCACGAAACGGTTATCAGGTGACAGAGAAGCTCCGTAGGCAGAAAAGCCTTCGAAATAAATCGCACTGGGACCACCAACACTTCTTCCTCCCTGCATACGGTTTCCGAAAGAATAAGGACGTGAAAAACGGCCGCTTTGTTTGCTTACTTTCGGGAATAGATTCTTCTGATCCTGAAATAACCATTCGTCCTGTTCGTTTCTTGATTCTTTTGAAGGTTTTTGTCGTTCCTGTGTTTCTTCATTTCCTTTCTGGAAATTAGTCAATTGTCTGAATTCTCCTGAGGCAAAATCCCACCAATATAAATCCTGATCAATGCTGAATAAGGCCTTTGTCTCATCAAATGAAAATGATAAACCCCCAACCCGGTCTTTGGTAAAAAAGAAGCGGGTTGTATCCTTTTTATTATGATCAACCAGGCTTAAACCATTTTGGTCAGATAACAATTGTAATTTCCTGTCGGATGAAAACGTACCCCTTTCAGGTCTGTCATTTCGACTTACAGATGCTTCTATCCTCTCAGGGAGGAGCTTATCAGGAGTAATCCGATAGGATGAATCCTTTACAGCATCACTAGTTTTCCAGTTAAAGAAAAGTTGCTTACTGTCTTGAGACCATTGTACACTTTGTGGAGCCTTGCCTACATAATCTTTAGACATTATTTCCTTAATAGTCAGTTGTGACACATTAATCACCTGGGCTTGAGCTAATTGCGTCCCTGATAGTAATAGTAATAATGAAAAAGTAAGGAGAGGAAAATATGCTTTCATAGTATGATGTTTAGTAAGCTCCCAAGTTATGAATTTTAGGGTGAGCTTCTTATCTTGTAAAACATTTTCAAATGGAGATTATTAAAATGACTAAACCTGCTGTTTTTATTATTGTATTGATGTTTACTGTTTCAATGTTCGGACAACAATACGAGGCTAACTGGGCTTCTCTTGATAAGAGAGAAATTCCCGAGTGGTTCGAAGATGCAAAATTCGGGATATTCATTCATTGGGGAGTCTATTCCGTACCAGCCTACCGTGTGGTATCAGAAAAAAAATATGCTTCATATGCTGAATGGTATTACGCCCGGGTGATGTTTGATGAAGTGAAGGGTGGTGCTGAATTTCACAATAAGAATTTTGGAGAGGATTTTGACTACCATGATTTTGCTCCTGATTTTAAGGCTGAATTATTTGATCCCGATAAATGGGCAGAGATGTTTAAGAATTCCGGTGCCCGCTATGTGGTTTTAACCTCAAAACATCATGATGGATATTGTCTTTGGCCATCAAGTCATCCCAGAAAGAAAAACTGGAATTCAATGGATGTTGGGCCTAAACGTGATTTAGTTGGGGACTTGACTACTGCGGTTAAAGCTCAAGGGATGAAAATGGGTTTGTACTATTCAATGATTGAGTGGGAATCTTCTCCAACAGCCAGAATGCCATCCGGATGGTGGCTTCCGGAAAGAGTACACCAAAAATACCGGATTCCTGAACAGGAATATGTCGATATGGTTAAGCAGCAAATCAGAGAAATTGTGACGAAATACGAACCATCCCTGTTGTTTTCTGATGGTGGAGAATGGGATGGATCAGCTGAATACTGGGGTACACAAGAATATCTGAAATGGCTATACTCTGAAAGTCAGGTTAAGGATGAAGTTGTGGTAAATGACAGATGGTGTAAGGAATGTCCCGGTGAGCATGGTGATTATTATAGTAGCGAATACCAGGATGCAGAAGGTGTGGGAGTTGATTACCCTTGGGAGGAAAGCCGGGGAATGGGCGATTCATATGGGTTTAACAGGGCAGAATACCTTGAGCACTACAACAGCAGTACAGAACTGATTCATGAATTGATTGATATTGTTGGCAGGGGAGGAAATCTGCTTTTGAATGTAGGTCCAACATCTGACGGACGTATACCTGTGATTATGCAGGAAAGATTATTTGATATAGGTCAGTGGCTGGATGTTAATGGCGAGGCAATTTATGGATCACGTCCTTTCATTCAGGGGATATCGGGAAATCAGGCCGTACGTTTTACCCAAAAAGATAATGCTGTTTATGTTATATGTATGGATTGGCCGGGTAGTTTTGTCGCTCTTGATGGTATTCCGGATAAAAGTATTTCAGAAATTACCTTACTCGGAATGTCTCAGCCTCTGGAATACTCCAGAAAACAGCAAAGAATGCTTATCACTTCCCCAATTCTCAATCCTACTACCATTCCTTGCCAGCATGCCTGGGTTTTTAAAATCAAATTTGCACAATAGAACAAAAAAGTGTAAATTCAACACTTAAATGCTTGTATATGTCTAGGTATTATCCACAGGAGGATCGTCAGCTTTTAGCAGTTGATTGTATTATTTTTGGCTTTGACCATGGGCAACTCAAATTGCTTTTGCTCAAAAGAAATTTTGAGCCTGACAAAGGCAAATGGTCTCTGGCCGGGGGCTTTCTTAATAAGAGTGAGAGTCTTGATGCTGCTGCCGGCAGAGTTCTGAATCAGCTCACAGGGCTTCGGGATGTATTTCTTGAGCAACTTCGGGTTTATGGTGAACCTGAAAGAGATCCGGGAGGAAGAGTTGTTTCTGTTGCATATTTTGCATTGCTCAAAGTGGAGGACTATAATGAGGATCTGGTTTATGGGAATGGTGCTCATTGGCAGGCTATTGAGAATATTCCGGATCTGTTATATGATCACAGAGTAATGGTTGACAAGGCCTTAAGGAGATTGCGACGGAAGGCTAAAACTCAACCGATTGGATTTGAACTGTTGCCTGAAAGTTTTACTCTGCCACAATTGCAAAGCCTTTATGAGGCTATTTACCAAAAGGAGCTGGACAAGCGTAATTTCAGAAAAAAAATTCTCTCGATGGATTTGCTCGATAAATTGACTGAGAAAGACAAAAGCGCTTCAAAAAAAGGAGCCTTTTTGTATCAATTCAATCAGAGTAAATACGAAGAATTGGTAGCAAAAGGATTTTATTTCAGTCTCGATGTGTAAGTAAGTTAACACTCTGATGCCAAAGGATGACCTTGAACAATGAAATAAGAAAAAGGGTGCTGCAGGCAAATCTTGATTTGCTTGACCTGGGTTTAGTGTGTTTGACCTGGGGCAATGCAAGTGCAGTTGACCGGCAAAGGGGAGTAATGTGGATCAAGCCAAGTGGTATCGAATACAATTCTATGAGTGCTGATCAGATTGTTGAAGTGGACCTTAACACAGGTGAACATCTGGGGAATCTTAAACCATCATCAGATACTGCAACTCACTTATCTCTTTATAAGCATTTTCCCGACATCGGGGGAATTGTTCATACGCATTCATCCATGGCTACTTCCTGGGCCCAGGCTTGCCTTGAAATCCCTTGTATGGGAACAACTCATGCTGATCATTTCAATGGATCAGTTCCTCTTACCCGCCGGCTCCATCCGGAGGAGATAAAAGACAGATATGAACATCATACCGGACAGCTTATCATTGAAAGATTTAAAGGAATAGACCCACTTCATTTTCCGGGGGTTCTGGTTGCAGAACACGGTCCTTTTACATGGGGTAAAACTATTCAGGATGCTGTAACACATGCTGTTATTCTCGAAGAGATTGCCAAAATGGCCTATCAAACTCAGCTTCTGGGGAAACATGAACCCATTCAAAAAAGCTTGCTTGAAAAGCATTTTCAGAGGAAACATGGCCCACAGGCATACTATGGTCAAAACAACAATACTTAATCTATGACAACGAAAACCTTTTTACCAATAATTATTGCAATACTGATTTGCACACCTGCCTGCATTGATGACAAGCAAGTAGCTGGAGATTATCCTATACAGCCAGTTACCTTCAATCAAGTCGAATTGGATGATGATTTTTGGGCACCGCGAATTCGACTGAATCATGAACTGACCATTCCCTATGCTTTTGAACAAAGTGAACAAACAGGGAGAGTGAAAAATTTTGAGATTGCTGCCGGATGGGAGGAAGGGTCTTTTTGCTCCATATATCCTTTCGATGATTCCGATGTATTTAAGATAATAGAAGGTGCTTCATATTCACTAAATATGTTTCCGGATCCTGAGCTCGATCAGTATGTAGACGAGTTAATTACTAAAATTGATGCGGCCCAGGAGGAAGATGGATACTTGTATACTAATCGAACTATTATGGGTGATTCAGCTCACCCATGGGCAGGCTCAAGGCGTTGGGAGCTCACCCATATCCTTAGTCATGAGTTGTATAATCTTGGGCATATGTATGAAGCCGGGGTTGCGCACTATCTGGCTACCGGAAAAAGCACTTTCCTTGATATATGCACAAAAAGTGCTGATCTGCTTGTTAAGGATTTTGGATGGGAAAAGGAGGAAAACTATCCCGGACACCAGGAAATTGAGGTAGGTCTGGTAAAGCTTTACCGTGTTACTAATAAACCTGAATATCTGGAGTTGGCAAAGTTCTTTTTAGATGTCAGAGAAGGAGGGGAAGAGTATTCCCAATCCCATATGAAGGTAACTGAGCAGGATGAAGCTGTCGGACATGCTGTTAGGGCCAATTATATGTATACCGGAATGGCAGATGTTGCAGCTTTGACTGGTGATCAGGAGTATATCGAAGCTATTGACAGGATTTGGGATAATGTGGTGTCAAAGAAATTATATATCACCGGTGGAGTTGGTGCGTCAGGACATGGAGAGGCATATGGTGATAACTATGAGTTACCCAATATGAGTGCTTATTGTGAAACTTGCGCCGCCATAGCCAATGTTTTTTGGAACCATCGTATGTTTCTCCTTCATGGAGAAGCAAAATACCTTGACGTACTGGAGCGAACTCTGTATAATGGGGTAATTAGTGGCTTAGGTCTGACCGGAGATCGGTTTTTTTATCCCAATCCACTTAAATCGAGAGGTCAGCACGAGCGAAGTGCCTGGTTTGGTTGTGCATGTTGTCCTAGTAATATAACCCGCTTTCTGCCCTCTATCCCAGGATATATGTACGCTGTACAAGACAAGGATATTTATATAAATCTTTATGCAAGCAGCAAAACAGCATTAGAAACAGGTGGGGGATCACTTGAGATAATCCAGGAAACCAATTACCCCTGGGAAGGATTAATTAAGATTATGATCAGGCCGGAGACCAAAAAACGATTTGCTGTTCGTTTCAGAATTCCAGGATGGAGTGGAGACCAGGTGGTTCCAAGTGATCTGTATACCTTTCTTGATGAAGCCTCTGGGTTAGTTGAAATTACAGTTAATGGGAAAGCTCAGGAATTAGTTCTTGAGAATGGATTCGCTGTGATTAACAGAAAATGGAGCCAGAATGACGTGGTAATACTTGAATTCCCGATGGATATTAAGAGAATCAGGGCACATGAGAACGTGGATGCTGATCTGGGTCAGGTGGCTGTCCAAAGAGGTCCAATAGTCTACTGTTTGGAATGGGCTGATCAGGAAGAAAAAAAAGTTCTTCATATGGCGCTGACAAAAGATCCTGTTTTCTCTTATGCATACAAGCCGGATTTATTGAATGGAGTGGGAATTATCAGAACTACTGCTTACTCATTAAGAAAGAACCTGGATGGAACTGTTGATCAGAGCGAATGTGAAATAAGAGCTATTCCATATTATGCCTGGGCTAATCGGGGAAAAGGTGAAATGACAGTCTGGATTCCTGAAAGCATTGAATCAGCATCACCTTTGCCAGCACCAACAATTGCTTCAAAGGCCCACCTTAGTTCTTCACCTGTAAAAGGGGATCTTAGTACAATAAATGATCAATTGGTACCTTCGAAATCCAGTAGTAAAGAATTTGGACATATTCACTGGTGGCCAAATTTTGGCACAACAGAATGGGTAATAATGGAATTTGATCAGGTGGAGACTCTTTCACACAGCGAAATTTTTTGGTTTGACGATGAGGATCTGGGTGCAGGGTGTCGTGTTCCTGAGTCATATAAAATTTATTATAAGTCAGGGGGAAACTGGAAGCCCCTTATCTCTGAAAACGGGTATCCAAAAGAAAGAAACCAGTTCAATTTATTAGATTTTATGACTATCCATACTACTGCATTGAAATTAGAAATTAAGGGGCAGGAGGGGGTTTCTTCAGGTATCCAGGAGTGGGTGATAAGGTGACAAAAATCATCTTTTAGGGCAAAAATCATCAAAACAGAGCCCTTATTTGTTGTTATTAGAGGGGTTTTATTCAGCAATACTGATACTAATTCTTTGAAAAGAACTGTTTTTTATTCGATAAGGATAGAAAATTACCTGTTTTCATTTACTGTTTTTCAGTCAATATTTTGTGCTTGATATTTCGTTTGTATTAAGTCTCAAATTAATGGCCAGATAATAATATTGAACAGTTGGTTCAGTATTATTATCAAGAGCTTAAGCTGAAAATAGCAGGTCAGCATACAATGTAGTTCAGATTATTTATCCTACAATTATTAACTCCGTTTAGGCAAATATATATAAGTTGAGTGACTGAGAGTCGGACTTATTCGAGAAGAATTGATGTGTAATTGCGTTAATGTAGCTGATAACTGTGCTCTGTGGTTTGGATTATTGGATTCTCTGTTTATCTTTAGCATTGCTGAAAAACTGTGTATAAATAGTTGTCAATTAATACTAATTTAATCTGTTTGCGCATGAAAAAATTTACACTCTTACTTGTTTTATTTGCGTTTGTTGCTGCTGGGATATCCCAGGCACAACTAAAGGGTAGTGGGGAAGTTTTCTATTCCACTACTTTCGACTGGGAAAATCCAGCTGATGAAAAAGGTTGGACTGCTCCTGAGGGTTTCACAATGCAGGACCCTGATGACAATGGTTACAACTGGCACTGGTATCCAAACGATAGTTTGGTTGCTGAGTGGACAAAAGAGCCTCCTTTCAGATCATCTTCACCAGATGATGGTCATCTTTGTTTATTTCTAAATCTGTATAACAATTTTCTGGAAACCAGGGTGACAGTGAATAACAGTATTCAGTTTCCAACATTTGACTGTAGCACCAGGTCATCTGTAATTGTTGAGTTTGAAACTGGCTTTATGAATTATTCCTCTGGATGGGATATGCTACTTGAAATATCTAATGATGATGGTGTACACTGGGCTGCATTTGATTGCGGTTTTGGCCAGGGTCACAAAGGACGTCCTGACGATATTGCACCTGGTGATTTTACTCTTTTCCAGGCCAATATTTCTGAAGTTGCAGCCGGTATGGCGAATGTTCAAATCCGTTTGACTTGGAGAGGTACAGAGCTTTATTTCTGGCTGGTTGATGACTTCAAGCTTAAAGAAGCCTGGGATAATGATCTCCAATTAAAGCATTGGGCTGTTGGTTGGGATGATGGTGACGAAAATTCTTTAGAAAGTACCAGTTACATGATGCCAAAATCTCAATTGGGAGGTTCATTTTATAATTTCCAGTCGAGTGTGTACAATTTTGGTGAACTATCACAGAATGACACATATCTGGAGGTTGACATCAGCAAAAACAATCAAAGTGTATTCAATGCCACGAATACTACAACCGATTCATGGTTAGATCCATTGTATCTTGATACAGTTAATGTTGAAGGATCTTATACTCCTGAGGACTATGGTCACTACAAAATAAAAATGGACTGGGGACAAGCAGAAGAAGAGCAAACTCCTTTTGATGATATGAAAGAGTTTACCTTCCATGTAACTGACTCTGTTTATAGCCGGGCTGATGAATCAAGCGACATGGCATGGGCTGCTGGATTTGAGTGGTACCAGGATGGTGATGGTGAAGAATTCTGGAATTTTGATCACTTTGCAGGATCATTCTTCCCAATTGTTGCTGACTGTGAGGTTGATGGTGTTTCTGTATTTATCCAGGGAGGCCTTGCCGATGACTCAATTGACTTCCGTTATAGCCTTTTCTGGGAAATACCTGAAGAAGAGGATCCTGATGGTGAAGGAGCTATTGAGTGGTTGATTACCGAGCAGGTAATTCTTGACTCATCTATGTTCGGAACATGGGTATACTTGCCATTTGAAAAAGATGGAGAATCTGAATTCTTGTTTGCTGGTGACCTGGTTTATGCTGGTATAACATATAATAATTATCACTGGAGTCGCTTCGACAGGAGGAATAATAACATTGCTATCGGATCTGACAACAGTATGCCAACAGCTGATCAACGTGCCGTAGGACGTCGTGGTTTTGATGCTGGTTTTGAGACAGGTGGATGGATTGGTCGTAACCTTATGGTCAAGCTGATGATTAATGACCATGGTAATGTGATTGATGGTGTTGATTTAGCTACTGCGACAAGTAGTCTGGATCAAAACTATCCAAACCCATTCAACCGTACTACAGAGATTTCATATGAACTCGGACATTCACAAGAGGTTAGTATTGAAATTACTGATATGACCGGACGTAAAGTTCTGATGATTGAGGAAGGTAATAAGCCTGCTGGACAGCACACTTACACCCTTAATGCACAGGACTTTGAGGCAGGAGTGTATTTTTATACTCTTACTGCAGGTCAGTTTACTGAAACTAAGAGAATGATAATTTCCAAATAGGAAATACCCTTGACCTATACCAGAGGCCACCTATTTTTAGGTGGCCTTTTTTTTATCTGTTTGACTTTGTATCTTTATTACTCCTAACATGATTAGTATTAATCTAAATATCAAGTTTATGAGAAAACTTTTTACACTAAGCTTACTGGTAGCAATGGCTGGTTTTACAGTATCTGTTGCCCAGGTTAACGGACTCAAAGGAAATGGAGAAGTGTTCTTTTCTGAAACCTTTGACTGGGCAAATCCTGCTGATGAAAAGGGCTGGACAGCTCCTGAAGGATTTTATATGGTTGATCACGATGACAATGGATTCAACTGGCATTGGTGGCCTAATGATAGCCTTAAGGCCGAATGGACTTTTGAGCCCCCATTTCAGTCACTAACAAGGGAAGATGGTCATCTGTGTTTATTCGCGAACCAGTACAATAATTTTGTACCATTGGGGGAATTAGTACCTGTTAATAATTCTGTTGTTTTCCCTACCCTGGATTGTAGTCAGCGAAGTTCTGTGGTAGTACGATATCTCACTAATTTCATGGGTTATTCAGGTGGATGGAGTATGTCTTTAGAAGTATCTAATGATGCCGGTGTTCATTGGGCTGCATTTGATGCTGATTTTAATTGCGGACATAAAGATCGTCCCAATGATATCGCTCCCGGTGAATCCACTCTGTTTCAGGCGAACATTTCTGAAGTAGCTGCCGGGATGTCTGAAGTGGTTGTTCGTCTGACCTGGACAGGCACTGGTATGTATTTCTGGCTTGTTGATGACTTTGAGGTTCTTGAAGCATGGGATAATGATCTGCAGATGCAGCACTTTAGTTTAGGATGGGATGATGGAGATGAAAACACTCTGGAAAGTACAAGCTATCAAATGCCAAAAAGCCAGTTAGGTGGTT
>Ga0233437_1002456_pt1 | contig 27870 bp, 16 predicted proteins | sample SI_122_August201_FD_182714 | JGI IMG/M metagenome (GOLD analysis project Ga0233437, IMG submission 182714) | Seawater microbial communities from Saanich Inlet, British Columbia, Canada - SI_122_August2016_200_MG | ecosystem: Environmental > Aquatic > Marine > Inlet | place: Canada: British... | reverse complement strand
GCGCAGGGAAACGCGGCCCCTCCACAACGTGTTGTTTGACGATTTCGGAGAGTGAACCACCATCAAAAAGCAATTTACCAGTCAGCATTTCGACCAGCACGCAGGCTAGGCTGTAAACGTCGGCAGCGGGCGTCCAGCCCTTGCCATCCCAGGCTTCGGGCGCCATATAGGCCGGGGTTCCCAACGCCCCCCCGCTGACGCTCATCGAAGTGCTGCTATCGGCGGAGGCCAGCGATTTGGCAAAGCCAAAGTCACTCAGGTAGGCCTTGCCATCGGCATCCAGCAGAATATTGCCCGGCTTGACATCGCGATGCACCAGGTTTTTGCCGTGGGCATAATCCAGTGCCTGAACCACCTGCTGGAAGATGGCGACGGCGCGGGCGTAGGGTAAAGCCCCCTGGCGAGCCAGAACATCCTTCAATGAGCCGCCCGAGAGATATTCCATCGCCAGGTAGATATGACCCTGTTCTTCATCCATATAAAAGACCTGGACGATGTGCTCGTGCTTCAACTGCGCCACCAGGCGGGCTTCTTCACGGAAGCGCTCGATGAATTGGGGATCGGCGACCAGTGAGGGATGCAAGACTTTGACGGCCCGCTTAACTTGCAAGGCTTCATCGCGCGCCAGGTATACCGTGCCATAGCCGCCGCGACCAAGTTCTTGTAGTAATGTATAGTTACCGAGCTTGATGTTAAGAGTCATTTGATATGCCTGTGCCATGTTTTTCGTTTGGTTGGTATTTGCCGAATTCTGTCATGTTTTTCCTTCAGGAGCCATCAGCTATCAGCAACGACAGGCTGCTGACGGCTGATAGCTAAGATTACACACCTTCAAATTTATTGCCACAATGTACACAGAATTTGGCATCACGAGCAACGGGTAAAGCACAAACAGGGCAATCCTTCTGCTGCTGTGTTGATGCCGCTGGCGAAGCCGGGGCGCCGCTACTCGAAATGACTTGCGGGCCGCCAGTTCCGGTAATCACGACTGGAGTACCGCTCTGATTTTTCGCAAAGGCCTGGGCGGTCTCGGCCACGCGATCTAACGCGCGTTCTGCGGTTTCCTGTGAACGTGCCGATGACTTATCCCATGCCTCGGATACATCCTTGACGCGTTTATCGGCATCTTCGCGCGAGCGCTGTAGAGAAACTTCGCGTTCTGCTAACATGCGCTCATACATATCGGCGGTTTCTTTGCTGGCCTGCCCTTCAGCGATAGCGCGGAACTTCTCCAGCAAGGCACGCGCAACTTCGGGCGAGTCTTTGGCGGCGGCGGCCAGAATCTGCTCTTCGCTCAACCCCTGCAATGCTTCGGTCTTCTTGAGATCGGCCAAAATGCGGCCTTGCTCTACACCGCTGGCAGCGATCAAAGCCTCCGTGCCTAATTGCCCCAAACGATCCAAACGGTTGAGTTCATGCTCCAACTGAATACGCTCGCGCTGGATTTCAACTTCCATTTGCTGTTGCTGCTGCGTCCATTCAAACTCGAGGCGCTCGCGCTCCAAGTCCCATTTGGCTTTTTCGGCATCCGCCCGAACTTGTTTCATCCCCCGCAGACCGTCCAAGCCCAGTTGAAGCTCAGCACCCATCTGTCGCATCTCTTCATCATGGGACGAACTCCCCACGGCAAGTTTTGATTTGGCTTCCAACTCATCTTGTCTGCGGCGGGCTTCCGCTTCTTCAGCATCAAAAAGAATTTTTTCTCGGCGACGTCTGAGATCGAATTCCTGTTTTGCAGTTTCAATTTCGATCTGCTTATTGATGCGCAAACGTTCCAGACGTAATTCGCCGTCTAATTCCTGTGCGCTCAGGTCCGTGCGCTGTTTGAGTTCTATCGTGCGCAGTTCATAGTTCTGTTCTAGCTGAAGTCGAGCCAGTAAATGCGCCCGCGCCATTTCGTGATCCTGCGCATCTTCCTTCCAGGCACGCAGCAATTCTTCACGCTCTTTTTCACGCAGGAGTTTGTCATAATCCATATCGTTCAGGAATTGCTCAAACTCCGCTTCGGAGGTGATCTCGTTCATGCGGTCGCTCATCACGGCTTCGCGCATACGCTGATGAATGGCTACCCGCTTCTCGTCCAGCTCGACAGAACGAGTTTCGTCAATCAACTCAAGCAAATTCAATTCGTGCTGGGCTTCGGAGATATGCTTGCGGCCTTCGGCTTCGGCCTCGGTCTCGGTAACCTGTAGTGCGTACAGGCGGCGCGTTTCGTTGAGGCGCGCCTGGTCATCGAGAATGAGCTCTAGATACTCCAAATTGAGTTCGAGCACACGGATATTCAAGAACGACAGGCCCAATTGCGCAAAGGTGGTCTTTAGGGTTTCATCGAGCAGCAATTCGAGCCGATCTTTCAGTTTAAAATCATCGGCCAATTCCTGCAAGGTGTGCTGTCGAACCCAACGCTCAGTCACCTGCACCACCTCGGGATAGAGATGCTGGCGCAGCGCTTCTTTGGAAATGCGCTCATTCCCTTTTAGCATATTGACCAGGAATTTGCCAGGGAATGCGACTTCTGCCTGCAAACGCACCGTAGCGCCAATTCGCAACGGATCGCTGGTGAAAATGCCGCCCAGGTTGAATTCAAATTCTGTGGGGGTAATCTCTACCAACAAGGCGGTTAGACTTTCCGGGATGCGTCCTGCAAATAGCTCTTTGAGCCGCCCCCCAAAACTATCCAGCGTATACTCGCCGGGGGCCACCGTTCCAACCACTTCCCCTTTATCCACCAGCAAGGCGTTGGTGCCCGGATCAACGATCAGGCCGTGTTTGATGAAACCGCTCACGTCATCGGCGTCAATACGTACGGCAAAATCTTCTTCGCTACGCGCCCAACGGTGATTACGCATCACCGGGGCCGCGCTACTACTGAGCGATTGCCCGCATTCCTTGCAAAAGCTGGCATCTCCGCGGTTTTCGGCACTGCAAGCACCACAACGCAGAACGCCGCCCGCCAGGGTGGTGCCACAATTGCCGCAAAAATTCGCCCCTTTGGATATTTTTTCCCCGCACTGGGGACAGGTTTGTCGATTCCCGAACATGGCTTTCTCCTTATCACTTACAAAGTATTAGGACTGTAGACGTTTTTTTTGTTCTTCGGATATTTTGAGCGCCTGGCTGCGATTGGCGAAGTGGTGCTTCAGGGCATCCAGACTCGCTCGTAGTTGATTCAGTTTATCAGGGCCAATCTGCCCCCGGGTCGATTCCTGCACCAGGGATTGCACATCTTCTCCCAGGGCGCTGGAGCGCACCAGCAGGCCTTCATCATAATCGAGCAGATCATCCCACAGTTTACGGTTAATCTTCAAATCCGTGACGTAGGGCGGCACCCCCAGGTTGGGGTTCATAACCATCTCGCGGGCATTGGCGAATTCTTTCTCCAGGGCACGCAACTCCAGTGCCAGGTTTTCTTCGCCTTGTGCAAATACGCGCGAGCGCAGATCGTTTAATGCGCTTTGTGCCGTTTGCAAATCGTTGTGGGTTTGGTCGCGCACCAGCACATCGGCCTGCGCACGGTCTTGACCCACCAGATCATCTACAAAAGTGGTACCGGGGTCAACCCAATATGCATGTTGCAGCTCATCGTATTTTTGAAAAAGTTTCTTGATGCTATCAAAGAGAATTCCGGCTACTGCGCCCCAAACAATGAAATAGAATTCCCAGCGATTGGAACCATCGGCGTCACCGGCGAGAAAATTGACAACTTTAGTGAGGCCAATTGCCAACAGCAGCACAAAAACCATCCAGATCACATGGCGGCGCCACCAATAGCGCGGATAGCGGCGACCGCGGCGTGGTGCGAGGGTTGTCTGCGTCTTGGCTTTATCTTTGCGCTGGAAGAGATTGCCGAGGCGAAAATGATCGCGGCGGGTTTCTTTATTCCCCAGATCGCTGACCCAGGCGGTCAGCCCGCTAAGAAATGTCGGCTGCAACGCATCTGCCGATGGCTCCGGATCATGGAGGGGATGCACGGTTACGGATTGTTCTTCATGAATACCCATTTCGCTCAGCGCATCGGTTAGGTCCTGCCGAGATTTAGCCGCGGTGATCTTGCGGCGATTTTCGACATCCTGCAATCGTTGTTCTAATGCCAGGGCCTGTTCGGCGGCGATCAAACGATCTTCGGAGCGCAGGAAGGAGATAAAATGGAAGAAATCCAGGTGCAGGCCAAGCTGGTTGAGCGCCGGTTCCAGGCCGGGGCGAATATCGGCCATCAGCGCATCGCCATGCCGCCCGGCGAGCAAATCTACCGCCAGGTTGCGGCGCACCCCCGGGGCGAGGATATCCCAGGCCGATTGAGCGGGTAAATCCATCACATCGCCGTGGATTACGCCGCGCGGCACGACATATTGGGTGAAGAAACCCGCCAGATCGAAAATCTCGACGGCGCACAGCAAACTGGCATCCAGCAGGGCGCTGTCGCGGCTGAGCAGGTTTTCGGCTTTCAGACGGGCGTTGAATCCCGCCGCGGGGACAAAGCCAACCTTCATTCCGCCTGCCACCTCAGAGCCGCGTCCGCCTGCCGCCAGGGTGTGCTGACCCGGCTGATAGGTTTGCAGCGCGCCATCTGCGGTAATCACAACCCCCAGACGTCCGGGCGGCACATCCAACTGCCTGCTTTTTTTACCGGGCAATTCTTCCAGGTTATAGTGACGGGCCAACGGGATTTGGTTTTCAGTCATAACGGCCTCCAAGATTAACTTATCCGCTAATGTTCACGACTTTACGTAAACTTTGTAATGGTCAAAAGAAGGTTGAACAGCATACTATTTATGTCACTGCGAGGAGCATCTTTTTGCGACGAAGAAGTCTTCGGGTTGGCGAGAATTCGCGGTTTCATTTCTTTAATTCCTTTGGAATTGAAAAACTCAACTCAACTTTAGCGCGTTGCACCAGTTCGACCACGGAATTGGGTTGCTGCAAGCGCATCCGGCTGAGGGCGGCCAAACGTGCATCGGGGTTGAGCTGCGGCTTCGAAAAGAGCATCTCGCGCAAATCGCTCAGGCTGATGCTCTGCGGATCAAAGGTAATATTGGCGGCAATCAGGGCGGCATACGGCAGGCATAGCGGCCCCAAATTGCCCTCGGCCTGCGCCATCAGCAGATCGCCGATCACATAACGCAAAGGCTGACCGAGTTGGGTGCTGAAGTGGTCATCATATTTGGCGCCTTCAAAATGGATCAACAGGATTGCCTGCAGCAACACATCCGCTGAAACGTCTTCATCGGCAAAGAGCAAGGCCAACGCCCCAAGAAGATAGCCTTGCAGTTCTTTCAGATCGGGAATTTCAGGGGGCATGGCTTGAATAGCTTTTAATATGGCTTCTATCGAGTAGTGTTTGGCTGGATATTTTTCATCGATTTGAGAGGGCAGGTAGGCCTCGATCCAGGTGGCCCAGCCCTCTTCAACGAAGAGTGAAGCCTGGTTCAATAAAATCGCCTGTTCGCGGCGCAAACTATCTATTGGATCATCGGCAGCCTGATAGCCAAAGCGGCGGGCGGTTTCGGATATAACCATACCCAGGCGGTTTTTGACTTCACCCAGGGCGCTATAGACTTCGAGAAAGCCGTGGCCCAGTTTTTCGTGGATGGCGGTTCCCAGGATGCGCGGCAGATGCTGCGGGTCTTGAAAAGCCTGGCGCGGCGACAGATTAGCGCCATAGGCAAACAGCCAGCCGTTAAGATAGCAGCCCACCCCGGCCAGATTGTAGCCAAACATGCCACCGCCGCGATATTTTTCGGCCTGCGCCTGGGCTTCGGCAGCCATAGCCTGCACGGCAGCCTGACGCGCTTGTGTGGATAATTGTAAATTTTCGACAAGGGGTGTGAAAAATTCTTCCAGTGTTTCGCAATAGACAATGGGGTAGGCCAGCCGCTCAAGGGGGTAATAGCGCCCCAAATCAAATGTGGCCGCAAAGGCGCGGTCCAACTCTGCCAGGGTATCGTCGTCTTTCAAGTTGAGCAGCGGCTGGGCAACATCCAAACTTTGGCGAGCGGTTGTCTGTTGAAAACGCAAGCGTTCATCCGCCCCTACCAGCCGCCGGGCGACATCTTCGGGCAAAGCGGGTGTGATCTGGCAGCGGTATTGTTCGCGCATAGCAGCAATTTCCGTATCCAGACGGGTTTTGCGCTGTTGGGCTTTTTGATCCAGCTTTTGGCTGAAGGTGTTTTTCATGTTATCAAGTTGGCTCATACCGTGGTGCTCCAATATAAATGTCAATAACTCGATTCGGGCAAGGGGGGCTTGCCCCCCTTGCATCCCCCCGCTTCAGAACTCCCTTCGGTCGCAGCACTCCCAGAGCTTCGCTCTGGTCGCAGAAACCAGTACTCCCTGCGGTCGCAGTATCAGGGTGCCCCCTTCGCTCCGCTACGGGGTCACTGAGCGGGCGCAACGGAAACCGATGAGGTCGTCCCTATCTGAGGGTTCGAAGTTGAAGCGATAGGCAACCCGCAGGAGGTCTCCATAATTGATCCAGGAACCGCCACGCAGAACGCGTTTATCACCAGCGTCCATATTCTCTCGCCCATCTTCTGCATCATACGGATACCCTTCATACAACGATGACACCCACTCCCACACATTCCCGGCCATATCTAGCACGCCATAGGGGCTAACTCCGGCCAGAAAACTGCCAACCGGCGCAGTTTCTTCATAACCATCACAAGAACCAGCATCACTTGCGTTGGCATTTTTACAATTGAATTCATTACCCCACGGATATATCAGCCATTGGTCTCCACGAGCTGCTTTTTCCCACTCAGCTTCGGTAGGCAATCTTCTGCCTGCCCAAGCGCAATATGTGTTCGCATCATACCAGCTCATATGCGTTACTGGATGTTGAGCATATTCAACAGCCAATAAACTGCTCGATCCATTATCCATGCAAGTTCCTGCATTCACACATTGCAAATACATGGCATTGGTCACTTCCGTCTGATCAATCCAGTAGGCATCAAGATCAACCTGATGGCGGGGCTTTTCATCATTTTCAACTATTTCATCATCATCGGCGGAGCCCATCCAGAACTTACCTGCCGGCACGTAGACCATCACCATGCCATCTTTGGGCGATATTTCTGTTGTGTATGCTGGAGTGGGTGTTTCTGCTGGGACAAATACTTCTTCAAGAATAGGTTCCGTTCGCTGATTTTGTAAATACTGCCAGCCCACAAATAATCCGGCGGCTACTGCCACAATTACCAGCGCAGCTATGCCCGCTTGTATCAATTTAGGAGAAAGTTTTCGTTGCGTTAATGGGATTTTCCTAGGTATTGCAGGTTCTTTCAATGGGGTAGATTGATTGTCTTTTAGGGCGCTTGCAAATTGCCCTGCACTTGCGTAGCGCGCTTGTGGATCACGCGCTAGTGCTTTCATCAATATACTTTTGGCCGCGGCAGGCACGCCTTTGGGCCATTCAACTGGCAGTTCCGGCCCCTTAACCAGATGTCCGGCAATCACTGCTTCTGGTGTATTCCCCTCAAATAAGGTTTTCCCGGTCAGCATTTCGCTGCATACACAGGCCAAAGAATATTGGTCGCTGGCTGCGCTGGCTGTCTGACCGTTCCAAATTTCGGGAGCGATATAGGCAGGCGTTCCCATAACGGCACCTGTATTTGTCGTCATCCCGCTGACATGAAACGCTTTGGCAATCCCAAAATCACCCAGCACGGCGCCATCTTCTTTAGCAATAAGGATATTTTGCGGTTTCACATCACGATGAATAACGCCTTTGCGGTGGGCAAAATCGAGGGCGGCGGCGATCTGCTGGATAATTTCCAAGGCTTCCTCCCAAGAGAGCTTTTTTCGTTTGGCTAATATTTGGGCTAGCGCCGGGCCATCCGCATAACGCATGGCAATGAAATAGCGTCCATCTTGTTCGCCTACATCCCACACCCAGGCGATTTGCGGATGCGTCAACTCTGCCATATTTTTGGCTTCTTGCACGAAACGGCTGAAGGCATCGCTGTCTGCCAGCAACGCTGGTTTGAGTACTTTCAGCGCCACGACGCGGTCTAGAGCCGTGTCCGTGGCTTTGTAAACATCGGCATAGGCACCGCTGCCAATGTGGGTTTCGATTTGATAGCGTCCGAGTTGGTGTAGTTCGGTCATCATTACTCCTGGCTGAAAGCTGTCAGCTATCAGCTTTCAGTTGGGTTCCGCAGGCTTCGCAGAATTTTTTGTCGGGTTCAACTGGCAATTGGCAAGTCGGGCAGAGGCGCTCTGCGGGGGTCAATTTGACGCCCTCGTGGTTAATCTCAACCCGGTCACCTTTTTGGGCACCGGCCGCGATATTATCACCATGAATTTGGTCACCGCCGATTTTGTCGCCGCCAACCATATCGACATGTTCACCTTGAACTTGTGTTACTGGCGCGTGATAGTGATGTTCCTGAGGTTGACTAGTTGGTGTAATTTCTTTTGCTTTTACAATCACATACGCAGTTCTCTTTCCTTGATAGCTCTCGTCCTTATAATCTTGCCAAACCCATTCAACAACCAAAGGAACTGCATCACCAACTTGATTTTCGTATGGCCGCAGAGGAATCTTGGCGAGACGTTCTCCCTTTGCGGCAATATTCTTCAGCCGGACAAATGTGGTTGTTTCATCGACTTCAAAACGTCCACCTAATATTTGAATACATACATCTCTCGCTACGCCGCGGCCAATATTACGCACTGTAAGTTTCAAAAGGTTGAATTTGCCTTCCTGAAAAGTATTTTTTGAAAAATCATCAATGACAATATGAGGTAACGAGCGATAATGAATAATTTTAACCTGACAATCCTGGCATTCTTCATCCATGCCAAGGTCATCATAATACGCTTTCGCTTTCTCATACAGACCAGCAACTTTGTTTTCATCGTCAGTACTAATACGCTCAGCCTGTTGTGCCGCCCGGTGATAGGCATTGGCAGCTTCAAATGACCGCTTTAAGGCTTCCCAAGCCTGGGCTTCTTGCCAGAATCTCCCCAAGCTGCGCGCCACTTCTGCCGTTCGGTTCCAGGCCCATTCGACCGGGGTATCGTTGATCAGCAAATTCAGTGAATGGAGTTCTTTTTCAGCATCGCCTATTTCTTCATATAGTTTGGCCGCTTTGGCATACGCGCCTACGCTTAGCGCCAAATCCGCAACTTCCTGGGGTGTACCCTGCCCTTTTATGGCATCAATATCACTCGGAGTAAAAGCAACTTTGCCCGCCAAACGCAAAATATCTTTGAAATTCCCCACTTGAAGATGTAAATCCAATGCCTTGCGGAACTCGTCTACCTGCTCATACAGCGAAGCCGCCTTTTTTAGTTTTTTGGCCTGCTCATACAGCGGCGCGGCCCCCAATAAGTCGCCCATCTCTTCCAGTATTTCAGCCTGAGCCAGTTGATTTCCGGCCAACTCGAAAAATCGTTCGGCTTCGCTTTTGCGCTCCAAATTGCGCGCCAATTCTCCAGCCAGTTGATACAAACTGGCATGTTCAAGTAAAGCAAAAGCCTTATCATATTCTTTGAATGCCGCATACACTTCTGCTGCACGACGGTAATCCCCTTTCAACGCCAGGGCGATGGCTTTAGCACGGTCATCATCCGCCGAGGTGTCGGCAGCGGTTGCCGCTACGCGCGTTGCGAAGACATTACCATCATACGTTCCAGCGATCAGGTTTCCAGCGTCAATCAACAGCTCCGTACGAATGGGGTCTTCATCTGTACCAAGCGCGGCTTCCCACAAATATTTGCCTTGCTCGGGGGTATAAGCCAATACCCGGCCATCATCGGTGGCGGCGTAGATGGCGTTTTGTCCCATTGATAGAATACGCGCCCGCGCCGGGAGCGCGGTTTGCCAGATTACCGAGCCATCCTGCGGACGAAGCGCCTGGAGTTGGTAGCGGCCTGCCTCGGGTGTAGATTCATCCCCGCGGACGATCAAATAAAAGGCGTTTCCATCCGCCTGGGGGGGGCAATAAATCCGGCGATAATCCTGCTCCCAAAGACGCGACCCGTTGCGAATATCCACACCGATCAGGTGTTTGCGCTCTTCCAAAAATGCTATCACTGAACCACAGGACGCGGGTGATTGCGCCAACATACCCTTGGTGGAAATTTTCCAAAGCTGTTGCCCGCGCGCAATCGAAAAAGCAATCAAATAACCTTCCCCGTGCATGGGACGCCCATCACTGACTATAACGGTATCGCCAACCACAAATGGGGTCAGCGCCCACCAGGCATCCAATGGCTGCTGCCAAAGCTGCTCGGGCTGCGGGCTGCGGCTCAACGCAAACAAACCTGATTTCGACGTACGCACCAAAATATTATTTTCGGTCATTACCGGAGCCGATAGTTGATGGCTGTCGGCCTGCCACAAGGTTTGAATTTCCCCGCTGAATGCATCCATTGCAACCAGCCGCCCGTTGCCAGCCTGCCCCAGCGGGCGCTCATCGGAGATCGCTGCCAGAAAACGGGTTCCCTCCGCAACCAGCACCCGGATCATGCGCCCGGCTTCCAATGCTGTTTTCCAGCGAACCGCGCCATCAGCAACACTCAATCCAATCAATTCACCATTACGCTGCGGGAAAACAATCACGCCCCCAGCAATCGCTGGTACCGCAAAAACACCGGAACCCGGCCCACCCAGGCCGCCTTTCAGCAACACTGGTCCCCATACTCGCTGGGCAATTTCCTGCGGCAAAGGGCGCTCCCAGTTGCATTGCAGGCAATGGGGCGCATCCAAGATTAAGTGTTCATGTGGGCAAAATATATCGTGTGGCATAGGCAGTCAATCTTTCAGAGCAATCTTGATATTTTTCGAACCCAAGAAAAACAAAGATCCGGTTTCAGAATAGTGGCCTTTATTTCGCTTTGGGCATGTGTAAAAGATACCTTCGTACAAATAATACAGTAAAACTGAACACGAACAGGGATATTATAATAATGCCGGGCAGGGCGACAACTCGCTGCATAATTTTGATCGAGGAAGATGGATACGAACACACAATAACGCGTTCCACAAGGCCGGGAATAATCGGTAAATTCCCACCTATCGAAATTATGATCAGTATAATCAACGCCAGTAAAATAAGATAAACGCCAAATGTAATATGATCGATTAATTTTTCTCTTTTTCCGTCCACTGACGTTACAGAAGGCTTGTGCTGCATTTGCTGAGACGGCAGCCATGCTTCTGCAGCGGCAAATTCATCCAGGCGGGTATGGAGTTGCTGATTTTGTTGCCGTAACTCCTGGACTTCTCTCAATATTTCTTTTCGGCGTTGAGCTTCCTCCAGAAGTTGGTCAATTTTGAGTGTGGAACGTATGGATTTGGCCGCATTCAATGTTGTGAGCGCACCATCAAAGTCCAAAGTATCAATCTGCTTGTGTGCACTCGCCAACAGCATTTCCCACTGCTCGTAGATGAATTCATCCACATGCTCTTCAATCGCCTGAATAAATTGGCCAGCGCTCGTATAGCGATTTTTTGGGTCTTTTTCCAGCGCTTTAAGCAGGTCATTCGCAATAGTGCGGGGCAGCGCTGGATTGATTGTGCAAGGATCAGGCGGTGGTTCATCCACATGTTTCTTTTGGATTTCGAATGTGGTTGTTCCATCAAAGGGAACCTGGCCTACAAATAGCTCATAGGCAACGATCCCCAAAGCATAAATATCAATCGCTGTGCCGGGTTTTTGCCCCTGTATTTGCTCTGGAGCCATGTATTTTTTTGTCCCCAGTGTTACCCCTGATGATGTAATGCTATCTTCCACTAAAGATTTCACCAGCCCGAAATCCGTCAGTACAGGCTGACCATCTTCGTCCAGTAAAATATTCGAAGGCTTTACATCCCTGTGAATAATCCCTTTTGAATGGGCATGATCTAAAGCATCTGCAATTGGCTTAAGCAAGTCAACGGCTCGTGCCAGGGATAGTGGCTTTCCGCGTTGTAATAACTCACTCAACGGTCCTCCACTAAGATACCCCATAACTAAATAATAGCGCCCTTCATTCTCGCCAACTTCAATCACGGTAGCAATATTGGGATGCCGCAATGAGGCCGCCATGCGCGCCTCACGCCGGAACCGCTCCACAAAATCAGGGGAAGTAGCCGCATCGCTTTTTAATACCTTGATGGCAACCTCCCGCTCCAACATGGGATCACGCCCGCGGTATACAATCCCAAAACCGCCTTCACCTATTTTCTCAAGGACCTCGTATTTGCCGATGTTCAGCAGAGGTGTTTTTCCGCTCATATGCCAATCTCCTGGTGCTGTAACAAATGCTGAATGCGATTATTGATAAAGGGATGCGTGCTGCCCCATTCGGCAAAAGCTGCCGCGCTTGCGGTATCTTGTTTGAGCTGTGCCAAAAAGGCATCAATATCCATGTGGATATCCGTCAGGCCCGACGAAAGTTTGAGCAACGCCGTGACGACCGGTTTTGGATTCCCGCCCGAGGCCAGCAGCGCAATGGCGTCAGCCGAATATTCACAGGAACGGCTCCATTTGTAGAACAACCAGCGGATCGGGGTGGCTCCCGCCATCAGGCTGATCAGCCGCGCGTGACCATAATAAATATGCCCCAACTCGTGACCAATAACAGCCTGGAGTTCGTCGTCAGCGAGGTTGGCGACAAGACCGGATGTAACCACAATCGAATACGGTTCTTCATAGCCAAAAGCAAAGGCATTCATATTGGCCTCCTGGGTGACAAACATTTGCACCTTCACCGGGGGCAGATGAGACAAGGCACGCTGCAATGCCTGATAAAGATGAGGTAGTTGCTGTTCAGTAACCTGCACTGAATTGCTCAAGGCTCGGGCGCGCATCATCGCCGAGGAGATATAGCCAACCCCAAAGAGCAGGGCACCCAACAACCCGCCGAGGTAGCCCGACAGCGCCAGCAACAACATCATCACTACAAAGCCAAACGCAAGATCACTACTCTCTTTGGGGTACCGGTATCCATCCAGGTGGGCGACAGCATCGGCGCCTTTGCCGCTGATGGCGTTGCGATGTTCAGTGACCAACGCCAAGGGGCTAATGGCGACAAAGATCAGGGAGCACAAGCCCATGAACACCAGATCATCCAGTAAACCCACGCCGGGCAGCAAATCGCCGGGCGTAGGAATACTGGCATACGCCAGCGGCAAGCCCAGTAAAAAGATTTTCAGCCAAATGCTGGCACGCTTGTCACGCGACAAGCGCCAGGTCAGTCGAAAGTGGTTGAAGAATTTGAGTAGCATGTTGTTCTCCAGTGATTAGCTGCCAGCCATCAGCCGTCAGCCACAAGACGAGAAAATTGAGTGGTTTAGCTGCAACATCCACCTTCTGGCTGCCGCTGCCATCACCCTCCCCTGAATTTGGGGGAGGGCCGGGGAGGGGGCATTCGTTCATTCGTTGACACCTTATTTCCCAAAAAATCGATTCCGGCAGGGGGGACACCCCCCTGCACCCCCCGGATTCAGAATTCCAGAACACCAGCATCCAGAAAGCCAGAATCAGGGTGAGCGGGCGCAACGGAAACCGATGTCGTAGTACCTATCTGATGGTACGCTGTAGCCGCGATTGGCAACCCGCAGGTTGTATCCAAGATCGTACCAGGAACCGCCACGCAGAACAAAAAAGTTACCAGCTTCATGTTTTGACTCCGTCCACTCCCAGACATTACCGCTCATATCCAAAACCCCATAAGGGCTAACGCCCTCCGGAAACTCGTCCACCGGGGTCGTTGTGCCAATTCCTGCGTCAGCACTGTTGCAAAATTTTCCAGCCACCCATTCATTCCCCCAGGGGTACACGCGTCCATCGGTGCTGCGGGCGGCTTTCTCCCATTCCTGTTCTGTTGGCAGGCGGCAGTTGGCCCATCGGCAAAAAGCCTGGGCATCGTGCCAGTTAACGTGTACTACCGGGTGGTGTTCCTTTCCTGGCGGGTAGATGCAGTGCTGTGAGTCCCAATCATCAGGAACCTTGTAATCGGGGTTGGCATCTATAAAAAGCTGGTATTGAGCATTGGTGACCGGGTATTTGCCGATTTGATACGTCTTACGAATATAAAAGGGCTTCTTTTCTTCCCCGTAAAGGAATTCTCCAGCGGGAATTTCGATCCACTCAATACCGGCAGGGTTATCGGGAGTTACTAAACCTGACAGGTCTAATTCAGGCATCAAGATAGGTTGCGGCGTAGAGACAACTTCGATTCGGGGAATTTCCGCAGCAGCCAAAGCCTTGTTAAGTTTCAGGGCTGTCACAAATTCATCCAAACCTGCATAACGCTCCTGCTGATCTTGAGTCAAGGCCTTGCACAAAACATCCGTTATATTCACAGGCACTTTCTCTGGCCAACTTTCCGGCAAGGGTGGCGGTTGAAAGTGCTTGGCCATCACGACCGGCGGGGTCTTTCCCACATACAACACTTCGCCAGTCAACATCTCGCACAGCACGCAGGCCAGGGCATATTGATCGGTTGCCGGGGTGACATCCACGCCTTGCCAGATCTCGGGGGCCATATAGTGCGGCGTGCCCAAAAAACTGCCCGTTGTGGTCATTCCGCTAGAGGCGATCGCTTTTACCAGGCCAAAATCGGTCAGAAAGGCGCCTTCGCTTTCGCTGATGAGAATGTTTTGTGGCTTCACATCTCGGTGAATAAAACCTTTGCCGTGGGCGAAACCCAGTGCATCGGCAATTTGCTCCGTAATGCGCAAAGCATCATCCCAGGCCAGGGGGCCGTTCTCAGCGATATGTTGCGCCAGCGAAACGCCATCTACATAGCGCATTGCCAGGAAAAAACGCCCTTCGGCTTCGCCCAAATCCAACACAGTAGCGATCTGGGGATGAAACAGCCCCGCTGCGGCCTGTGCTTCTTGCACAAAGCGGGCAAAGGCATCTTCGTCAGCCAGCAGCATCGGCTTGAGTACCTTCAAGGCAACAGTGCGTTTGAGGGCGGTATCCAGGGCGCGATAAACATCGGCATAAGCGCCAGTGCCGAGATGGGCTTCAATTTGATAACGTCCGAGTTGGTGAAATTGGTTCATATCTACTCTGCAAGCTGACAGCTGTCAGCTTCCTTTCGCATATTGCTCAAATTTTCGCAAATCGCCTACCGGGATTGATGGTTTCATCTCTGCGAGCACAGACTCGAAATCACCCATCCGGATCGGCTGGGGATCAGCATTCTGAATTGCGGCAGAGAATACACGTTCGCGCACCCGCCGGGCTATCGAAGCCATATCGGCGCCGCTGAAGCTCTGGGTCTGGTCAGCAATCACATCCAGAGAGACATCTTCGGCAAGGGGGGCAGCTATCAAATTCAATTCCAGAATTTTGCGCCGGGCGGCCCAATCCGGGGGTGGGATGTAAATGAGACGATCCAGGCGACCGGGACGCAATATCGCCGAGTCAATCGCCCAGGGTTCATTGGTCGCCCCGATCAGCAGCAAGGGATTGCTGCGCTTGTGGAAGCCATCCAACTCAGCCAGCAACTGCGGCACCACGCGCTGCATCACGGTAGAGTTCGAAGAACGCCGCCGGGGGGCGAGTGATTCCATCTCGTCGATGAAGATCACGCTCAGAGGTTGGGATGCCGCCAGCTTGAAAAGTTCGGCCAGATTCTCCTCCGCCTTGCCTACCCACTGGCTCATAATCTCGGAGGGTTTAATCGCGAAGAAGGTCGCCTCAATCTCCCCGGCGACAGCACGCGCCATCAACGTTTTCCCGGTTCCGGGAGGGCCGTAGAGCAAAATGCCGCCGCCCGGCTGGATGCCATATTGTTCGGCTAAATCGGGATGCGTGAAGGGGTAGAGCAGCTTGATGCGAATTTGCTCTTTAACATCTTCCAGCCCGGCCACATCCGCAAAACGAATATCGGGACGTTCCTGCACCAGCCAGCCTGCGGATTTATCATCATCCCCCACCGTGATCGACGGAACCTGCGGTTTACTTGTCTTTCCGGCCTGTCGGGGAAGCGCTTCGGCCTCAGCGAGCAGTTCCTGAGCCAGTTGCCAGCGCGATTCCCGCAAGCGCCCGCTGGAGGCTTGCGCCGCCTGCATCATCGCTTCAGCGGCTGCCAGAAACGCCCGGCGAGCGGTATCCATTTGCCCATCCTGGCGGGCGGTTACAGCGCGTTGAAATTGGGTTTCGGCACTGGCTAATAATCGGCCTACATCGTCACGGCTCATATTTACCCCCTATCCCTGACGGGCTTCGTCTTCCAATTGTTTGCGGATACGCTGCAGACCTGCTTCAATATTGCGATCAAAGGCCGAGGTCTCCTCGCTGACGACTTCCTCCGTCAGATTGGCTTGCAAGCCATCCAGCGCACTTTCATCCACCTGCGTATCGGCGGCCAGGGTGCTGTCCATCATCTCCATCATCAATGCCATACGCTCATCGAGGTTGGCGGCTTTCGCCAGGCCTTGCTCCAGTTCGCGCTGCAACTCGCCCACATTCTGCGGCCCGGCCATCTCATTCATCGATTCGCTCATCGCTTTGATGGCGTTGAGCAATTCCACCGATGCGCGCGACTGATCCCGGCGGGCCTGAAGCAGTTCCAGCGAGAGCAGATATTGCTCCCAACGCTGCAAATCCTGCTGCGTCCACAACAACTGGCGCCCGATCTGGCGAAAACGAGCTTCATCGTCGAGCGCCAGGGCGCGCTTAGCCAGTGATCGCAACTTGAGGGCCATCTTCTTCTGATTTTGAATATGGCGCTGCAAGCGGGCACGCCCCATGCGCACCTGCACATCACGGTTGAGTTCCGCTTCCTGGCGTTTCTCTTCGGCTGTGCGGAACAATTTCTTGACCGCTCGGGCCATTTTTTCGGGTTCTGGTATCATGCTGCACCTCCCATACGCCTCAACTAACTTTCGACCTGCTTGAGCCAATCGGCATAGCGGCGCACATCAGCCGCATCGGTCAGCGGTTGGATACTTTCAAAGGCACTCTGGAAATCTTCCGCCGACAACGGTTCAATGCGGATTTCATAGGCCCGCAGGGCATCCTGGCCGCGGTCAACCACCGCCATCAGCCCGGGATTGGCGCGCTGGGTCATATGGGTGACTGCCGTCTGGCAGATCTGCTCGATCTCGCGCCCGGCATAGCCTGCGGTGCGCCGCACCAGCTCCGGCAGGGTGATCTGGGTTTTGTGGCCGCGTTTCGAGATGAAAATCTCCAAAATCGCCTGGCGAGCATCCTCATCCGGCAGCGGCACATAGATGCGCTTCTGGAAACGGCTGAGCATGGCCGAGTCGATTAGCCAGGGCACATTTGTCGCCCCGATGGTGATCACCAGATCGTCCGAGCCTTTACCCTTCAGCCCGTCCAGTTCGGCCAGCAGGGTGCTGACAATACGCCGTTCGGCGCCGCTCTCGCCGGAGCCGCGCGGCGGTGTCAGGGCCTCGAATTCATCGATGAAGATCACCGCCGGGCTGAGACGGGCCGCCACCGCATATAAGGCCGAAATCAACTTGGTGCTTTCGCCAAAATACTTGGAAAGCAGATCGCTGACTTTGACGTTGAAGAAGGTGGCATCCAGGTTCCCGGCGGTGGCGGCCGCCAACAGGGTCTTGCCAGTGCCCGGTGGGCCGAAGAGCAAGAAATTGCGCCAACTGGCAATTTCAATCCCGGCTGGTTTACGGGCCAGCGCCAGGCCATAGGCGGCCTTGATGGCCTGTTTGGTGTCATCCAGCCCGCCTATATCGTCCCACTTCACATCCGTGCTTTGGATCAGGCTCAAAACCTGACCCTCGTAATCATCTTCGCCGGTGGATTCGGCGGGCTGGAAACGATCCCGACCGCCGACCAGAGCGGCGTCAGCGGGAAGATTTTGCAGCCGCTGCGCCAACGCATCCAGCGCATCGGCGCGCTGGTTGCGCTGCTGGCGAACTTTGGCATCACGCGCACTCCCGGCGTACTGGCGCATAAAACCGGCGGCGTGACGGTAGGCCGCTGCGGCTTCGCTGGCCGCGCCGCGGCGTTCGGCTTCTGCGGCACGCTTACGCGCCCGTTTATACTGGGCGTAGATCGAAGCGCTTAAATCCACTGGGGCCATTAATAATCCTCTTCGAAGGATTCCAACTCCTGGCCGGAATCTTTTTCGGCCAATTGGCGGTTGAATTCGGCATAGCGTTGATCCAGGCTCTCCGGACTGTCGGCGACCTCGCGGGCAGCCTGCATCGAGCGCATGATCTCTAACACATCCTGATCTTCGCTGTACTCTGGGCTGATCGAGTCAGATTCTTCCAGAATGCCGATCAGATCATTGAATTTTTCCATGTGGAATTCGCCGTCCACACTGGATTGATCAATATGAGCGATCAAGTCGCCCAGATCAATTTCCGAGAGCAGCTTGGAGATGCCCGATTCGGCCATGACACGCGTGCGCTCTTTGACCTGGATCAGGCCATTGAGGATGCGCATTTGCTTGGAGATGGCTTGCAACATGCTGTCCATATTACCGGCACGTACATCGAGTTCTTTGATGCGGCGGGCAGTCACCAGTTGTTCACGATCACTGGGGTTGCGGGCGCCCTCCTCGAAAAGTTGACGTTTTTTGGCTTCAACTTCCCGCAGGCGGGCCAGCATTTTGCGCTCTTCCTGCTCGAGGCGCACTTTTTCGCGGCGCAGATCATCGAGCTTGAGATCATCCAGCGAAGCGGCTTTGATGCCAGCCTGCGCGGGCGCTTCCCCGGCATCCGTTTCGGGCTTCAGCAATTCGCCCAAAAAAGAGAAAGCGTAGCCAGCATATTCTTTGATCGTTCGTTTTTCTGCCATGAGAATTCCTCCGAATTCAGATAAACTACATTTTCACCACGGAGACACAGAGTTCACTGAGAATTTCAGTGGTTTCACAGAGAAAAACTCCGCGGCGCCTTGTTTGGCACGTACATTTTAATATCACTCAAACACTCACTAAGGCTTCACCGATCCCAGGCACCTGGGTCAGGGCGTACTTACCCGACTCGGCCATGCGCACAAAGGCCTGATGGAGCAAGGTTGACGAATAGGGCAGAACTTCTACAGCATATTGCAGGCTGAGGCTGTCGTAGCGAGTCAGTTCGGCCTCAATCGCCTGGATGATTGTCGCCAGGCCCTCGGCAGGCCGCGGCACAGAAAACAGATCGGCGTACCCGCGCAGGCGCTCGTCCTGCGGGTTGTAAATCAGTTCCCTGGTTTGCAGATCGAAAAGATACACCAACAGGGCGGGGTGGGCGAAGGCCGAGCCCGGGCGCTCAGCGACGATGATCTGGCGGGCATCCGGTGCCCAGCCGCTGGTAGCGGCCAGGACAATAATGGATACAACCGCATCGCGCCCGGTTTGCTCGCTTAATTTCGCCAGACGCGGCTGCAAGGATTCGGCATCCAGCGGTCGGGTATCGTAGCCCTCCCGCAGGATTTGCGCAAGGTGACTGAGAACCTGGCCCTCAATCCGCAGCGGCTTGCCTTGCTGGTCTTTGGCGGCGGGCAGATCCCAGCGCAGCCAGGCATTCAGCGGCACACTGGCGATGGTGTCGCCATCCAGCACCATTTTGCCCAGAAGTTTCATGATCTGCAGGCGCTCGTCCCCGCTTTGACGGCAGGTTTCCCAATCCACCACGGTCAGGGCTTCTTCGGTCAACGGATGAATCAGGGTATCGATGTGCTGAATACGGCTTTGCAAGCGCTGGAGGAAGTTGATTTCCCGCAGATGCGCCTCGCTGCCGCGCACCAGAACCGGAAACTCGCCGCGCTGGAGCGCAGCGCGGGCCTGATCGAGTTTGGCATTGCGCTGCGGGTCATGCCGCGAACAATAACGCTCTCCCGCCTGCCAGCAGTCTTCACATATCAGAGCTTCACAGGTTTCGGCCTGACACAGATCCGAAATCTGGTCATCGCGCTCCAGCAGGCGCAGGCAACGCCCGCATTTTAAATTTCCAGCAGTTTGGGCAGCGCTCTGCGCCGTGGCTGTGCGCCCTCGGACAAGCAGGGCGTCTAAATCGGCCCGGCGGATAAAATACAAACCGCCGACTTTGGAAGCAGGCAGATCGCCACTCCAAATTCGGCGGTAGATTGTGCGTCGGGTGACCCCCAGGATTTCGGCGGCATCGCCAATTTTTAGCAGGTCAGGGTCAGTTTGTGGTGTCATCGCATCATTTTTAGTCTTTTTGTCTCAAGAATTGACAATATTGTACACAAAAATAAGGGCAGAGTCAAGACTAAATGGATATAATTGTACATATTTGTACACACTTTGTGTTGAAGAGTAGCGGTAATTGTACTCATTTTCAGTTTCCACCCAGAAATCACGATGGATTTTCATACAAGCGATTTGTGGGGGCTTCGGGGATGCTTCGCTCCACCTTACGGTGTCGCTGCGCTACGGGCACAGCGAAAACCGATAGAGGTGTTCGAATCATCTGGTGGGTTCTTGCCCCGGTTAGCAGATCGGATGTACCCAGCATCATAGTAAAAGGAACCGCTGCGCAACACGCGACTATCCTCTCCCCCAATTACTTCCCGTCCGTCGCCAACATTATACGGATAACTCGCGTACAGCGTCGACACCCATTCCCAAACATTACCGGCCATATCGTAGAGCCCATAGCCGTTGGCACTGAAGCTACCTACTGAAACCGTTTGCCCATTACAACTTTCATATTGCGCGCCATTGACTGCCCCAGGTACACAAACCGGGTCATCATTGCCCCACGGATAGATCATCCCTTCCAGGCCGCCGCGGGCGGCTTTTTCCCATTGGGCTTCGGTTGGTAAATGCCGACCAGCCCAAGAACAATAATTCTGAGCATCGTTCCAACTCACGGATACAACCGGATGATTTGCATGAGTCTCCCAGCTATTAAAAAAATAGATTTGGTCACTAGGTGGATTACATCGATGAGCATTCACACATTGCGCGTACATGGCATTCGTCACTTCGGTCTGGTCCATCCAGAATGAGTCCAGATAAACATCAGTAACAGGGCGCTCATCATCTTCACCATCATCGCTACCCATTTTAAATTCCCCGGCGAGGATGCAGACCAAAGTCGCACCATCTGTTGGCGAAGTCCAGATTTCTCCTGCTTCAACACAGGATGGCGGGATATAGGCCGGGTTCAGCGTCGGCGTCGGCGTGATCAACTTCGACTGCACGGTCGCCTGATTGAGTACCGTTGTAGGGGCGGGTGTACTCGTCGCATCTATGGCCTGCTCATCCAAAGGTGCTAGTGTTATGGTAGCCGTCGGCACAAACTGGATTTGTTTGCCTTGCCCGGCAATGGACTCTAATTCCACACCATCCAAACCGAAAATCTGAATGGTGCCATCAGACATTCCCAAAAGGGCCGCTACATCACCGACTTCCCAGACAACACTGTACACGCTATTCTGGCCCAATCCACGAGTATTGCCTTGTAAAGAGTAATTATTGTCATAGACAAAAACCGCCAACCCATCATATCCCCCGGCCGCAAGCAAATGGCTATCTGGAGACCAGGATAGATCATAAATAGCCGAATTGAGGTTCCCTGCATACAAGCTATTTTTCTCCAAAATATCATAAATTGTAATCCTGCCATCAAGGCTACTCACTGCGATCACTTTTCCATCCGGGGACCAGGCTAACGACGACGCCTGCTCTACCTGCCAGTTAGCAACCAGGTTGCCATCGATAGCCTGCAAAACTCTAATCTGCCCATCGCTGCCGGCCGAGGCCAACAAATCACCGCCCGGGGACCAGGCTAAATCCAGCACATTGCTCTCCTGCCAGGAGAATGTTTTCGATGGTTTGCCCGAATCGCCAACCCATAGACGAATGACGCCATCCATACCCGCCGTGGCCAATTGCACGCCATTCGGCGACCAGGCCACCCGGTTGATTGCGCCGAAATGCGCTTCGAGTTCATAGATCAACTCATGGGCGGCAAGATCCCAAACCCGCACTGTACCCAAGCCATCTCCCGAAGCAACCTTATTATCAGCGGGGTGCAAATCAACACTCCTGACACCCCACATATGACCATCAAAGGTATCCACAACCTGGCCTTGCGCCAAATCCCAAAGGATGAACGTATCATCTTTGGAACTGGAAACTAAATATCGTCCTTCATTATCCAAATCCATACTGGTGACGCTGCCCGTATGCCCGCTGGAGATTTGCCGGGTGATTTGAGGGGAATGAATTTGATAGATCGAAACTTTGCCACTCGCCATGCCTTCTGGAAGCTGCGTCGGCGCAGGCGTCGGCCCTAATAATTCTTCCCCTTCGTAATCCGCCCGATCACCGATTTTGTCGCCGGTACGATATACCGCGTAATTCTCTCCAGAGAATAAATCTGCATCTGGGAGATTCGCAGCATCAAAAGTTCCCAGATAGAGCCGGTCTTCACGATCCCACACAATCACGCGGTGAGAGGCAACAAGATATAACTGGCCGCCGCTCACGGACCAGGCAATACCGGACAGATCTTCTCCTGCATCCAGATAGGCAATCGCATTACCGGTTTCCGAATCCCACACTACAGCTTGCTGAGAGCCAATCAAACCGGCAAAAGCACCACCATCGGGTGACCAGGCCAACGCCCAATTTGAAAACACCGCGATCTCTTCTACCGAAGCCCACTGCCGATAATCGTCAGCACGCTGGATATCCCCATCATCCCATTCCAGATAGATGGTATTTTCCAGCGACCCAGTCATTGTACTCCACAAGCTGATGCGGGCATCATAAACCGAGGCGATGCGCTCCTGATCGGGCGACCAAGATATTGACCCATACACCCTATCGTCGAACACCAGGGCCTGATTGGGATCCACCACATTCAACAATGACAAGTAAGAGCCATCCTGAGTAACCGCAATCCGATCATCCTGGGGCGACCATCCCAGCGCGGTGACAGGCCGGTTTTGGGCCAGCACTGTTTGAGTGGTAATTTTGTTTTGCAATTGATTCCAGATAACGATTTCTTTCCCTGCAGGCTCTTGAACACTTGTAATGACCGCCAATCGATCGCCATCCCGCGACCAGGACAGGTACTCAACCACGGCCTGGAAATCAAGCTCCGTTACGAGGGCGGCATGCTGCACATCCCAAATTTGAATAGATTGTTCCCCAACACTCAGCGCCAGCAAACTGTGATCCAAATTCCACGCATACTGATTAATTGCGGCACTCGTGGTAACCGTAAAAGTATCAAGACCGGAATCCATATTCCACAAATGCAAAGAGCCATCCACGCCCCCTGAAAGTAATCGGCCACCATCCGGTGTAAATGTGATGGCATTAACGCGGCCTGTGTCACCGACCAGCGTTCCGAGTACTATCCATTCCGTGGTATCCAGCAAGGTGATCGTTTCGCCAGCGACCGCTAGAAAATCCCCATCAGGAGACCAGGTAAGATCTGTGACCCAGAGCGCATTTTCGTACAGCACTCCACCCGAATCAACATTTTTAACCCAAATTTGACCCGCAGTAGCAATGGCTAACAACCGGCTGTCTGGAGACCATACGATATTTCGAACAGCGCCCCAGGAGCTAATATCTGCAAATGTTTCAAATTTTCCCTGGGATACATTCAATAACTCGACAATCCCTACCGAACTGGCAACGGCCAGTTGGCCTCCATCCGGCGACCAAACCACGCGGCTCACCGATTCGCCCAGCCCCCCGTATGAAGAAACAAGATTCCCAGCAGCCGCGTCCCAAATTTTTAGGAAACCATCGGAGTCAACGGTTGCCAGCCTGTCGGCATCGGGCGACCAGGCCAGATCACGCAAGATAACCAACGAGGTTTCATCTCCGCTCTCTGAATTTTCTCTATGCTCCACGCGCACCGTGATTTCCAACAGGCTTTCGCCGGATTCGGAATCGATCATCAAAACACGCTCATCGTGGTCAATCAGGGCGATGCGTTCTCCATCTGGCGACCAGAGCACACGGGTCAGAGACCCATACTCAAAATCAAAAGCCTGATCTCTCTGCAATGTTTCACTACTCAAGAGATTGACCCTGGAAGCCGCCAGAACCGCCACCTGAGCGCCATCGGGACTGATATCCAAATCCACTACCCCGCCTGCAGGCAAGGTTTGCAGGGCAATTATTTCGCTGGCCGTATCAACGGTGATATTGTGCGAGCCGATTTTGCCCTTCAGCAGCATAAATACGCTGCCCCCGATCATACCCAAGAGCAGAATCACTGCGATAACCGCAGGCCAGCGGTAATTTATCGTTTTTTTTCTGGTTTTTGCGGCCGGTTTCCCTTCAGCGGTCTGCGCCGGCAGATCAGGCGCTTCTTCTTGTGCGGGTGAGGCAGGGAGCGGGGCTGGCCGTTTCCTTTTTGGTTTTTCCAACTGCGCCAAAGCGGTTGACAGCGCTTCAAGGTTCTTGAAACGTTTAGCCGACTCCTTAGCAAGCGCTTTGCTCAGCAGCCCGCCAACTTTCGGGGGCACACCTTTGGGCCACTTTTTTGGAATTTCAGCGCCATTGAGTACATGCTGCGTCATAATGCGCGGCGGAGTATCGCCATCGAAGAGGGTTTTTCCGGTCAGGCTCTCGATCAGCACGCAACCCAGGGCATATTGATCGGCCGCGGGGCCGACCTCTTCGCCCTGCCAAACTTCTGGGGCGATATAAGCCGGGGTGCCCAGGATGGCTCCGGTATGACTGGTAATGCCAGTATTCATCATGGCGCGCGTCAAGCCAAAATCGGTCAGGACAAAATCACCATCTTCCGAAACAATGATGTTGTTGGGCTTGACATCGCGATGCAGAAACTCTTTCTTGTGGGCGAAATCCAGGGCCGAGCCGATCTCACTCGCCATGCGCTTAACATCTACCCACGATAGTGGACCATTTTCTTCCAGCACCCGGGCAAGTGATTTTCCTTCGACATAACGCATGGAAATAAAGAAGCGCCCATTTTCTTCCCCCATCTCCAAGACGGTAGCCAAATTGGGGTGGAACAGCCCCGCGGCGGCCTGAGCTTCCTGCACGAAGCGCCGGAAGGAATCATCATCGGCTACCAGTTTCGGCTTGAGAATTTTAAGAGCCACATCACGGTGAAGCTGGGTATCCAGCGCGTGATAGACATGCGCGGTGGCACCTTCGCCTAGCAGGGTGATGATTTCGTATTTACCGAGTTTTTCATTCATCGTTAAAGCTTCCTATTTTAACAATGTCAAGTTAGAGGACGCCCGACCCTTCAACTTCACGGCAGGAGCATCTTGAGCGGAGTTTCACAGTCGAAAGCTTCGTCGTGAACTCAGCGGAACGAACGCTCCCGCCGTTCTGCTCAGGGTGCTGTCTTTTGGGAGTATCCAAAACTTGACATGGTCGAACTATTTATCGAATAATAGTTCAGGGCAAACACCCCAGTGTTTCGATGCTATTTTTCAGAGCATCCCGAAGGGGGCTACCGCCCCCTCTGGACATCCCCGATTCAGAATTCCAGAATCATTCCGAGCGGGCACAACGAAAACCGTAGTAGTTCCAGGAATCGGATGGATCACTCCACTTCCGATTGGCGGAGCGGACGTACCCATCAATAATGTTCCAGGAGCCGCCGCGCAGACCACGGGAATCTCCCGATGCCGGACCTGGGGGATTGCTATACGGAGAGTTGTCATAATAATATCTTTCATACCAATCAGCCACCCACTCCCAAACGTTTCCAACCATATCATATAAACCATATCCGTTCGGCGCAAATGTACTCACTTTCACCGTTCTACCACCGCAATCACCAAATTCCGCCCCGTTCTCTGCGCCGGGGGTACAGACCGGATTTTCGTCACCCCAAGGGTACTTCATACCTTCTAAGCCACCCCGCGCGGCTTTCTCCCATTCCGCTTCGGTGGGCAGGCGCCGCCCCGTCCAGGTGCAGTAATTTTGAGCATTAGTCCAACTGACATACACAACCGGGTGATCTGCATATTCGTGATCATCATAATACGTTCGATCACGCGGAAGATCACATTCTCCAGCATTTACGCATTGCTCATACATAGCATTGGTCACTTCCGTTTGGTCTATCCAGAAAGCATCCAGATATACCGTGTGGATCGGTTTTTCATCATGATATTCATTGCTGCCCATCTCAAACTCGCCAGCGGGCACAAACACCTGCACCATGCCGTCCTTGGAAGAAATTTGCGTTGATCCAATACCTATCTGATGTTCAGATGTAATCACTGGCACTGGGGTAGTAAAAACAGCACCTTCTTCTTCTACAACAACAAGAACAGTTTCCACAACACCTTCAACCATCACCGTTTCAACAATAGTAATATATTCTGGCTGTTGGCTAACTAACGACCAGACTCCAGATATGGCTAACCCAACCCCCACAATCCAAACCGCGGGGTGCTGCCACCAAGATTTTTTCTCTGTTGCAGGCTGAAGGGTCTCTCCTGAGTTTTCTAGATGACTAAAAGGCTGTGATTGAGTTGAAGGTTGAAAGTTAGAAGTTCGCGAGCGTGTATCGATTCTAACGCTAGTATCAGGTTCATTTCTTGGTAGTTGGGATACCGGGGAAATTTCAGAAACAACTTCAATCGGCTCTGGCTGAGGTTCTTGTGTCAGTTCGAGCAAAGCGCTCACAAAATCGCCAGGGCTGAGGGTGCGCGCATCCGGTTCTTTGGTCAAAGCATTTTCCAGCACGGCGTTGATACCCGGCGGCACACTTGCGGTCCAATCGGCAGGCAGTTCCAGCGGGTCAAAGTGGCGCTTCATCACCAGCGGCGGCGGGGTGTTTTCACCGGCTCCAAAGAGCGATTCGCCCGTCAGCATTTCTACCAGCACGCAGGCCAGGCTGTAAGTATCGCTCTGTGGGCTGGCTTCCTGTCCCAGCCAGATTTCGGGGGCCATATAGGCGGGGGTGCCAATCATGCCACCCGTCACACTCAACGAAGCGCTGCCCGCGCCGCTCATGGCTTTGGCGAAGCCCAGGTCAGAAAGAGCGGCAATGCCTTCGGCGTCAAAGAGGATATTGCCGGGTTTGACATCGCGATGCACCAATCCCTGGGCGTAAATATGATCCAGGGCTTCGGCGATCTGGCGGGTGATTTCCAAAGCGCGTTCCCAGGGTAAGCGGCCTTCCTGCGCCAGCAGGTCTTTGACGGAGCCGCCGGGCAGGTAGTCCATGGCCAGAAAGAAGCGCGCCTCCGCTTCGCCCAGATCATAGACCCGGACGATATGCGGGTGTTTCATGCGAGCGGCGAATTTAGCCTCACGCCGAAAACGCTCAATGAAAGCCGGGTCGGCAGCCAGGGCGGGATGCAGCACTTTAACGGCGCGCGGCACTTCCAAGACGTTGTCGGTAGCGCGGTAAACCGTTCCATAGCCACCGCGGCCCAGTTCTTCGTGCAAAGAATATTTGTCCAGTTGGAGTTCGCTCATCTATCCTCCCCATTCGGGTTTGATGTATCTTCAGCTAATTATACCGGAGGATTCACCCAGAAAGCGGGAATTATTACGCTTTGCGCGCAAATTGTGTTTTTCGCGCCAAATCTTTCGGCCCAGCTCGCGAAAATTTGCAAAGATGGTAAACTGGGATCAGAGAATTTCCGACCACAGAACTCGTGATGGTGGCGATACCCCGATGATTGATAGATCAAAACTTGAACACTTTGTTACCCTGAAACAAGCTGGAGCGCAACTTGGCCTCGATCAACCTTCCATACTCCGTTTGGTTGAGAATAATGAATTGCACGCTGCCATGCTACCAGACGAAACCATCGGCGTCAGTTTGTCCAGTGTGCAGGCATTACTCCCGCGTGAAGAGCTGCCAGATTATAAAGATTTTGCGCATCTCAAGGGGGAGCCCATCAGCATCAGCGAATCTTCGCGCCAATACGGCATCCACACTTCTACCCTCACGCGCTGGATGCAGCGCGGCTACATCACAAAACTCGGCAAAGACGGACG
>Ga0233437_1002455_pt1 | contig 27874 bp, 21 predicted proteins | sample SI_122_August201_FD_182714 | JGI IMG/M metagenome (GOLD analysis project Ga0233437, IMG submission 182714) | Seawater microbial communities from Saanich Inlet, British Columbia, Canada - SI_122_August2016_200_MG | ecosystem: Environmental > Aquatic > Marine > Inlet | place: Canada: British... | reverse complement strand
TTCAATAAGACAGGTACACTCCGATCCTGAGAGGGGGAATCAATGTACGTTGGAAGTACAATGGAATACCTCGATAGGGAACTGATGTACCTTGTGAAATGGTAATCCTCGCTCTTGATCTAACTGCCCTGGAGGAGCAAAGTGTTAAATAATATCTGGTTTTAGTAAGTTTTGCCAAGTGCCCGGAATGTATGGTGATTATATTCTGGTGATGACTTGGATGGTGAGATATCGATAAAGTTTTTTGCCGGAGATGAGGTTGATGAACAGAGTATCCAACTAAGCACTTACCGACGAGAAAAAGGAGGGCAAGGTGCCTAGCAAGAAGACAATTGAACGACTGAAAAAGAAGTGCGAACTCTTAGAGTCTTATCGTGAAGCCGTTGCTATAGATCTGGCGCAAGCTAATAGTCGTATTAAGATTCTCATGGACAAAATAGATAGGATGGACAACAAGCGTCTGGAGAAACAGAACGAATTGATGAAACACCTGACGAGAGTATCAAAATTATCAAAGCCCAACAACATGAAAGAAATGCGGATAAATGCGGAATTATCAATAGGTGAAGTTCAAAGCGAAACGGGGCTATCAAAAAGTGTAATTTGGCGAATTGAAAACGGTCAGACAAAAATGCCCTCGTGGGACACTTTGTTTAAATTGATTCTCTTCTATGAAAGCGAAGAGCAATGCAGGGTAGCAGGGGTGTGTGAAAGAACCAGGATGCGAAAAGTCATACAAAAAGTCCAACAAGGAAGTGCTTTTAGAATGTACAACGATCCCAGGTATAAGGGACCATTTCCTTACTAAATTCTAGCATATCAGTAAAATAGAGTACCTCCAGCAAACCCTAGTTTTGGTATACTATCATACTGTAGAATATAATACTTAGTAAGGTTCCTTATTCGGAACGCAATAAACCACTCAACATGGTCGAAAACCCCGAATCCTGGCAGTGACCCCCCTCGAAGTGTACGAATCTTGACGCAAAATCGCATTAAGCAAAATACACCGAAAATATGGCTCTATTGTTTTTATTAGACTTACAAAATTAAAGTCCATCAAATGCCACGTTTAGACCATCGATACTCGCAAAAAAAATAGAGCTAGTTCTGGCGGCTTATAGACCCCCCCCCCTTGTCTCGGATAAATTCCCTAAAATAGTGCCAGATGTTGTATGAAAAGCAGTAGGGGTCGACCGCAAGTTATGTGTCAAATAATGCACCCTAAGTTTTGATACCGATCTACCGATTTAATATTGCTGTAGATCATTTAGCACAGTATGAGGATGATTTTCGCTGTGGACTTCGTGCTTAATTTCAAGTTTTTAAACAGCTCTTTTCAATCGTAATTTTGCCGAATAAACTGGAAAATGTTCACAATAATCTTGTCTCGGTAAATTAGGTAAGTATTTTCGCAACTCAGCTTGAGGCTCTCACGGACTTTTTGTGAGCAACCTCAAGTACAATTCTATACCTGGGGGTGCCATGCGAAAATCACTTACTTTGTACATTCTTACTTCTGTTATAGCGGGACAAATATCAGCACAAACACTAGTAGCAAGTTTCCCAAACATTAACATCGGCAGTTATTTTACTTATAATTACCATGCAGGATTTGAAGGCGTGGAATATTTGATAGGCTATCAAGGGACTACACTTAACCTTATAAACACAACAAATTATTCAATTGAATATACCCATTCTTTTCCTGAAGGCTCCAATGCATATTTTCTTTTAAATGACATTGATGGGAACGGTCATCCAGAAGTTCTTATTTATATGCTAGAATCAGATATAAGTTCTGGTGAAACTATTTATAGCAGCTCAGTTAGCATTGTTGATTTGGTGTCAAATCAAATTATTTTTAACCATAACTCCGACGCAACCTGGTTGATTCCATCTATTTTCCTAAGTCCTGAGGGTTTCTGGCACTTATTAATAAGTGTATATATTTATCCGGCTGGTGCAACGGGCTCTTGGATTTATGACTTAAACCTACCTGCTTCTACAACTGATATGATTCAATTTAGTCATCAACGTAGCGAACCACATGCGCTATCAAATTACCCTAATCCATTTAATTCAAGCACAACAATTGAATATTCTATAGAAACCCTAGGAGCCGTGGATATCATCATTTATGATAACCTAGGACGAGTAGTCAAATCAATACACAAGCAGACTGTAGCCCCAGGCACTAATGAGTATCCCTGGGATGGATTAGATAATTTTGGCAGAAAAACAGCATCAGGGCTTTACCATGTGAAAGTAATATCTGAATCATCCACATCAGAAAAATCAATTATGCTGGTGAAATAATATTCCTAGCAAGAGGATTTTCGAAACACTAGAAGGAAAGAAAGATGATTTGCTTTAATGCAAAAGAGCTTAAGGGTAGTCGATTACGATGCCTTATAATGACCTCCGGAGGAAGGGGAACGGTTGCTCATAACCTCCAAGAACTAATTCAGCATAATGGAGTTGTCGATTTAAACCAAGACACTTGGGCACCAGGTGGCTTTTTAGAGCCAAAAGAGGTGCAACTTAACCACGCAACTCAATTTTTTCCAGAGCATGAAAGGGACAATCTAAGAGACTGGTGGTTGGTAGAAGGAAATAGAACGCCTGAGTGGGATCTCGTAAGCACATTCGCACCCAATAATGATGGTGATGGGATAATTCTTGTTGAAGCAAAAGCACATCATAGTGAATTAAACGTAAATGACAACTGCGGGTCTACAAATGATTTGAACCTTATTCAAATTGAAACAGCCATTCTTGAAGCCAACGCCTCTCTCAATGGGATACATCCTGGTTGGAACATGGTTCGAGATGGACATTACCAGCTGTGCAACCGCTTTGCATGGAGCTGGAAACTTGCTACGATGGGTTATCATGTGATTCTGGTATATTTAGGATTTTTGAACGCTGAGGAAATGGGCGATATATTTCACACCCATGAAGATTGGCATGAAGCAGTTATTAATTATAGTGACGGATTAATACCCGCGACCGTATGGGGCAAGCAAATTACAGTAGGTGAGGGTTCAATTCTCCCTCTGATGGTCAGCTGCGATCAGCAGTCGTCTTTTAACGGATAAATCGCTGAGTTCAATCACAATTAATCCTATTCCATACTAATCTCCTGAGAGTATATTTCTTGCTCACAAACGGGGGTTTTATCATGGGCAAGAATATGATTGAACAAGATCGTTGGCTTTCTGTCGAAGAAATAGCATTTCACCTCGGCATTAAGAAGGATACCGCTTACAAATGGGTGGCTAAGAAGCATATGCCTGCCCACAAGGTGGGACGGCTCCTCAAATTTAATAAGGCTGAAATTGATGCCTGGGTGAAGTCCGGAGAAGCAAAAAAATAATCTTCTGCAATTCGTTTTGATACATAAAGGGAAAACAATAGAGTACATATGAGTGATGAGCAAACGCCAACTCTCGCTGGTTTTGAAAAAACAGAATTAATCACGATTCTGGAAGAACAGTTATACCCTCTTACTACGAAGCAAGTACGGTCACTCTTGAAGAGCAAGGGTATAGTATATCCCGAGTACATCATTACGCGATCGTTAAGGGAGCTGATTGCTGAAGATAAAGTAAGATTCAAGGGTGGTCGTTGGATGCGCCCTGAACTCCGTACACAGTTAAAATCACCTAGACATGGTTATGCGCAGAATACCCTGGACATGCCCGAACTTTCGGTTGAAGGCACGAAATCTACTAACATACCACAACAAACGGGTCCTAAGTCCTCATCCACAACTCAGGATAGAGGTCCATGGACATTATTTCGTCAATTGCTTGCCTACTATCTAGAGTGTATTCGTGATGAAGGGGGCGCGGACGCTTATAGCTATCAGGACAAAATGGGAAAGGAATTTGTCTATATCAATGGCACTGGAAATTGGTACCCCCAAGCAGGAAAGAAGTGGAACTTCATACTACCTTTAGGAGACCATATCCATGACCTCCAGAAGTCACTAGCGGGTAAAGATGATAATCTGGTAGTGCTTGGATATCCGATCGAAGCCTATAAGAACAAAACTCCTGAAGGTGAATACACCCTTCTACGTCCTGTGTTCTATTATGTTTTGGATACAAAGTTTACTGAAGGATCCATCTCATTCTCGATGGACAATCCACAGCCAGAAATATCAGCCGAGTGGATGAAGTATGCCTTAAAGAACCATGCTGAACAATACCACTTCCTCTCAGCTTGTGGATTAATAAATCAGCCCAGGCCAGCGGATGAAGCCCCAGGGTTTTCCTCTTTTGATATGCGTCCTGGTCTACATGACCTAGCCAGCACACTTGCAGGGTTTTTACCTAAAAGGGTTAAAGAAAGACTAGCTATCAGGAGTGTGACAGGAGATATCCTACCAACCAGTTTAAAAAGTGGCATTTACAATCGTGCAGTCATCATGGTTGCTTCCAGAACAAAGTATACACAAACCTTGATCAGGGAGCTTCATCAGATTGAGAAACAACCCGACTCAGTTCTAGGCCAGACCAGCCTTAAACATATTTTTAGCGAGAGCAAACTGAGTGATGAATCGCTGGCCGAAAACGATATCATACATGAATCATCCGTTGCTGACTTGTTTCCCTTGAACTCAGAGCAAAGGGATGCCACCGCTTCTCTCCTTAAAAATGATATCTCTGTAGTTACTGGACCACCTGGTACAGGGAAAAGCCAGGTTGTTGTATCGGCTGTTGCTAATGCTCGAATTTTTGGTCAAAGTGTACTATTTACAAGTCGAAACCATAAAGCGATTGACGCTGTTTATGATCGAGCTAAAGATCGTGATGGTAACCACCTTATTGCTCGGGCGAACTCAAAAGATGATCCGACTGTAAAATATTCTTTCTCGATGGCTGTTAATGATCTGCTAAATAAGACAATCGACCAGAAGGATGAGCAAAAATTCAGCCGAAAAGTGGAGCAACTCGAGCGTCGATTAAGTGAGCGTGGTGAGACTGCTAAAGTAGCAAATACAATCCAAAATCTTCGTGATGATATAGGCAGCTTGGAAGAGGAACTCTCCTGGTTATCAGAAAAGCTTGATGAAGCGACAATCCGAGCTTTGAGTGAGTCAGAAGGGGTTTTACCCATAGATCAGTTGGAAGCAATTGACATCCTTCTTGCAACACTTTTAGAAAACCGGAATCACAATTCGTTCTTAAAAAAAGTGCGTTGGTTGATGTCGTGGTTAAGAATGATTCGTTCATGGAGAAAACTACGGAAACAAATATATTTGTTCACAGATGCCATCGAAATCAGCTCGTTTCCCCCATATAAAGATGAGACGATAGGGAACCAGGATATTGATCTTTTTCGCCGTATTACACGTTTCTTAACCATACAGAAAAAGATTATCCCTCTACAGGATGATTTGCATGAATTACCTCCTCTTGAAACGCTGGTGGAAGAGCTGACTGGTCAAAATGAACTGGTCAACAACCTTGCCGAGGAAGCTCTAATATTACACACTCAAATTGCTGGTGGTCTTGAAGCGAATAGCCCGGTAAGAGAGAGCATAGCGTCTCTACGGGCTGCGCTAAGATCATTTAACCGCAGTTTTGATTCTGAAAGTGAAAAGCAAGAAGTCCTAAACGAATTAGTTGATCAAGTTCCTCTGCTTGTGAAAAAATTCCCCAGCTGGGCAGTTACAAATCTCTCAGTTGGTTCAAAAACACCTCTAGTGCAAGCTATGTTCGACCTGGCTATTATTGATGAGGCGAGTCAGTGTGATATCGCATCAGCAATCCCCATTCTGTTTAGAGCAAAACGTGCAGCAGTGGTTGGAGATCCAAACCAGCTAAAACATGTGCATAATCTTACCCTTCCTAAGGACTCACTTTTTAGAAAAAAAGCAGGTCTATCTGATTTAAAAAGTCAGCGCTTCTCATACAGAGAAACTTCGCTCTACGATCTTTTTGCTCAAACTAATTCAGTGCGCCCACATATGCTTAGAGATACCTACCGATCATCATCGGGGATCGCAGAATACTCGAATTCTGTATTTTATGATGGAGCCCTGCGCGTTGCTACGGATGAGAACAATCTAGTCCTTCCCAAGGGGACAAAGGCTGGTATTCATTGGACAGATGTTGCAGGAGAAATTCGATCAGCCGGACGAAGTGGTTGTGTAAGTGACCGTGAGATAGAACAAGTATATGATCTGGTTTACACAATACTAGTTAAGAATAATTTTGCAGGGTCAGTTGGGGTTGTCACACCATTTCGCATACAGGCTAATAGGCTGCGAGATAGAATATTTGAAGGAGAAATCCCGTATGCCCTTCTTCAAAATGCTAATGTCGTCATCGATACTTCACATGGGTTTCAAGGAGATGAAAAAGATGTCATGATTTTCAGCCTTTGTAGTGGACCTGACATGCCTGATGGTTCCCGTTTCTTTATCAGAGATAGTGCAAATCTATTTAATGTCGCAGTGAGTCGCGCACGTGCGGTGCTACATGTGGTTGGCAATAAGAAATGGGCAATCAATTCAAATATTCCACACATCTCTGCTCTTGCTACTCCGATGGATAAAAAGGGAAGAACAACAGAGAATTCTACACCCTGGTCCCCTTATGAATCGCCCTGGGAGAAGAGACTTGCAGAAGAGCTTATTACCAGAGGGATGGATCCAATTCCACAGTATCCAGTCTCAGGACGAAGGCTTGACCTCGCGCTAGTTGACAAGGAACGTGGTATCTATATAGATATAGAGGTAGACGGTGATCAGTATCATCGCAACCCTGATGGAAGCAGAAAAAAGGATGACCTTTGGAGAGACATTACTGTCCAGGGTCATGGTTGGCAAGTAAAGAGATTTTGGGTGTATAGGCTCAAAGAAAATATGACTGATTGTATTTCAGAGATTGAATCTGCATGGAGAAAACATGACTGATCAAAAGACAGAAAAGAATGATGATAGAACACAACCTGAAGCATCCAGATCGATAAGTAAAGAAGACTCTCCTTCATGGATGGATTCTGTTTTTTTATCGCCCACAATACTTATCTCAATGACGGTTTTCGTAGTAATTGCCACTATTATTATGGGATGGTTTGTGTTCGATTCTGCTTCGAGTAGAGATTGGATACTAAAGCATGATGGTCTTATCAAAAGCGCTAAGAATGCAAACAATGAGTTCATGGCGTTACGTGATACGATTCCTGAATTAGAGGTAACCAAAGGCCAACTACTCCTTGAGGTGGCTGAGGTAAACAAGGATCTGTCCAGGCGTCAGAATCAACTAAATACTGTAACAGCACAGATCGATGAAAGGTCAGCGGTAGCAAACACCTTACAGGATCAAATTGCTATTAAGCAGGCTCGTTTAGGTGAATTAGGTAGATTGGTACCTGAGGCTGAACAAAGCTTTGCAACGCTGAATGCAAGAGAACGTTCGTTAAAAGCTGATCTCGAAGCAAAAAGAAGTGAATACAATCAGCTGGATGGACAAGCCAAGGCAGCCAAGGCTGAATATGACGAAATACAGAAGAGAATCGGAACTATTTCAAGTATTGAACATGATTTTACCCAGATACAATCTGAGTTAGAATCAGTGTTAACCCGTATAGGAAATGCTAGTACACGAGTCGAGAACACGAGCTCCAATTTTGCCAGTCAGGTTACAGGAGTCGCTGAACAGTCGCAAAAACTAACGACAGAGATTGATGCAATCTCAGACACGCAGACAGAATTTGGGCAGATTACAACAGATCTTCAAATAAGCAAGGCTGAGCTTTCTGAGTTAAGTACTCAAATGCGCTTAACTCAAACCTCGCTCCAGGAAAGTAGCACTACGCTGTCTGCTCTTGCAGCCAAGTTGGATAGGATCGAGGAAAGTATTCTAAACCTCACTCAAGCCATTCAGACTAGCAATACATCACTTACAGATCTCAACTCTGATGCAAAAGGTGCAAGCAAGAGCATACTGGACAAATCAAATGAATCTGTCGAAGCTATGGGAAATCTATCTGTGGCAATCAGTCAGGCTCAAACTGAGCTAAATAGGATTGCAACAATGATGGATCAGCTCCAAAGATCAATACCTACACCAACTGACAATAATTAATTGCATTACTCGATCAGATAAGAGGACTAATAATGGACACCACTCAAATGATTCCCACCAGTCTATGGGCTTTAGCAGCTGCAACAGCTCTCATGCTTATGCTCATTACAGTTTTCATGAGCCTCTATTACCGTAAACGCCTGGAAGTGATGAGCCCCATCAATCGGGATATTGGCGACCTGGTCAATAAAAAGCAGCAATTGGAGACTGATATAGATTCCATCAAGGAATGGATTGGATCACAGAATGACGAGTTACTACGGATAAAATCCGAGCGGGAAGAGCAAGAACTCATCAGGGCTGATCTGCAGAGATTGGAAACAGAGGCAAGCCAAAAAGAAGAAGATAACAAGACGCTTCGGGATGAGGTGGGAGCTCTAGAAAACCAACGCCACATGCTTGTTCAATCTATGGAGAAGACTGAGGCAGAGAAGTCAACTCTCGAAAAAGAGATCAAAGAGATCACTAAAAATCGAGATCAAGCAATGGAGGAATTTAAAAAAACTCAGGAGAAGATTGAAAAAGACAAAGAAGCTGCTGAAGCCGACCTGAAGGATGCGCTGAAGAAGATAGATGCAGCTGAGAAACAGGAAAAAACAGTTCTTGAATCCATAGAAAAAGCTGAAGAAAAGATCAAAGATTTTGAGAAGGATCTGAAAGATATCAAGGAAGAGATCAAAGCAGCGGAAAAAACCCTCAAAGAACTTGAACAAAATATTGATTCCAAACAGAGGGACGTCAATGATCTAGAACGGGTTAAATCGGAGAAAGAGCGTGAGGTAGCATCACTGAATGATCGTAAAACTGATCTTGACGCTCGAGTAGAAACACTTTCAGATAAACTCAAGACGATTGGGCAAATGCCACCTGAAGCATTCGAATCGTTGAACAATTCTTACTTTAAAAAAGGTGAGAATGTTAGAGCCCAGGCAAATGAACAAGACGTTTTAGAAAAACTCTATAAACGTACAAAGAAAAGTGGATTTGACCTGCCCGAAAGGCTTCAAAAAGCCTTCCACACCTCCCTTAAGACCTCAGATATTTCATGCTTGACAGTGATGGCCGGTGTAAGTGGCACTGGGAAGAGTGCATTTCCCAAGCTTTATGCCCAATCTATGGGCTTGAATTTTCTGCCATTAGCTGTTGAGCCTCGATGGGATAGCCCTCAGGATCTCTTTGGCTTCTTGAACTATATGGAAAACAGATTTGAAGCTACTACACTTGGAAGATCCTTAGTTCAATTTGACAATAGTGCTTTCTCCTCAGAACATGCGAACTTGAATGATCAGATACTCCTTGTCCTGCTGGATGAAATGAACCTCGCGCGTATTGAATATTATTTTAGCGAGTTCCTGAGTAAGCTTGAGATGAGACGAAATGCTGATCTAACATTTGAGCCGGATTATCAAGAAGTCTCCACAGAAATTTTCGCAGGAAGTACTGCGGATGATAAACTTCACATCAAAGAAAGCCCACCAATATTTCTGCATGCAGGTTCCAATGTTTTGTTCGTTGGGACAATGAATGAGGATGAAACCACACAGAGCCTATCTGATAAAGTCATCGATAGAGCCAATGTTCTCTACTTCGGTAAGCCGGATCGACTCATGATTCAGAAACAGGGAATACAACCAGTTCAGAATTGGGCGCCAATCACCTATGATACTTGGAAATCCTGGTACAAGGAGCCAAAAAAAGACAACATTCCAGACTTTGACACACCTGATAATCTTTTGAATGACATCAACACGACCCTCTCAGAACTAGGTAGACCATTTGGTTGGCGAACCTACCGCGCAATCATGACCTACATTGCAAATCACCCCGATGTTGCCCTCAATGGCAAGGATGCCATGCTTCCACTATCAGAACAGGTAGCTATGCGGGTTATGCCAAAGCTGAGAGGTCTTGACCTAGCTGAGTACGATGCTGTTTTCACCAGACTCAGAGGACAACTTCAGCAAATAGATGACCAAGCTCTCATGGAAGCCTTCCAGGCAGCGAGTCAAAGTGCTCGTGGCTATTTTGATTGGCGCGGCATTCAGTGGTGATAGAGCTTCTGTGATCCAACTTTTGACATATCCCTGGGAAGCCATCTCAGCCAAAGATTCTGCCTTAGATACACAGGAGAATTCTTCACCTCAACCTTGGGGTGCATTTGTGCTCACTGATTCGGGTGCTAAACTGGAAAATGAGGTTACTGGTACCACTTTCCCATCTGCTCAGATTAGCGATAGAGCACAAGTTTATGAAATACATGGTCCAGCTCTTAAAGGTGAACTTTCGAAGGCAATTACATTATCAACATCTGAAGGATCCCTAAAACTGGAATACATTCATGAGAATATTAGTTCAACACCCGTCAATATTAAAAATTATGAGCCTTTCTTTGATCACATCCTGGATTCAGTCCTACTCATCTTGAGGGAAGGGTTGAAAAATGAAGTCTTTAAGCAAAAGAATCACTACTGGCAGATGCTGCTAGATAAACTCCCGGGGTCAGATGAAGGTGATCCCGCCAAATACTCACTCGTCGTTGATTTGGCTCGTCCAAAAACATTTTTGGAGCCCCTGCACAGGATCACAGACAGGCCTAAGCGTGTTTTACGGCGTATCCATGAACAAGAGCGCGTTCAGAAGGTAAGAGAGATAGATACAAAATGTGTTGTAGATCTTGCAAAACGTCCAGGTGCAGCCATTGCAGAGAAAGCAGGACCCAAGCAAAGAATACTGGCAATCCGAAGAACTGAAAGCATCGATATTCTGGAGAACAGGGTGGCTCAACATGCCTGTATCTTAGCTGGTCGGGCCTCTAGACGCTACCTTGCTGAAAATAAGAAGTGGAACGCTGATGATAGCAAAAGAGTCGGCGAAGTAGAGCGGCTTCAGCGCTCTGTTTTGCGTCTCCCCAAAAAGCAAAGTTTTGATGGAGTGACTTCCCTTGTCGAGCCTTGTCGACAGCCTAACTACACCTTGCTCCAGAACACCGATTACTACCGTGTGTGGCAAGCATATGTTGAGCTAGTAAAAAATGAAGATCTTCGAAATCAAATGTGGTTGTGGAATCGAAGATTATGGCGAGACTATATGACACTTTTTTTAAGTCATGCCATTCATCTACTTACTGATGTTCTTGGACCAGATACCCTCGTGAAATTGCATGAAAAAACAATACTTGGAAACAGAAAGCATCATTTTGGTGAGTGGTTCCTCGACGATATTCTGCCAGGTCCGTTTGTCATGGATCCCGGAAGTGAATCACCGGGCTCACTTTATCTTTTGGATGGCTCCAGAGAAACACTTATCAATGCTGATCCTCAGCTGGAGGTTTGTGCTACCCTCAATGCAGACTTTTGTTTGATCATGAGTAGAGAAGACAAAGTGAGTGTACTTCCCGTATATTGTGTCATGCCTAGTCCGCATTTAAACTCGAATCAATATGAAGAGTTTGCGGACCAACTCCTCCCCAGCTTATTAAAGGAATTGAAACAGTTCTCAGCGAATTCTTCTAGCCTGCAGTGCATTGGTGGCTGGATCCTGCTTGGCAACTGGGGGCAAAACACTCTACCTCCAGTCGTAAATAATCTTTCCAAGGGACTTACATGTTGGCTGAGTGAGATTTCATCTGATTCTTCTGAATGGAACGAATCTCAAGGTTCTTGGGAAAACCCCCTTCTCGGGATATTGGGAATTTAGTAGTGGCTGTCGGCATTGATATCTCACCTAATAGCCTCTTTCTAACGCGGGAGAATGGTACTTTTGAGACAGTTGCGCAATACGGTGTTGTTGGAGTCACTTCTCGTTGGCATGAGCCAATTCTCTGGACCAATCCTAAAGCTATAAGGACTACTTCAGGTCAAAGCTATCTCTCTCTTTCAGAATTATGGCAGGATTTCAATCAGGATTATAAAAAGCACACATCGATACAATCAATTGTGGATAAGGAAGCTGCTGACACTCCCACGGTTGAGTTAATTATTGAAGCCTTGGGAGCCAATATACCTGAACACTCAGCTGAATTCAGTGTTTTAGCAATTGACAACACTATCTCTGAATTTCACCAAAGTGCACTCCACCGGCAGTTAGGTAACGCTGGTTTTGGAAGGCGGGAGCTTCTTTGGAGGCCAATTGCACTCACCCTCGCACATTTGATGCAACCGAATAATTATAAGAATGGCGATTCGATTCTGATTGTAGATACTGATTCTTATCAGCCAGAGATTACCCTCCTTGAGCTTATAGATTATAAGGAACAGCTCGTCCCACTTAGAAAGTTCCCCGAGCAAAGGAGAGATCCACGTAGTGATAAATGGGGTGGGTATTCATCAGCCAATACATTAGATCAATTTTCTCTTGAAATATCAGCAGGAGATAAAGCGCTGTATAGACAGCTGATGTCAGGTCCTTTCAGTGGGAACTTTTTTGGCTACCTGGATCAAGGCAATGGTGAAGATATTTGGATTCGGAAAGGATTGAATCACTCAAAATTAAAGTTGAACCCAGAAATGCGTAAAAAGCTGGGAAAGACTAAAATAGTTGATAAAGGCTTTGATGATCTACTCGCAGAAGTGGGGCAGATGATAGATAGTATTAACCCTGACCCTACAACCATTCTGTGGCATGGATTACCCGCACGCTTGAATTCAAAGAGTCTAGATCCTGAGCATCTTTTAATGAATGCAGAAGCCGTTTCAACTGGGGCAGCTGAGTATGGTAGGCGTAGAGTTGCAGGTGAACCTACATACCGGGACACGCTTCCAGGTCTAGATATTCTCAGTCTGAATAAGAAGACTGGTGAGCATGAATTCTTTCCTGTGATTCTTGCTGGTGAGGTCGAAGGTGGACAGAAAGTCACCATACCTGAAAGAATCACTATGTTTAAGCTTGAGGAAGGGACTGTAGATTTTACAGCCATCCTCAAAAACCCTACTACTGAAACCTATAAGCGGCTGGTAACAAAATTACCACCAATCGATTACCAGGGTGAGAACATCCCGCTGATAATGGACGCTGAGACACAACCTGCTCAGGGCCACGCCACCATAACCATTGAGGGGGTGGGCGAGCAGATGGAGCTTTTTGGACCACAGAGATTGTTGGAATTAGACTGGGAATCTGGGGAGGATATCAAAATTGAGGATATCATTGTTTATAAGTACAATGGTCCTGAGGTTTATCCAGTAAGGGGACGAATTGCTGATGATCCTGAGTGTATGGAAGCAACTAAATTTTGGTTGCAAGAAAGCCAATACATGGGATCCAAAATACCATTTCGTGGACGAGAGGTCTCATATGCGCGGATTCATGAGCCTTGGGGGTGGAACGATCCCTTTGGTAGCCCTCTGAGAGAGCCGACTAGAGCTTTATTTGGAGCGCTTGATGAAAATAATCCCGACATTGAGAATCTAGCTGAGAAAGTAGCAGATAAGATATATTCTACCGTTGCGGCAGAGAGTGCACGGTTCAAGTACTTAAATTATATGTTCCGCTATGCCCCTGAAAGATTCCTAGAGGAACTTCGTACAGTATATAGGCAAGCGAATCCTGAGCTTAACTGGAATTCAATTTATGCTGTCGGCAGGACTTTTTATAGGCTTGAAGATTATGAGCTTTTTGTAAATTTTATGCTAAATCACTCCCAGTCTAACGGGTATCCAGATTATCCAAGTGAGGCGCACACAAGAAGCTATTTCTGGGCGTATTTCAGACCCCTATGTTTTTACGAGGACACAATAGGTTTACCTATCGATAAGGCTGAAAAGGCATTGGACACAATATACCAATATGCTGCTGATCGGAATAATTCCAATTGGAGTCAAAGACCATTTGAAAAGGGTAGGCGAGATATTGAAAATTTGATAAAGTTTTTACTGAGCGCTATTTTGTTTAGTATTCGCTTTCGCAAGAAGCAGCCAAACTTCTTATCTCAAGGGACCTTGCTTCATGCAAAAATGCTGGAAGTAATCTCTGAGATGACATGGCAAATTGATTATCCTAAAGCGATGTTTCAAACTCAGCAGCCTGACAAACTCAATGATTATGTCATTCGCTTTTTAAATGATACACAAACAGAGCAGGACCTTGGTGTACTCAAGGGACTTGTCGTAGAATAATTATTATGAACCTATCCCAACTTGAACAATACCTGAGCAAAGCCGCTTGGATTCTCAAAGGTCCTGTGGATGCCTCTGATTTTAAGGTCTACATCTTTCCGTTGCTGTTTTTTAAACGAATCTCCGATGTCTATGATGAAGAATACACCCAAGCCCTTAAGGATTCTGAAGGAGATGAGGAATACGCCTCCTTGCCTGAATTCCATCGATTTGAAATTCCTGAAGGCTGCCATTGGAATGATGTCCGCGAGCAGACCACCAATGTGGGTTTGGCTATTGAAAAAGCCCTGAGGGGGATTGAACAAGCCAATCAGAATCATCTCTACGGGATCTTTGGAGATGCCCAATGGAGCAATAAAAACAAACTCTCAGATCGACTCATGGTGGATCTCATTGAACACTTCTCCCAATACAACCTCGGGAACCAGAGTGTTGAAGTCGATCTCCTGGGACAAGCCTATGAATACCTGATCAAGCACTTTGCAGATTTGACCAACAAAAAGGCCGGTGAATTCTATACCCCAAGATCAGTGGTTCATCTATTGGGACTGATCCTTGATCCCCATTCAGGCGAAACTATTTATGACCCAGCTTGCGGGACCGGCGGCATGCTCCTGGAGTGTGTGAACCATTTGCGTGAGCAGGGCGAGGATTATCGCACGCTGAAACTCTTCGGCCAGGAAAAGAATCTGACCTCTAGCTCCATTGCTCGGATGAATATGTTTCTCCATGGGATAGAAGATTTTCAAATCTATCGCGGAGATACTCTGCGCAATCCCGCTTTCTTTGAAGCCGATGGACTAAAAACCTTTGATTGTGTAATCGCCAATCCACCCTTTTCCTTAAAAGAATGGGGTGCCAATGCCTGGGCTAATGATCCTTTTGGTCGCAATATCGCCGGAGTCCCTCCCAAGGGGAATGGCGACATGGCCTGGGTCCAACACATGATCTCATCAATGAATGCTAAGGGTCGTATGGCCGTAGTTTTACCTCACGGAGCTCTGTTTCGTAAAGGAGCAGAGGGACGTATACGCCAAGCCTTATTAGAGCAGGATCTGTTAGAAGCTGTGATCGGCCTGGGACAGAATATTTTCTACGGTACCCAATTAGCAGCCTGTGTTTTGGTGTTCAGGAAAGCCAAGGATGAGGCCCGTAAGAACAAGGTGCTCTTCATTGATGGTTCGGATCAGATTCGTGTGGGGCGTGCTCAAAACTATTTGGAGCCAGAACATGTCCAGCAACTCTTTACTTGGTTTCTGAATGGTGCAGAGGTGGAAAATTATGTCCACTTGGCTGAAATGGCTGAAATCCAGGAAAACGACTTTAACCTGAATATCCCGCTTTATGTGGAGAAGATAATCGAAGATAACCTTCCTTCCGTTGAAGAGGCATTAGCTGATCTCAAAGAAGCTTGGTCAGAAAGTCAAACGGCAGAAGAAAAATTTAAGCAAATTCTAAAGGGGTTTATATAAAATGGAAATACGTCAGATATTAGATGGAGCCGAGAGTCTGGAAATGGTAATGCCCGAATTTCAGCGGGAATACGTCTGGAGCATTGAGGATGCGAAGAAACTCATGTTCTCTCTCTTTAGAGGTTATCCAACAGGATCTCTTCTGTTCTGGGAAACAGAAACACCTCCTGAAATAAAGAATAATGCAATAGATCCCACAAAACTTGGTCTTACGAAGGTTATTCTTGATGGCCAACAACGTTTGACCACCCTCTACATGTTAATTAAGGGTGACATCCCCCCATATTATACTGAAGCAGATCTTAAAAACGATCCAAGACATCTGTACTTTAATGTCGGTACAGCTGACTTTCAGTACTATCAGAAATCTCGAATGGAGAATAACCCATTGTGGTTATCAGTCATTGATTGTTTCGATGAAGAAAAAGTGGAACCATATGATATTAGTGAACAGCATGTGAATGGACATAAGGAAGCTGATTTTAAGGATACAATGAAGGTTGTGTCGAGTAACCTGAATAAATTACGATTGATTCAGAAACAACAATATCCAATTCAGAACGTTCCTAAATCGGCAACAATTGATGAAGCAATTGATGTATTTGATATGGTCAATTCACAAGGCACAAAATTGACGGACGCTGAATTAGTTCTTACTCATATCACGGGTGTATGGTCTCAGGCGCGACGAGTAATGAAGAAAAAGATACAACAAATGCAAGATGTTGGGTTTGAATTCAACCTGGATTTATTCAGCCGCTTTATGGTTGTTACATTGACAAATTCAGCACTTTTTAAAAAGAATGCTAAACTCAAGTATGATTCGTTTGAAAAATCTGACTATACCCAGGCATGGGAGAAGATTTCAAAAGCTTTGGATTATTTAATTCCAATTCTCCAACAAGATGGCCTAATTAGCTCAACCAATGATTTAAACACTAATAATGTATTGGTTCCAATGGTCGCATTTCTAGTGGAAAATGAAAATAAATTCACGGGGAAACTGAAGTACCAATTTTTGCATTGGATGTTTCAGGCTCTCATCTGGAGTCGTTATAGCGGTCAAACTGATCAAAGATTAGATAAAGATGTTCATATCATCTATAATAGAACAGATTTTATAGTGGGTTTGCTCAATGAGATTAAGGATCAACGTGGTCGCTTAGAGGTAAAACCAGCAGATCTAGAGGGCCGTGGATCAGGTCATGCTTTGTATAAGATGCTATATGTTATAACTAAAGCCAACAAGGCTATTGATTGGTCCAATGGAGGTGCAATATACGGAACAATTGGGGATTATTATTCAATCCAGAGTCATCACATTTTTCCGCAAGCGTATCTTTATAGAAATGGGTATGACAGTCAAAACCATTTACATAAGAAGCTAGTCAACGAGATTGCTAATAGAGCATTCATCACGCGAGATACAAACTATTACATTAGTGATACGTCTCCGGCGGAGTACTTACCTGAAATTCAGAAGGTATTCCCAAACGCTTTGAAAAAGCAGTTTCTACCTGCAAATGAGGAAAATTGGATTGCAGAGAAGTATGAAAAATTTCTCGAGGAGAGACGAGAGTGGATTGCGAATGAAATCAATTCATTTCTCAACATGTTGTGGGACCATGAATCAGACAATGAACTGGTTGAGGTTGAGGATATCCAAAGCTGGAAGAAACTTATCGCTGGAGGAGAGAGTAATTTTGTCGAATTCAAATCGACTCTGAGATACTGTTTGAGACAAGAATCTCCCCAGAAGTACATAGAATTCAGCATTATGAAAGCTGTTAATGCACTGCTTAACAGTGAGGGGGGAACACTTATTGTTGGTGTTGATGATGCAGGTGAAGTTCTTGGACTTGAAAATGATTTATCCTCATTTGGTAATAAGGGCAAAGATGGATTCTTGCTCCACTTTGATAACATGATTAGCAGTTATCTGGGAAAGGAATATGCCGCTGATATCAGTGGTAGGTTCGAAGTGTTGGAAAAGCAGGATATCTTTGTTGTGGAAGTTAGCGCTAGCAACAAACCCGTCTTTATCGACAAAGATGGCGCAAAACTGTTTTTTGTCAGGCATTCTGCATCATCACAACCTCACGATATGAGCGAAGCTTTTGAATACATAAGCAAGCATTGGAATAAATAGGTCAGCTATGATTAAGGCAAATGTTGAACAATACTGGGGGGCTGCTTTACAAGGTTTGGCGTATTGGATTGCTTATAAACAACAATACTTCGATGGGCATCTTCTTCCTGAAGGAGCTATTGTGGCAGAGTTAGCTCAACTCTTGGCTGTCCATATTCCAGATACAAAAAAAGTGGAATGTGAGAGACTTTATAAAGATAGGGAATTCTTGGTGGACACGAACATTCGAGCTGACATCGTGATTTCTGACAAACCTGAGAAAAATGAAGACTATCATGAATTGATTCAAAAGATACCGGGATCATATTGGAAGGAAATAGTTGAAGTAAAAAGATATGAACAGACGTTTAAAAACATTGAAAAAGATTCTGAAAAACTAATTAAACTATACTCCGATTCTCAAGACCACCATCTCTACCAAGTCGTTGTGGGCCAAGGAAAATTACCAGATGAATTGTTTACGGGCGACTTTAATTTGCGGACGAGAAATATCTACACTCAGAGTGAGGATATTGATGTCCGCTGCAGGATGAGTAAAAAAGCCTACTCTACAAAACGGAAGAATCAAAAAGGAGTATTTGCTGTTCTACTTGAGGTATCCAAGTGAACCAACAACAACTAGAAAAATACCTCTGGGGAGCAGCGACCCAACTGCGGGGGACTATCGATGCCGGGGATTATAAACAATACATTTTCCCACTGCTATTCTTCAAGCGTATTTGTGATGTTTATGATGAAGAATATGAGAATGCCTTGGCAGAGAGTGATGGTGATATTGAATATGCCGAATTTGCCGAGAACCATCATTTTCAGATCCCTGAAGGTGCTCATTGGAGGGATGTGAGGGAAACTACGGTCAATGTGGGGCTAGGTCTTCAGAATGCCATGCGAGGTATTGAAAAAGCCAATCCTGATACCCTGTATGGCATCTTTGGTGATGCCTCCTGGACCAATAAAGACAGACTATCAGATGAAATTCTCACGAATCTGATAGAACATTATTCTCAACACAAATTAGATATAGCAACGGTCCCTGATGATCAACTGGGTAATGCTTATGAATACCTGATCAAGGAATTTGCCGATGATTCGGGGCATACCGCGGCAGAGTTTTATACCAATCGCACCGTGGTGAAGCTCATGACCCTCATCATGGATCCACAGCCAGGGGAGAGTGTTTATGATCCTACCTGTGGCTCTGGTGGTTTGCTTCTGAACTGTGCCTTGCACCTCAAGGAGGAAGGCAAGGAATACCGCAACCTGAAACTCTATGGCCAGGAGATTAACCTGATTACCTCCGCCATAGCACGTATGAACATGTTCATGCACGGGATTGAGGAGTTCTCTATAGTGCGTGGGGATACCTTAGCTAGTCCGGCGTTTCTGGAAGACGATGAACTGAAAAAATTTAATGTCATCCTGGCCAATCCACCGTACTCCATCAAAGCCTGGGATCGTAAGGGTTTTATGGATGACCCCTATGGTCGCAATCTGTGGGGCACACCACCCCAGGGTTGTGCAGATTATGCCTTCCAGCAGCATATTCAGAAAAGTCTGAATACCCAAAATGGGCGTTTTGCCATTCTTTGGCCTCATGGAATTCTTTTTAGAGATGCGGAAGCAGAAATGCGAAGAAAAATGTTAGAGTCTGACTCAATTGAGGCGGTTATTGGACTAGGTGCAAATCTCTTTTACAATTCACCCATGGACGCCATGATCTTGGTTGGGAATAACAAGAAACCGGAAGTCAGAAGAGGTAAGGTCCTCTTTATTAATGGCAAAGATTATGTTATTGAGAACAAGGGGCAAGCATACCTAACAACCGATCACATCGAAAAGTTATACCAAGTATTTTTGGATTATACCGATATCCCGCATTTTTCAAAAGTTGCTTCTCTGGATGAAATTATGATACACAAGGGCAACATGAATATCAATTTTTACATTGATAAAGAGAGCCAAGGCAATCAAAATGGGTTTAGTCAAAACTATTTAGAGTGGGAAGCGTCGAGTCAAAAACTGAGAGACTCGATGGACGACTTGTTTCAAAATATTGGGATAAGCTGATGGCTGAAATAATGGAAAAAGCAGCTATTGATTTCAAACTGGATCGCTCTAGTTGGGAACCTGTGAAGTTCGGTGATGTGGCTATTCAACAAAAACAGTCAGTTGACAGAGAGAACACTTCAATTACTCGCTATGTTAAGGGTGAGCATATGGGCTCGGAAGATTTCCATTTAAGAGAGTGGGGCGAACTTGAAGATGAATATCTGGGTCCCGCATTCATTCGGAGATTTGAAGAGGGTGACATCCTCTATGGCTCACGTCGTACCTATTTAAAAAAAGTAGTTGTTGCCCCTTTTGAGGGCATCACTTCCAATACAACGTTCGTGATCAAGCCGCATGAAGATAGACTCGATAAGCGCTTATTACCCTTTATCATGCTATCCAAAGGGTTTACTGATCATTCAGTTAGAAACTCCAAAGGATCAGTTAATCCCTATATCAATTGGAAAGATATCGCCAATTACGAATTCCTTCTGCCCCAGAAAGACCAGCAGTCCAAACTGGCTGAACTCCTCTGGGCCATGGATGCTGTGGTTGAGAACGAGTTGACATTATGGGAGGATTTAGATAGTTATTCTAAGAATCTTGAAATGAAAAAGTTTACACAATTATGGCAAGATGTCAAAAACGGTAAGATAAAAGCACCAAAACTTGAGGAGTTAATTACAACTCCTGTTTGTAATGGAGTTTTTAAAAAAAGGGAAGAGTTTGGTAGCGGTACCTTATTAATAAATGTTACTGACGTGTATAAATCGTTTCGAGTAAGACCAGATACTTTAGATAGAGTTGACCTACACTCCAAAGAAAAGGAATCCTTCTCGGCTTTACCAGGCGATGTAATATTTAACAGAAGTTCATTGGTGAAAGAAGGTGTTGGACATACTTGTCTTGTTCCAGAGAATAAAGAAGAAATGGTTTTTGAATGCCATCTGATGCGAACCAGACCAAACCCTAAGACCCTCAATTCTGCATATTTGAATCGCTATTGTCTATCGCCATTTGGACGCAACTACCTAATGTCTCGTTCACAAACAACAACAATGACAACGCTGAATCAGACAGGTCTTAATAAAATGCCTATCCCATTACCAGATATTATAGAACAATGTGATTTCTCTGATATGATAGACCGTATTGATGAATTGAAGGAATCAACAATTTCAAAAGTAGAATCTTCCCAGTCTCTACAAAAATTACTCATCAATCAGGTGTTTTCATGACCTTTACCGAACTTAATGCTGTAGAGTATTATTTCATCCATCGCCTTTCTGGTGTCAATCTGAATGAATCAAGTAATATTCAAGACCCCAAACCCATTTATGGTGCCCAGTGGAAGTATGCCCCCGCCCAGGACCTTGAGCGCGGTGTTAATGAAGTCCTTCTGGAAAAAGAACTCAAAGAAGCCTTAATTCGCCTCAATCCTGAAATCCATCAAAACCAGGATCGGGCTGATGAGGTGATCTATAAGCTCCGGGCTATTCTCATTTCTGTGAACCAGGTCGGTTTGGTGAGGGCCAATGAAGAATTCTTTGCCTGGCTTTCCGGTGACAAAACCATGCCCTTTGGGGAGAACAATCGACATGTCCCGGTCCTTTTAATCGATTTCGATGATTTGGCTAACAATAGATACATCATCACCAATCAATTCGAGATCCATCACCGGGAAACCAAAATCCCCGACATCGTGATGTTTATCAATGGTATCCCTGTGGTGGTTGGTGAGCTCAAGACCCCCATCCGGCCCTCTGTTTCCTGGTTGGATGGTGCCCATGAGATTCATGACATCTATGAAAACAGCGTTCCCCAACTATTTGTCCCCAACATTCTCTCATTCGCCTCTGAAGGCAAGGAATTCTACTTCGGTGCCATCCGTAGTCCACTGCAATACTGGGCTCCTTGGCGTCTGGAAGGTGGAGATGGAGCAGTTGCTGCTACCTTGGGGTTATCAGATGTGGGCAAGCAAGTGGATGATCTGCTCAGTCCTCAACGGCTTTTAGATATCCTTCAACATTTTTCCCTTTTCACGAGCAACAAGCGTAAGCAACGCATTAAAATGATGTGTCGGTTTCAGCAATATGAGGGAGCTAACAAGATTGTAGAGCGCGTCATAGCTGGAAAGATCAAGAAAGGTCTCATCTGGCATTTCCAGGGCTCTGGGAAATCCTTGCTCATGGTATTTGCAGCCCAGAAATTGCGAAAATCAACCGACCTAAAGAGCCCGACGGTGATCATCTTAGTAGACCGTACAGATCTGGACACTCAGATCAGTTCCACCTTTAATGCTGCAGATGTACCAAATGTCGTTACAACAGATAGTATCAAGGAGTTACAGAGTCTACTGGAGCACGATACCCGCAAGATTATCATTTCCATGATCTATAAATTCAGGGATGCCCAGCCCAACATGAATACCCGGGATAATATCATCATTATGGTAGATGAAGCCCATCGCACCCAGGAAGGTGATTTAGGGCGACAAATGAGGGCCGCCCTACCAAACGCCTTTTTATTTGGAATGACGGGTACCCCCGTCAACAAATTAGATAAAAATACCTTTTGGGCTTTTGGTGCCAGGGAGGATGATGGAGGCTACTTATCTCGCTACACCTTTCAGGAATCAATTCGAGATAGCGCAACACTTCCTCTACATTTTGAACCCCGGTTGGTGGATGTCCATGTGGATAAAGAGGCATTGGATAAAGCCTTCGATGCATTCAAGGAGGCAGCTGCACTCAGTGATGAAGAAGCAGATGCTCTAAACAAGAAGTCGGCAAAAATGTCTGCCTTTTTAAAGTCGCCCGAGCGCGTTACCAAGATTGTTGAAGACATAGCAGATCACTTCAAAGAGAAGGTGGGTCCTCACGGTCTAAAAGCCATGATTGTCACGCCAGATCGCCAAGCCTGTGCTCAGTACAAGGAAGAGCTGGACAAGCATTTCCCTGAAGAGGCTAGTGCTGTGGTTATTTCAACTACAGCCAATGACCCACTGGAGTTCAAACAGAAATGGGGTATCACCAAGGACCAACAAGATAAAATTATTGACACCTATAATGAAGCTACCTCATCACTGAAATTCATTATTGTGACCGCCAAGCTGCTCACCGGTTTTGATGCGCCTATTCTCCAGACCATGTATCTGGATAAGTCTTTGAAGGATCATACTCTGCTCCAGGCTATTTGTCGCACCAATCGTCTGTATCCCCAGAAGAATTTTGGCCGGGTTGTGGATTATTTTGGGGTCTTTGATGATGCCGCTAGAGCTCTAGAATTTGATGAAACCAGTGTCAATAAGATCATTACTAATCTCTCAGCCCTTCGTGATGAGTTGCCAACTGCCATGCAAACCGCTCTCGACCACTTCCCTGGCGTGGATAGAACCATTGAGGGCTTTGAAGGCTTGGAAGCAGCACAGGCAGTGATCAACACCGATGATAAGCGGGATGCTTTTGCAAAAGACTTCAAATATTTGAGCCGTTTGTGGGAGTCTTTGTCCCCGGATAAGGTGTTGGATTTATTTTTAGCCAACTACCGTTGGCTCTCACAAGTATTTGAGTCAGTCCGGCCCGCTGCCGGCAATTTAGGCAAGCTCCTATGGTTTACGTTTGGTGCCAAAACCACAGCCCTGATTCATGAGAATATCCATGTGGGGGATGTCCATCAGCTGGATGAGTTCGTCATGGATGCTGATGTGATTGAGGATATTTTCAATAATCCCGATCCAAAACACACAAAGGCAATTGAGAAAGCTCTTATTCAGCGTTTTCGTAAGCATGCTGGTCTCCCCAAGTTTAAAAAGTTGAGTGAGCGACTAGAAGCATTGCGCGATAAAGCAGAACAGGGGTTAATTACATCTTTAGCGTTTGTCAAGGAGCTCTGCAAATTAGCCCAGGAGACGCTACAAGCTGAAAAGGAGCTAGAGGCTGAGCAACAGTCCAAGAGTCCCAAGGCAGCCCTTACAGAGCTGTTTCTGGAGCTTAAAACTGACAAGACTCCTGCAGTAGTAGAGCGCATAGTAGCAGACATTGATGCTATTGTCCGGGTAGTGAGGTTTCCTGGTTGGCAGCAAACCACAGCAGGGGAGCGTGAGGTCCAGAAATCCTTACGGAAGGCTCTATTGAAGTACAAGCTCCATAAGGATCAAAATCTGTTTGAGCAGGCGTATGCTTATATCAAGGAGTATTATTAATGATCTCAAAAGATGAAATATCTGGGTTCATTAAACTAGGAGAGATTGAGCGTTTTCACCAAGAAAATGATGCAAAAAGTATAGTTGGGTTGCGGTTAGGGTTTCATCCAACCGAATGGGCAGAACTCGGGCAAGTTCTAAATCATGATGAGCTCAAGTACCTCATTAGGGGGATTGTCTATTTTAGCATTGCGGGAGGTCATAGTGGTGGTAGTGTTTCACCGGTGATTCAGTTATTTGGAGTGTACGCAGAGCGGTTCCCGCTGCAAGAACCAGAGCTATGCCAATGGATAACGGAAAATCGATCAAATGACTACGAACCTTTCGGTACCTGCGATCATGGTGGTGCATGTACCCTGGCTGAATATCACTCGTATCAGCTTCGGAAGCAGGCAGAAAGTGATAAACGTGTAAAAGCAGAATTAGAAAGCCAGAAAGTAATAAAGGAAGCAAAACTTAAACGAGAAAAAGCAGCAGCAACACAGAATCTGTGGAATGCTGTTCGCCGTGGAGATGTAAGTGCTGTTGAAGCATTACTTCAAAAAGGAGCTGATTGGAGATCTGTTGTAGAAGAAAAAGGATCTTTGATGGAATTGGCGAAATTAACGGCGAATCAATCGTTAATTGAGTTACTTGCACAGCATTCAATAAACTAAGAATTCATACAAAAAGTAGGGGGTAGCAATTGTCGAACCCATTCCTTGTAGAGCTCAATGACCTCGAAATCGCCTATGTGGATACTGTTCTGGATGGATATGAATTGATCACTGTTGACAGAGAACTACCCTCATCTATGGATGAGCTTGCAACCCAAATGTACAATACATTGCTTAAGGTCGGGGAAGAAATCAAGGAATTGTCTGATATAGTATTTGCTCTCGCTAGCCATGCTGAATCAGGTGCCGAAATGAAAAACATGACTGTTAAGACCTTAATATATACTTATGGAGTAACATTGTTTCGATTAGCGCTGCGAAAAGAGATTCCCTTGGATGGTCTCCATCATGGAGGACTGTATCTTGAGTATGCAGTCACAATTGATTCTCAATATTATCAAGCATACAATCGTTTAGGTGATACCTGGTTTTGGCTTGAAGATTGTGAGCTGGATGCAATAGGCTGCTATAAAGCATCTTTAGTGAGCCATGGAAAAGGAGAATCATCTACATCAATGTATGTGGGCGGTGGTAGTGAGAGATTTAAGGGTAATAATTACTTCAAAATAGGAATGTGTTTCGTAAAACTGGGGAGATACAAGGAAGCACGATTATTCCTGAAGTATGCCCAGTATTTTATAGAAGAAGATGATGAGATGTATTCGGAATTGGGATTTGAAAGCTGGGAGAAAATAAGAGATTTTATTGATATGAGTGAGCACAGATAAGAGCTACTTAAAGAGGTCATAAATGGGCACGTTAGGGACAATTTTTATAATCTGGCTAATTGTTGCAGGAATAGCCCAGATCTTTGGTATAGGAGAGGATCCGGGGAAGCGCAACAAAAATATCAATTCACTGAGAAGATGCGATAATTGTGGATCATCACAACACGTACAAGATCATCACATACACCCAGTACAGTATGGAGGTAGCGATTCTCCTTCAAATATTATACTTCTGTGTAAAGACTGTCACGAGGAGGAACATAATTTTCAATTTGAAGAAGATCAGTGGCGAGATGGGGCTAGGAAAGCTTTACCAAAATATCAGATCATTCGAAATGCTATCGAGACCAACGGTCGATTGAGTATTACTTATCGATCAGGTGGCCAGACTCCCAAGCAAACACAGCGTGAAATAGATCCACTCAAGCTGTATAGGGAGGATTATTCATATGAAGGTCGGCAAGGGGGGTACCATATGTATTTAAAAGCCTTTTGTCATTTACGCAATGCAGAACGGACTTTTAGAGTCGGACGCATAAAAAAAATAACAACCATCTCCTGATGTGCATAAACATGAATAAGTATTAATAGTTTGGATGCATAGAGAGGTTCTTATTCAAGATACAATCTTTCACCAATGTACTCTGGGTTATCACTCACAGATTTTGCGCGTTGAGCCATTTCTATTGTGCGTTTTCTAGTATCGGTTCTCAGATCCTCTATTGAAACTTTAATGCCCTCAGGAATCGACTGCACCAACACCTTGTCATCTGGGAGGAGTAAAATTTTTATGTGGTTTGATTTTTTTGGAAACCGTAGCGACATTATCATTTCTCCTTTTTCTATTTCAGAGTATGTATATTAACCATCGAACAATAAGTTTTTAGTCCAAATATGATACTCTTCAACCAAAACTGTGTCAAAATAGTGTCAAAGAATATGGCATGTGGTGGCGTTATTTGTCTTATTCACGCTAACAAGTAGGGGAGAGATCCCAGTATATACTTTAGGAGTAAGTGACTGTATATCATTCTGTTAGAGGTGTACCCGGGGCCGGAATCGAACCGGCACGGCTTTAAGGGCCGAGGGATTTTAAGTCCCTTGTGTCTACCAATTCCACATTTAATTGTTTTGGTGATAGCTAGTATAGCGCAGTAAATGTTAGTTATAGTCAATTGGCTCAAAATCCCATTCCCTAGATACTCCCAATAATCTGCACCATAAATGGCAATATTTACCAGTTTAGGCTCATGTATTCCGTTGAACTCGTGAAAAGAAATAACCCATTCACCTCAACATGATGTCGAGAAACAAGGGCTCGAGAGTGGTGGCCGCGACAGGGATCGAATTAGCGACCCAATGCTTAAATAGTTATAAGTATAACAATGTAACTTTTATTCGGACTTTCCGAATTGGGCAGTTGCAGAGTTATATGGATAGTTTCTATTTTTCTATAGTGATACTCATCAAATATCAAGGAGTCAATGAAGGTGGCGGAACGAACACGTACTGCTATCCAACCTTCAAAGAAGCCCTGAAGCATATCACGGATGAGCAGGAGCGATACAATACGCTCATGAAGTCTGTTGATGTTGAGAAATACTCTCTTGAAAATATTGAGGGGTACATAAAAATGAGCGACCCTAACTTAATCATTGTCCCGATTTTCACTAAGCGGTGGGGCCATGTAGACAATTACACTTTCAAGAAGACTAAGATCGGGTGGCATATCCGCGCGGGAGATGCGTTTGACGGCCCCTGTGGACCAGCTGGCTATCCTGTTTTATTTGACGCACTTGAGAACGACATGGTGAGCTATCCACGCAATCTCAGTGCTCATATTGAAGATGCTTGGGAATGTGACGAACTGAACGAATCAAGGAGAAAATTAACCCGGATTGGATTATGGGTGAATGCGTGCGAAATATCATCACCAGATGGAGCGTAAAAGCATGCAATACCTTTTAACTAGAGAAGAAATAATGGATTACCGATAAGGAGGAAATTTGATGGATGGACCAATGTTAATGTCCTACGACAAGATTATCGTCATGTTCTCGGGCGGAAAGGATTCAACGGCCTGTGTGCTAAAGTTATTTAATCTCGGTGTCCCAAAAGAAAAGATAGAGTTGTGGCATCACGATATTGATGGGAAGGGCGACCAGTTTATGGATTGGCCTGTGACCCCTGCGTAATGTGAGGCATTTGCGATCATCCCCATCAAGGGTACTATCTGTGCAATGATTAAGCCCATGAGGAGGCATCATTTACTTCGACTGTTAAACAGCTCGTTGAAAAGTTGAGATATTTTCATTACTGGATTATCACGCAAAATAGTACCTCTCTTTTCTTCAAGATCTCGAGGACTCCCTGAGCAGTGTTCATGCTCAATGACCCT
>Ga0233437_1002453_pt1 | contig 27902 bp, 18 predicted proteins | sample SI_122_August201_FD_182714 | JGI IMG/M metagenome (GOLD analysis project Ga0233437, IMG submission 182714) | Seawater microbial communities from Saanich Inlet, British Columbia, Canada - SI_122_August2016_200_MG | ecosystem: Environmental > Aquatic > Marine > Inlet | place: Canada: British... | reverse complement strand
CAGAAAAGGTCTTAGGGGATAAACACCCTTATACATTTGAGGCTTTGAATAATTTAGCCAATATTCATGAGCAAAGTGGTAAATTAGACCTGGCTTTGAATGTGCGCGAGGATATTTTCAATCGTCGAACTGAATTCTTTGAGCGTGTCCTTTGGGCCGCAGGAGAAAATACGAGACAGGGCTACATTAGTATCAATAAGCCGGAACAGGATAAATATCTTGGACTGCTGGTTAAAAAGCAAGGTACCAAATACGCAGAGATGGCTTTAAATGTCAGTTTAAAAAGAAAAGGTTTATTATTAAAGATTGCTTCTGAAATTCATAAAATCATTGAAATGTCAGATTCACCTGAAATGGCTGCTAAAGCAGAAGAAATTAATAATAAACGTAAAGAATTGGCCGCCAAAACTCTTTCCGGACCAGTTGATGAGACGATTAATGAATTTAGACAAAAACTGGCCGATTTGGAGATTGAGGTCAATGATCTTCAGGCAGAAATTAGTCGATTCAGTTTGATTTATCATGTTGTGTCAGCTCCGGTAACGGTGGCAAATGTATTTGAAAATCTATCTGAAAATGAAGTTCTGGTTGATTTTATAACTTATGATGATGGATTTTCTACGAATTTGATAGCTATCGTCGCCAGAAAAGAAGTTGGATACTGTGATGATGATAATGTCTGTGATCGGATTGTGGAGATGATTCCCTTAGGGAATCTTAAAGATTTCGGTGAATTTGTAAATATCTATCGGGAAGTTATCCAGGATGAAGATGCCGAAGATGACGAAGTAATGGACTATGGGAATCAGCTTTATGATAAGCTCTGGAAGCCTATTTTACCATTTGTCAGGGGGCGCGAAACTGTTTATTTAATTCCAGATGGAATACTGCATTTGCTACCTTTTGATGCGATAGTGGATGATCAGCAGGATTATCTCATTCAGAAATATCAATTGAATATTTTATCCTCCGCCAGAGATATTGTGGTACCTCCGCTTCCGGCCGCTACAGGTGAATTCACAATATTTGCAGGTCCGGATTACGACATTGAAAATAAAAAAGAGGAAATTAAAAAAGCCAGTGGTAAAAGAGGTGCCAATATCGACCGGGGAATGCGGATTTCATCCCATGGTTTGAGATCGCTATCGTTTGAGCCTTTGGATGGTGCGGAAATCGAAGGAGAAACCATTGCTAAGATTACCAGTGATAAAAAACAAACCTCATTGATGTTGACCCAAAAGCAGGCTGAAGAATCTGCGCTACGTGGTTTTAAGCAACCACCTAAAATGTTGCATATTGCCACCCATGGTTTTTTCCTAAAGGCAGAAGAACGCTTGAAAAGAAGATTGCTATCAGCTTCACGGGGGGGGAGACAAACTACACCACCTCCAGGTGATAATCCACTGCTTAGAGCGGGATTGGCTTTTGCCGGAATCAATTCCAATGCACCTTTCTTAGGTGATATTGACACGGATAATGATGGCGTCTTGACTGCAATGGAAGTGTTAGGACTGAAGTTGTCCGGAACACAACTGGTAGTCTTATCGGCATGTGAAACCGGTGTAGGGGAAATTCATGCCGGAGAAGGCGTTTATGGCCTGAGACGTTCCTTTCAGGAAGCCGGGGTTCATAGTGTGATCAACTCTTTGTGGCCTGTTAGTGATGAAGGTACCCGATTGTTAATGACCGAGTTTTATAACGAACTTTATCAAGGACTGAGCCCCAGAGATGCCTTGCGAAATGCTCAAAAATCCATGTTGAATTCAGAGTGGAATCATCCTTACTATTGGGCGGCTTTTGTTGTTGTTGCAAAAAAATAAGAAAATAGTAGACAGGGGAGTTTTGACTCCCCTATGATCCTTTCCTTTTAACAGACTGCAAGTTTCTTCAATTTTTTTCCCTCTCCTTTAGAATGCCATTTGCTTCTTTTTTTACTTTAGGGTGTCGTTTAAACCAAACAGAATCTGCTATAATGGCCAAAAGTCTAGAAGCGCTTGATTATGTGATCACTGAAAATAAGACAAACTCCGATGTATGTGTTATCAATACCTGCACAGTTACCAATCAAAGCGATAGCAAATGCCGCCAGGCAATTCGAAGCATTCGGAAAAATAATCCAACGGCAATTCTGGCGGTGGTTGGTTGTTTTTCTCAAATTTCCAGTAAAATTATTAAGGAAATCGGTGGCGTGGATATTGTTCTGGGTAATGAGGAAAAATTAAATTTAAAGCATTACCTAGAAATTTTCCTGAAGGATTCAAGGCCAATTATTGCTGTCGGCAGTATTTCAAAAAATGCATTTACGATTGATACCATTGGGCAACATTTGGGGTCAACCCGGGCTAATCTGAAAGTTCAGGATGGATGTGATTTTGTTTGTTCATATTGCATTATTCCGAAGGCCAGAGGACGGTCCAGGTCCAGGGAAGTTGATAATATAAAGCAGGAAGCCCGTCAATTAGCTGCGATAGGGGTTAAGGAGATTATATTAACTGGGGTCAATATTGGAACTTACCAGTACCTGGATTATGATATTATCAAACTTTTAGATATCTTTGAGTCGATCAGTGGTATTCAACGGGTGAGGATTAGTTCCATTGAACCTACTACCATTGGTAAAGATGTTTTTGAGTTAATGAAAAATCCGGATCATAAACTAGTCCCATACTTACATTTACCCTTACAATCGGGAAGTAATGCGATTTTGAAAGCAATGCGACGGCGCTATGAAATTCAGAAATTTGAAGATTACGTATTATCTGCAGCAGATCAGGTTCCGGATATTTGTATTGGTAGTGATGTGATCGTTGGGTTTCCCGGTGAAACAGATGCACTGTTTGAAGAAACACTTAATATACTTGAGAAACTACCCATTCATTATTTCCATGTTTTTCCCTATGCAGAGCGGGCAGGTACCAAAAGTGTTTGTCTTCCGGAGAAAATCAATTCAAAAACGGCTAATCGCAGGGCAAGCGTGTTGCGAATCTTAAGTGATCAAAAAAGAACCAGGTTTGCTGAAGAATTTGTAGGTCGGGAATTGGAGGTTCTTTTCGAAGGGAGTAATAAAGGGAATATTTGGAAAGGTTATACCGGTAATTATATCAGAGTATCTGCAGAAAGCCAGCTTTCTCTAAAAAATGAAATTAGATTAGTCAAAATCATTTCTGCAGAAAACGGCCAGGCGCAAGGAAAGCTGGTTATTAAATCAGATTTTGATCATATGGGATCATAAAACTAAAGGTTGAACCACGATCAGAATTATTTTTCACCCAGATTTCTCCCCGATGGACCTTTATAATCTCCAAACAAATAGCAAGCCCCAGACCTGTTCCACCAGCACCGGTTCTGGTTTTGCTGCTTTGGACAAATTTGTCAAAGATACTATTTAATTCGTCATCAGGAATTCCGACACCCTTGTCTTTAACATTTATTATCATAGCTGCTATTTTTTTATTTTCTCCTTTTTGATTTTCAACCTTGAAATGACCTGACTCAAGAATAACAGTGATTTTTTCTCCATTAGGTGTGAATTTAATAGCATTAGAAAGAATATTGCGGACGACCTGTGCTATTTTCTGTTTATCACAAACAGCTTCCGTTTTTATATGATTGGATGCTATTTCAAAACAAATGTTTTTCTCCAAAATCAATTGATCAAATTCCTTTGAAACTTTTTTAATGATATATTTTAAGTCACAAGGTAACATCTCACAATCAGCTTTACCTGCTTCCAGCTTAGAAAGATCTAATAGGTCATTCAGAAGAGATAGAAGGTTTGTACCTGCCGCTCTGATTTTTTGAAAATAGTAAAAAAGTTTTTCTCTTTCAACATTTTCGAATTTATCCACTCCAAATTTAGCAAAACTTAGAATTTGATGCATCGGTGTTCTTAACTCATGTGAGATGTTAGCTAGAAACTCAGATTTTGATCGGTTCGCAGTCTCCGCCTGATTTTTTGCTTTGAGTAGAGCCTTTGTCCGCTCTTCTACCTGCTTTTCCTGTAAATATCGATTTTCCTGAAGTCTGGTAGTGTGTTGAAGCAATCTTTCCTTTTGTTGATCATGTTTAGTATTACCATTCAAAAAGTGCTTCTCTGTTTTTAAGTATTGTCCCAGGATAGGCAACAGTGCATCAATATTAATCGGTTTGATTAAATAATTATTCATTCCAGCTGCTCGGGCTTTTTCCTGTTCAATTTCAGTTGCTCCTGCTGACAACCCAATAATAGGAACATTTTTGATTAATGGCATTTTTCGAATTTCAATGGTTGCTTTTAAACCATCCATAACAGGCATGTAAATGTCCATTAATATTAAATCCGGTTTTAATTCAGGCGCCAACTCCAGGCACTCTTTTCCATTGTTTGCAATTTGAACATTTAAGCCAAAAATTGATAAAATTTTAGAAATCAATTCCTGTGTGATCAGATTATCCTCAACCACCAGAATTTTATTATTTTTTGAGAATATTAACTCTTCGTGACTGGTGGGGACATCTTTAATAGTTTTAGAAGATCGGATAAATGGCAGTTTTATGGTAAATAGTGATCCCTGATCGATCTCACTCTTAACATCAATAGATCCATTTAAAAGCTTAGCCATTTTATTAGCGACAGATAAACCCAAGCCGATACCATCAAATCGCTGATCACTATTTTTATTTAATTTTTCAAAGGGTTCAAATATAGTTTTTAGATGCGTTTTTGATATACCTATTCCTTCATCGCTTATTTTAAATATAATATCTTTATTTTTATGGGATAGGTTCAATGTTATGGTTTTCCCGGAGGGAGTGAATTTAATGGCGTTATCAATGATACTATTTAAAATTTTCTCAAGTTTTGTTCGATCTGTACGGATATATTCGGGAAAGTCTGCACTGACTTTATCATATTTTAAATTGATATTTTTCTTTAAAGCCTCAATCTTATTAACATAAAAAATATTTTTAAAAAATTTGAAAATATTGATATCATTTTCCTGGAATTTTAAGTCACCGTTTTTAATATCTGAAATGTCAATGATACTATTGATGATTTCAGATAAATATTGCCCGCTGTTTTCAATGTTATCTAACAGTTTCTGGTATTCGGGAGTTTGATCTATGATTCCAAAACGCATATCACGCTGGATGATTTGGGAAAATCCTATAATGGCGGAAAGTGGCGTTCTGATTTCCTGACTGATATTTGCCAGGAATCTGGATTTTGTTTTATTGGCCGTTTCATATTTTTTTCTGAAATAGCTGTCCTGGTCTTTAACCTTGTTTTGCAGGTGTTGGTTTTGAAGACGTAATTCTTTGATTTCTTCGAGTAGTTTGGTGTTGGAAATTGAAGCTTCTTTTTTCTTCATACAAATATCACAAGGTTTTAATAGTCGTTACATTCTACAATTCAAATCGAAATTTGTTGATAGTAGTAATGCTAGCATTTAATTTACCTTTTTAACAAATGGATTTTTTGTTTATCCCTTAGGATCCTCTTGCTCACCCCTCGACTTCCAGATTGTGTCATGATTATGCTTACTAGGTGAAATGTTGGCAATGAACTTGCGATTGTCAATCCAACGCTATGGTTTCTTTTATATCCTGATTAAGAACCGATATCACAAATGCTAAGCCTCCTAAAATAGCGATTGCAATTAAGGAATACCGCATGACGGTTAAATAAAGTCCGGCTGAATCTACCGAAATTTGCATTTGTCCGATAATCAAAGACATGAATAAGGTAATTAACAGCATGCTGACAACCATTCCCAGAGTCCTCATTTCAGCTGCCAAAGCAGATGCTACACCGGTTCTGGTTCTATCCACAGAGGTCATGATGATTTTCATATTGGGAGAGGAAAACATGGCAAAACCGATACCATGGCAAGCCAATACTAGACATAGCCAGTAAGTGGAACCATCAATCGTTATCCAGGTTGCTAAAAAAGTACCAACTAAAGTAAAGAAAACTCCGAAGGTTGCTAATCTTCTTGGATTAATGCTGTCTGATAATCGGCCAAAAAAAGGAGCCAGCAAAACCATCAGGATGGGGGAGGTCATTAATATTAATCCGGTATCTCGCGGGCTGAATTGTTTGATCGTTTGTAAATAAAGGCTAAACAAGAACGGTACCCCGAAAGTACCGGAATAGGTCAATAATTGAATGATCAAGGCTTTGGAAAAATTTAAGTTGGTTCGAAGAAAACGAAACTCAAGGAGCGGTGTGCTTGCTTTTTGTTCTACTAAAATCAGTAAAGGCACCAAAATAACTCCAATAACTAACAGAATGATCCCTATATTACCCTGATTGAGTTTAGAGCTGCCAATAATCCAACATGCGAGCATGGAAACGATAAGAAGACTACCCAAGTAATCATATGGCTTTTCCGGTTTAACCCATTTGCCTTTAAGGTATCGAGCCGATTGAACAAACGAAATCAACAACATGAAACAAACGATATAATAGATCCAACGCCAGCCAACATATTCTGTTAAAATGCCAGCCACAAAAGGGCCAACAGACAAACCGGCATAAACAGTCCCGATTGATAAACCCATTGCTTTCCCTAATTGTTGTTTAGGGATCGTTTCAGTAATAATGGCCATATTGGTGGATACAATCAAAGCAAAGGTTAAGCCTTGCAAAAAGCGAAAGAAGATGAAGAGATCAATCGATTGTGTTAACCCTAAAACCAGAGTGATGAGGGCTGTTGATAGTAGACCGGTTTTATAGACGGCTTGTTTGTTTGTCATGTCCGCCAGCTTACCAAAAGGTAACATAAAAGCACCGGATGTTCCCAGGAATACAATTTCAACCAGGCTAAGTGCCACTCCACTGGCACTCATTTCCTTTCCCATGATGGGTAGCGTGATAGCGATACCGGAGAACATAAAGGGCATCGTAAATTGTGAAATCAGGACAGTATAAAGAATAGAATTTTGTGCCTTTTTATCCATCAATTTTCCTTTTATAAATATTTGGAATTATTACTAAATATTGATTGGTCGAAACCAAATTGGGAAAAGTAAAACATTAACTAAATCTATTAATAAGTAGTCTTTTTAAGCAAGCATAAAAGATTAGACAGTCGGGACTTTTGGTTTGGATCAACATTCAGTTGTCCAGCTTGATGAAATAGGAAAATACAGACCACAACTTCCTTGTCAATCAAGGTTCAACGCAAATGAAAACGCCTGTTGTACAAAATGGTAATGAATTAAATTCCCCAATTGTAATTTTTTGATAATTTTAATATCCTAATTCAAAATCACAGCCTAAAGCATTCACTTTATGTCGAGCTTCCCATGAAAAGCAGAATAATAAAAAAAATCCAGGATTTTGTAAAATCCTATCCAACAGAACAATTGACGAATACGAACTGGGGGGTTCCCATTGTTGGTTTTGCTTCTGCAAAAGATCCCTTGTTTACTCAATTAAGTTCAGTGGCGAGTCCAACGCACGCACATCCCATTGACTTTCTTGCAGAGGCTAAAACGGTCGTGGTATTTTTTCTTCCTTTTTCAAAAAGTTTAACCCGTACCAATATAAAAAACCATAACAGTTCTGAAGAATGGGGGGTTGCCTATATAGAAACCAATGAAATGATTAAACAACTCAGCATACATCTTCAAAGGTTTTTGCAAAGCCATGGACACCAAACAATCATTATTCCGGCGACTCATAATTGGGATGAGGAAAAACTGATCAGTGATTGGTCCCATCGTCACATTGCTTATGTTGCTGGTGTGGGAAAATTTGGTTTAAATAACATGTTAATTACCGATCAGGGATGTTGTGGTAGAGTTGGTAGCTTTATCACCAGTGCTGAAATAAAACCGGATAACCGTAATGACACCCCGGCTTGCTTATATAAATATGATGGGAGCTGTATGAAATGTACCGATCGATGTGTCAACGAAGCCCTTTTCGCGAAAGTCTTTGACCGCTTTAAATGTTATGAGATGTGCCTGGAAAATAAAAAAAAGCATCGTTCCATTGGATATGCGGATGTCTGCGGTAAATGCCTGGTTGCCGTTCCCTGCTCCCATGCAAATCCCGCAATCAAAAAAAAACAGGCTTTGGAGAATAAGAATATCCATTGAAGCCCTACAACAGGAAATCCAGTTATGAACTTATTTTTGTGGAATGTTAAAGATGCAATATAGCGAACAACATTCTTATCGTCTAAAAGTAACGCCTTGTGATATCTATTTGAAATCACGAGACTAGTTCTAAAGAGCTTTCAAACAGACACTACAAAGCTAATGCAGATGTCAATATGAATGAAGTTTGCTATATATAAAAAATTTAAACCCATAATAATTGAACTATAAACATTTAAAAAATATTATCAATGAAAACACAGTTGGATTGCATCGCTTGTTTAGCTAATCAAGCCATTAAAATATGCAAAGAAGCATTACCTGATCAGGAAGATAAACAATTGGAACTTGCCAGATTAGCTATTAAAAAGATTTCTGATAGTGATCTTTCAGACCCACCACCGGTGATTGCCAGTAAAATACAAGGCATAATTAAAAAAGAAGTCAATAGCACGGATCTGTACAAGGAAGTTAAAGATCAGGCGAATCAATTGGTACTCTCACTTTTACCGAAACTGGAAACAATTATTGAACAATCAGCAGATAAACAGGAAACGGCCCTGATGCTGGCTATCGGGGGGAATATCATTGACGTAGCCATTGGAAACATGCCCAGGACAGAAGAAATTCAGGAAGCTGTAGAGCAATCATTAAACATCCCCATTGATGGTAATATTGATGGCTTTATTAAAGACGTTAAGCAGGCCAGAAAAATCCTATACCTTTGTGATAATACCGGTGAAATCTGCCTTGATAAATTACTGATTAAACAATTAGGTCCCGAAAAGATTTGTGCTGTGGTTCGGGGAATGCCTACCTTAAATGATGCCACCCTGAAAGACGCTAAAACCTGTGGTTTAACGGATATCGTGGCAGTCATTGATAATGGGACGGATATACCGGGAACAATTCTTAATGAATGCCCGGAATCGTTTCAAAAAAGATTTGCTGAGGCAGATTTAATTATCTCTAAAGGGCAGGGCAATTACGAAACGCTGAATGAAATTCAAGCTCCTATTTATTTTCTGTTAAAAGTGAAATGTGATGTGGTGGCAGAACTAACGAATCTGAAAAAGGGGTCGCTGCTGTTAAAAAAAAGTGATAGTTTTACCAGGCAAAACCAGTAAAATGGAGCAGAGGAAATTAATAGTGGTGTCTACAGGATAAAACATGCAATTCATCGTTTCTAATTCTATATACTATACGATGTTCCTGATCTATTCTTCTACTCCAAAAACCAGAAAGATCAAACTTCAATGGTTCCGGTTTACCGATACCTTCATAGGGTTCTCTTAGAATTGCCTTTATCAGTTTGTTTTCTTTTTTTAGGTTCTTCTTATTCTCAGATTGCCAAAAAACATAATCTTCCCAGGCATTTGGATGAAATATTATTTTCAATCTTTAACCTCAATCAGCTTTCTTTCTTTGCCTTTGTCATTATTGAAGTTCTCAATACTTTCTCTCAACCTTTGCGCATTTTTGGGGCTCCTCAATAGATATGCTGTTTCTTCTATTGCAGAATAATCCTCATAGGATAAAAGCACTAAATTATCACTATTTTTTCTGGTTATAATCGTCGGTTCGTGGTTTTCACAAACACCATCTAAAACAGATTTTAGGTTTTTTCGTAGTTCACTATAATTTACAGCTTCCATAGACTTTTCCATAGATTGAATTATTTTTTACAAAATTTATTGTTATTGTACTTAAATAAGTACAATAACACAAGACAATATCAACAATTCTCCTAAATTATTGACCTTAGTGATGTGAAGCATGGAAATACTGAGACTAAAACCAATTTATAGTAATTTTCAGGTAGTGGACTAGCTATCCTGCCGCATTGAATTATAGCATTTTGTAATTGAATTGAACCTTTTTTAAAAAATTAATAGTTATTCAATTATGTCATTTCAACTAGAAACGGGGAGAAATATTTACTTAAGAAGAGCATTAGTTAAATTCCGCTTGAAGAGAGACATAGAAGCGGAAGATAGTCTGTATTTTTTATTTCTTACCGGATTTAAAAAAGATCTTAATTATTTTAAAGGCAGTAGTTGAAAGTTTGATCATTCTAATCACGCTCTTTAAATTATAGATAAACAGGCTAGGGGCTTGTGCGTAAAAGAATAATTTTAGAACTGTATTTTGAGGGAAGTGCCGTTTATATTGTTTTTAATGGAGTTTAGTAATTTCCCTTTTTGTTTTAACGATTTTTAGTCTGTTCAACTGTGAGACCAAATAGTTGATAACTCTTTCAGTTTCCACGGAAGTAGCCACTAATGCATTCTTATTTTTAGTATGCCGATTTAATACCGTTTGTCCATAAGTATGCTCCCCTTTTAATTCCATAGATACCTGAACATGTTCAAATCCACAAAAAGAGGCATCGATTGCGATTCCCAAAGCTAAAGGATCATGCATGGCGCAGCCATTGAGATTATATAGTCTTTGATATAGTTTTCGATAATTACTGGTTAGTGCAAGCAGAAAATCACAGGTTTCAGGATCCTGAATTTTATTAATGCTTTCCTGACTCAACAAAACCTTGGTGGTGACATCCAATCCGATGAGTTTCAGGGACTGAAATCCAGTATCGAGAATAATTTGTAACGCGATAGGGTCCGCATAAGCATTGAATTCTGCTGTACTGGTGACATTACCCGGAAATTCAAAAGCACCCGTCATTAGGATAACTTCTTTGATCAGCGGTATGATTTCCGGTGCCAGTTTAACCGCTAATGCTAAATTAGTGATAGGGGCCGTGCCGACAAATGTAATTTCATTAGGGAATTTTTTAATCTGCTCAATCAACCACGTAATTGCCGGGCGTTTAGTATTATTGTAAGACAAATCAGGCAGCATACCATTGAGACCATCCTCTCCGTGGACTTCAAAAGCTCTAACAGATCTTTCAAACAGGTTCTCTCGGGCGCCATAGTAAACTGGAATTTTTTGTTCCTGACCAAAGTACCGTACAATCCGGCATGAATTCTCGAAAGCTCTGTCCACACCCACGTTTCCTGTTACAGTTGTGATGCCTATAATTTCAATTGTCGGATCGCCAATCCCCAGCATAATGGCGATAGCATCATCAACGCCAGTATCAACATCCAGAATAATTTTTTTCATTTTAATGGTTCTTAATAATATTTGATTTAACTTTATCCATTGATACCGACCACTATTCCTTGAGCCATTAATTGCTGCCCTACTGGGCATGGAAATGAAAGCCAATAAGAATATTGTCACATATTATTGTACTACTAATAGATTGAGATTTATTTGAGTTTTCCTTGAAAACTGAAGTATTTAACACTTTTCATTTCATTCACACAAGTTCATTAAGTTTTCCATTTGAATGGCTCCTGCATTGAAAGTACTTGATTCAATTCCCACCGATTAAAATCAAACTTCGGATCTAAAACGTTTCAAAGATTAATCTAGGGAAAACATTTAGTAAAAAAATCCCCTGATAGACTTATGAAAATTAACATCTGTATTGATTTAAAGCTTTTGTTTAGCTAAAACCAAGTTAGTTTTTAAAAATATTGTTCCTTCAGGATTGCCACTCCTTAGTGACTTCGATTTAATTAAAATACCATTAGCAAATCTGGATTTCAAAGGAATAACCACAAAATAGTAAAGGATATTTAATGTTACACAAATTTGGTATGAAAATTTCCAATAAACTAATGGGCGCAGTGATTAGCGTACTTATCGTCGTTTTTATCGCTCTAAATGGATTTATTCAGTATGTGGTTGATGATAACTTAAAAAGGGTCGTTAATTGCAATTTAAGTTCTCAAGTTGAAACAGCCTGGCATATTTTGGCGTCTGCCCGAAGTAATGCCTAGAAAAAAGTCAACTCAGACCTTAAGGTTGCCCATCACCTGTTTTACAATATCGGTTCATTGCAAGTGACAAATGAGACCCAGGAAATACAGGCAGTTAATCAAATCTCTAAAGAGGAGACATCTGTAACCCTGAGACAATGGATATTTGATGGACACCAAATTCAAAAAAACTTCGCATTCGTCGACAAGCTAAAATCTATTCAGGGTGGAACGGCAACGATCTTTCAAAAGATCGACCAGGGATTTCTGCGAATTTCCACAAATGTGATGAAGCTAGATGGATCCCGTGCGGTTGGGACTTATATTCCTAATGAATCGCCGGTTATCTGAACTATTATGAAAGGAGAAACTTTTCTTGCAGAGCATATGTCGTTAATGATTGGTATTTGACAGTCTATGAGCCGATTATTGTCAATGGTGAAATCATTGGTATTCTCTATGCCGGTGTAAAAGAGAAAAATCTTGCTGATGGAGATTTAACCGAGATCTTGGAAAGACGTTCCAGTGATGAACTCGGAGATATGAGTGATGATATCAATTTATTAACCGAAAGTCTTTCTACCATTATTAGAGAAATTAATGATATCACAATCGCCTTGGAAAATACTTCCCTCGATCTGAATACTGTTTCAGGACAGATAGCTGATGGTTCCGAACAAAATGTGGAAAAGGCAAACGGTGTACCTGAATTCAGTATCGTTGAAATTGAAAGAGAAAATGGCGATATTCAAGATAGAGAATAAATAAGTATAAATTTAATAAATCTGTGGAAATCCCCATATACAAAATAACGCCTTCCATTTTCCAAAAAATTAGAATTTCAAATTTTAGGGAAATGGAATGGAATTTATAACTGACCCCTATAGGAAAATTATTTTTTCTGATTTTGAGTTTTGAATAAAGATGTCAATATTATTAGTGAATCACTTGAATCCCTTGTTGTTTTAGTGTCAGGTGAATTTTATCATAAACTGTTGATTCGACAATAATATGTGTTAATGAATTTAGAGAAGAAACATGAAAGTTAGAGATCTTTCCAATCTTTTGACTAGGTGCCAAAGCAATAACTTGCATGGCATTTTGCAACATGGCTTGTTTGGTTTGAGCATCCTGATATTCACGTGAGCTAATTCCTTCTTCCAAATGGATAGAACAAATTCCAATGAAATATTTTTCAACCCTCGTTTGTTCAATCAATTTCAAAACTTTTGGCCCTACAATCACCATTTCACTGTGTAATAATACTCCTTCTGGTATGATTACTTTAATTTGTGGTTTGTTGTGTAAGACTGTGATAACCGGCGGGCTGTTCGTGATGATTGTCAAATTCATATTGCCCGGAATTTGTCTGGCAATTTGTTCGTTGGTAATCCCACCATCCATAAAAATATGGTCCCCCTCTTGTATTAGATCGACCGCACTTTTGATCATCGAAAAAGGTACTTCAAGCTTTTGAGAACTTCGTTCACCATATGTCAAATCTTGAGCAGAGGGAAGCAGTGCTCCCTTGTGAACCCTTTGAATCAAACCTTTTGATGCAAGTATTCGCAAATCACGACGAATCGTATCTTCAGAAACTTTGAATTTTTGAATTAAATCATTGGATAAAATCTTTCCGTTGCGATGTAATGCTTCTAAAATTTTTTGATGTCGTTCCTCTAATAACATGGTTACTTTTTGTGAAAATATTAGAATGAGATGATGGATATCAGTTGACTTTTTGAAATTAAAATACAAACATGAACTATTATCTTCATGTTTGTACACGTTTTTCTGGATTTTTTCTTAATCTGTAAATTATTTACCTACAGTTCAACAAGAATTATAGAATCAAAACTTTTCGAGGGATTTGCTTTGTCAATTATTTTTAAATTCAGAACACCCTGGCGAGCAGTCGCAGCAATGTTTCTGTTAAATGGGGCGCTTTTTGGAGTCTGGGCTTCCCGTATTCCGGCAATCTCTACACAACATGACCTAACGCCTGGGGCGCTCGGCATGTTGTTATTGTGCATGGCCATTGGTGCACTAGTATCCTTTCCTATTGCCGGATTTGCTTCAGATAAATTTGGTTCTGCTACAATTACCAGGAAATTAGCGATTATCTATGCTGCTTCACTGATACTGCTTTCCCTTACCCCAGTTGCATGGGCGCTTGCGATAGCTCTATTCATATTTGGCGCTTTTCATGGCGCAATGGATGTGTCAATGAATGCCTGGGCGGCTGAAATCGAACGTGTTGGTAAGCGTCCAATGATGTCTTCATTACACGCAATGTTCAGTGTCGGTGCTGGACTCGGAGCCGCTTCAGGGTCTGCAGCGGCGGCCCTTGATTTAGAAATAACAGTCCACTTTATTTCCGTTTCAATTGCTTTGACAATAATAACACTTTCAATGGCATATATTCCTTGGGAGTCAATCAGGAAAGCTGGAATGCCATCCACCCCTATTTTTTCGCTTCCCAGTGGTAGTCTACTCGCGGTTGGATTCATTGCGTTTTGTGCCTCACTGGGAGAAGGTGGTATGGCGGATTGGGGTGCCATTTTTATTGTAACTGTCGCATCTGTCAGCGAAGCAAAGGCTGCTCTTGGCTATGTGGTTTTTTCTTCTGTTATGGTGGCTATGCGATTAATTGGTGATCATATTGTTGCCAGAACAGGGCCGGTAATTGCAGCCCGTGTGGGCGGAGTGACAGCCGCAATCGGTTCATTAGTTGCTATTTTTATTAACACTTTTCCGATGATACTCGTTGGCTTTGCGCTGATGGGGTTTGGTTACGCAGTGATCATGCCCATTGTTTTTACGCGGGCTGCTAATGATGAATTTACGCCACCAGGTGTTGCGATAGCCAGTGTCTCAACGCTGGGATATGGAGGTATCCTTTTGGGACCACCACTGATCGGTTTTGTGGCAGATTCTACCTCGATTAAAACAGCATTTCTGATTTTGTCAGTACTGGCTTTTCTAATAACCCTACTGGCCGGCTTTCTTACTAAACCACCATCAAATCGATAATAATATTCTCTGTTCAAATAAATGAAATCATATTTATAAATTTGGATACAACTAATTCAGATTCCTTCGTGAAAAAATATCAGGTGATGAGACCTAAAGTTGCTAAGTGTCATCACAACTGTCACTTATAAAATTTTAAGGAAACGAAATTCACCGCATATAAAATCAAAAAAGCTGTCTTATCCCTCCTTTCGAAGATCCAGGAATCATTGATGTTTATGACGAGTTATGTCCAAATTACGGGTTTTATTTTTGAAAACCCAGTAAAAATATGACTCGATCCACTTTAAAACCCAGCTTTTTACAGTCTCATTATCGATTAACAGGGGCGAGTGATAATGTTTATTTCATCTTGCCAAAGATACCTTAAACTAGTTAGGTTGTCTGCAATCCGTGACAATTCCAAGGAGACTCTATGCATCGATTACCATTACTACTAGTTACAATATTGATATTTTTAGTAAGCTGCGGGGTGAATAAATTAATTATACCTTCCAAATTAAAATCGGGTAAAGACTATGAACTTTATAAAAGGATTACGGTAAAAGCCAATGCAAAAGGTTGGGTAGAAACAGGAGTTGAATTAAGAAAGGGTCATAAAGTATTAGTTTTTGCTTCAGGGTTAGTTGATACCTGGCCCGGTGTTGAAAGTTACACTCATAAAGAAGCTTTTGAGATACTCTTAATGAAAATTGGTCAAGAGGCTCACTTTTTTGCACCAACTGACAAAAATCAAAAATATTTTACTATTTCTTCCCCAGGTAAAGTTACATTTTATGTCAAAGAGGAGGCAAATAGAAATAAAGATAATACTGGTGAATTTACTGTTGATCTTTTCGTATTGAAAGAACATCAGGAAGTGAATCTGGCAGAGAATTTAATTAAGTTATCTGAAGCAAATAAAAATGATTTAGACTTTAAAAAAAACCTAGACAGTTTTTTCAATAGTGAGGCTGGGAAGGAGATTAAATACAAAAAAATATGGTTGAAATACTCAAGACAGGACACTTTAATAGGCTATCTTGAATTCCTCGAAAATTATACCGGCAATGTATATAATTCTCTTGCGTTTGAGAGAATAGATGAAATCATTTATAGAACATATAATAAGTATTTCTGGAATTTAAAAGCATATAACCCTTTCAACGGTGATAAAATATTAAAACCCATTTTGAAAGCCTATCAAAGTCTTTATTAAAGATAAGTTAAAAAGTGTCTCCTCGTACTATTGGTCGACCACTACCTATGCTAAAAACAGCCATCTTGGATGGCTCGTGAACTTCGGTTTTGACCAAGCGAATTACTATAGTAAGACATATAGCTACAATGTCCGTTGCGTTAGAAATGAATAATGGAATACTCTATTTTTTATTTATTTTGAAAGGAGAAGAATTATGATATTAAGAAAGCCACTTCTTTTTTTTGTACTAATCTTTTTAACAGTTGCCTGTACTCCAAAGGCACCACAACTTCAAATTGCAAAATATATAAACTTCCATGGTATTCAATATGAACGCATTTTGGTTTCAGCATCAGAACTGCCCTGGGTAAAATCAAAACTATTCGCACGAAAAGGGGAATATTTAATTGCATTAGCAAGCGGACAGATCCGAATCAAACCAAATGGTGAACAGAAAGGCCCATATGCACGAACATCTAGTACTCCTAATTCCCTTTTTATAAAGGTTGGAGATGGTACACCTGAAATAAATCTCTACCAGGCAATTACAGAAAAAAATGACTATAATGAATACATCGAAATTAAAGAGGAAGGAAATATATATACAGCGGTGTCTGAAGCACCAGAAAATAATGATGATTGGTCAAAAGGGATATATAACGAACATTTATATAGCGATAATGAAGGTTTTTTTATCGTGGATCTATTTTTGGTTCCCAAGACTGCTGAAAACAAATTATATGCGTTATTAGTGCAGCTTGCTGGTGATAATCCTGAAGACAGAACTTTTCGTAAGCAGATCGATCAGTTTTTTAAAAGCCAATCTTATATAAAAATCAACAACAATATCATCTGGAACCGAGTTACTAAAAAAGATCGCTTAAGTGCCTATTTGAATTTCATTACTCAATATCCCAATCATCCGAAATTATTAGATGCCTTAGAGTTGATTAGCAACCGCCTACTCGTAGAATATCGGGAGTATTTTTGGGACTTCAAAAAGTACATTCCACTGAATGTAAATAAAGACAGCTTTGGGGGATTTTGGAGCAATCATACCAACCAGAAAAAGATAGGTCTTTTTCAAAAATTATCAGAATTTGGATATTCCATGGCCGATGTGGTGTTGGCGGATATTTTTTATTTGGGGATCAAAAAGTTCAAACCTGAATTAGCCTATCAATTAGCCCAAAAAGCGGCGGCACAGAATAATGTATTTGGAAAATTTTTGACGGCTAAGTTTTTATTTAAAGGCGTAGGCATAGAACAAGATACCCAGCAAGCACAGATCATTTTTAATGAAATTAAGAATGAACTAGAATCCAGAGTAAAAGATGAAAACCGTGCCGTAAAAATATACCCGAAAAATGAATTGCCTTTGGCCCAATACTGCCTTGGGTGGATGTATGGTAATGGGATGGGAACTGCTAAAAATAAAAAATCCGCGTTAGAACTTTATCAAAAATCTGCCCGGGAAGGATACCTGCCAGCCAGGTATAATCTCGCCTTAGCCCATCAACTGGGATGGGGCGGAACAAAAGACTATCAAAAATCTGAAAAAACCATCGCACTTTTTGCGAAATATGGTTTTAAAAAAGCGCAGCACAATCTCAGTTGGATGTTTGAAAACGATCGCACGACGAATCAATATTTAGATCTCATTTCACAGTGGTATCAACCAACCACAGAAGTTTCCCATTGGAAATTCGCAAACAAGCTCAAAAGAAGAGACTATTACCAAATGTACTTGGAACGGTACCCGAATGGAAATTTCATAGATTTGGCTAAAAAAGAGATCAGAAAATTGGATGACATTCGAATAAAAAAGGAAAAAGAAATAGAAGCAAAAAAAGCGGCTCGGAATAATGAGATCTATATTTCGAGAACCGGTGATTTAATGTGGCAAAATACGAATTTTATTAAGATGAAAAGTTGTAAAATATCCGATATTAAAAATGTTTGTAGTAATTTTAATTTGGCTGGGTTTTCAGACTGGCAAGCTCCTACTTTAAACGAGTTGAAAAACTTACGGAAGGAAATTGATTTCATCAATCCTGAATTAAGTAATAATATGTCGGTCGTTGGGATCAATGCTAAAAATACTATAATGGGCTGCCTAAAAGAAGCTTTTTACATAGCCAACGGTTTGTCGTTTAATTACGAAGCAAGTATGGAGAATATTTTAGCAAGTACAATTAGAGGACCGTTTATCATCTGTAATAGGAAATTAAGGAAATAGCTTTTTTAAAAAAAATCGTAGGGTCAATCAAATTAAATTCACACAATCATAAAATTTTGAATAGGGAATACAAATGAAAAAACGGCTACTCAATGTTCTATTGATATCTATTATCTTTTCTTTTCCATTTATTGGGTTTTCCAATACCCTATCCAGTGATCGGGTTACCCATTATCAAACCAAGCTTCAAAGTGTCAGCGATCCAAAACTAAAAATTAAATATTATAAGATTTTAATAGCTGATGCAAAAAAGAAAAAAGCAATTGGAATGGAATTGCAATATCGTTTGGATTTAGCAGAATTTTATAACAGCAATAATATAGTTTCCAAATATCAACTGTCTAATCTGTTCAGACTGGGCACAAGATATTACAAACAAAGGCAGTGGCAGGAGGCTGAAAAACAGTTTTCTGATTTGGACCAACATCTTGGTGATCAAAAAACAAAACTCAAATTATTATCTCTTAGGTACCTCTCAAATATCGCCAGGAAAACAGGAGATAAACAAAAGGAAGAAATCATTCATCATCGCTATATACAGCTAGCTATCCTGACAATGAAGCCGCCAGAAGTAGCTAAAAATTATCAGCATTTAATTAAACTCAGTGAAATCAACCAAACTAACGCACAACATCAATATTACACAGAATGGTTGGTTTACCTCGATCGTCAAACTGATAATGCTGCTGCCATTAAATCCTTGTTAATCAGTTGGGTAAATTTTGCGTCCAAATCCCCTGATCGGTATCAGGACGAACCTTTTGAATTATTAGAGGCAATTCTAGAAAAGTCAGCTCAGGCTGAGGAGCTGGAAAAACTTAGAATTTTATTTGCTCAAAAAACCCCTAATCATGAAAAACGGCTGTCACTTTGCCAAAAAATCTTTCAAATCAATCCCAGCACCCATAAGTGGGTTTTAGCACAATTACTTAAAAACACACAAAATGAAGAAGATCAGCAAAAAGAGGTCGCTATATTGAAGCAGTGGCTCAATAAAGAAATAATACCTGAAGAAAGAATGAAAGTGATCATTAAGATTATAAAACTTTCGTTATCCCTTAAGGACAAAGGTCTTGAACTTGAATATCGCTTACATTTAAATCAGGTGCTTAAAGAACAAAACAGCAAAAATTTACTGTTTTCCAGAAACTACTATCAAATTGCTAGTCTGTATTATGGTGAAAAGAGAGTTAAAGATGCCGCTCAATATTTTAAATCATTTTTAGAGTTGGAAGCGGAAATGAAGGCAGATGATATTAATCTATCCTTTTATTATTTGTTTCAGATCTCTAAAAGCCAAAACAAAACCATTGAAGCTGAGTTCTATTTATCAAAATACCTGGCTGCGGTTAACCAAATAACCAACTATAAAGAAACAATAGCCTTGTATGAAGTTTTAATCGAACTTTCAACAAAAAACGGTGCTTCGAAATTGCATCAATATTACTATCAGTGGTTCCAGAAATCACAAAGTTCCGGAAGTAGCATTAGTCAGCACAATATTCTGATCAAGTGGATAAAATTTGCATTGTCAAACCAAGGAAAAGTAGGAGAGCAAGCGGTTAATGAAATGCCATTTGATCTGCTGATTGGCCTTCAAATTGACCTCGAAAAATGGGAGAAGGCTAATCAAACCCGATTATTGCTGGCAAATAATATTAAGGAACCAACCAAAAAAACAAAGCTTTACGAAGCCGTTCACTGGTCAAATCTAAAAACCGGACAAGTGACAAAAATTGGTATTCTGACACACTTACAGCAAAACTACCATCAAACCGGAGATACTTTACTGGAACAGGACATTTTAATACTACTCGCTAATCGTAAAAATTATCCACAACGTAGGGAAGCCTTGCGTCAGCTGACTTTACTATCATTGAAAAATAGTGATTGGCTGGCTTCATTAAAGTACCATCAGGAGTTGATAAAGCTGGTTCCCGAAGCAGACGCCGAAAACCATCTGAATATTTTAAACAACTTAATCACCCTGGCAGAAAAAACAGGTCGACAATCGTTACTGGTGAGTCATTTAAAAACCAAGTTATTTTTAAAAAATAAATTTATCGACGATACCCAACGCTATCAAACTTTTTTAAGGATCAGTAATATTTTAGAAAATGATGGCGATTACTTAGAGGCATTAAACATCTCCCAGGCATCATTAAAAAGATTGTTTCATAATCAGGCATTTCTTAATAAACATGAAATATATATCTCCAGCGCTCGTTTTTCAGAAAAGTTACATCAACAACAAGCAGCGGTTCAGTTTTATCAGTGGGCAATTGAATCAATACCAAAAAGCCTAACCAATCATTCAAGCATCGCTTTAGGAATTGAGCAAAAAATCCTGCAACAGACGCAACAACTATCACCTGGCGAGTCGGAAATAGCAGTCTTACAACGCATCCAAAAGTATCAAGGTCAGTTAGGTTTAGAAGAAGATATAGCTGATACTAGTTTAATCATAGCTCAAAAATATGAAAAAATCGGAAATGAAAAAGAAGGACTTCAGCATTATAATCAAGCCTTAAATCAATATCGAAAAGTTAATAAAGCTGCCAAGGTGGAAAAATTACTGATTTTATTATCCAATAGAAAAGATGGTGGCCTGGAAGGCCAAAAAACCAGGCTATTAGAGTTGGAGCAAAATCAGAAGCGCTCGGCCAATTGGGCTGGTTTGATAACAACCCGATTGGAATTAGCTAATTTTTATCAGCAGGAAAATGACTTAAGTCAGGCGCTGATCTATTATCAGAAAACTTTAAATACCCAGGAATCCCAAAAAAATAAGATGAAAGCCAAGGCAGGCTACTCGGCAGCCTTAATTTTATCCCAGCAAGAACAATTTACAAGTTCTAATCAAGTCTTAAAACAATTAATTCAGCAGTTTGATGATCAATTAACATCTACGCTATCTTCTATGATATTCCATCGCCTTGCTAAAAACCAACTGGAACTTAACCAAACAAAAAAGGCTTTAGAAACAATTGAGCGATCCTTATCCTATCAAATTGCTGATCAAAAATATGATATTTTTGGTACCAAGGGTACTATTTTAATGCAAATGAAACAGTTTGTGGAAGCGGAAAAATTATTTGAAGAACAAGCGACACTTAAAGCATCTCCATCAGAGGTGCTTGACAACCGATTAAATATTGTAAAAACCATGCTGAATAGAAATGAAAATAGCAAAGCCCTGTCATTAATAGAGGAATTAGAACCTAAAATCAACGAACAACAAAATGATAATCAACTGATTCTCTTGCTAACTTTAAAGGCCCGGATTTTATATAAAAATCATCGATTGAACCAAGCCTTGCTGACGCAGGAAAAGTTGGTAAGGAAAGTTATTGATCAGGAAAAAACAGATCTGCTAATACCTGAATCACTTCAATTGGCAAAGTTTTACTTGTTAGCGGGACAAGCAGATAAATCCTTAAAGACGGCCAATCAGCTAGAGAATCAACTGATCACCGATTCTGCAGATCACATGCTGCAAAAAGCAATAATAGCAGAGGTTTATTACAAACAAAACAATTACCATCAATCATTAGGCATTTTTGAATCTATACTTCAAAAAAGTATTGTCAGTCAGCTTGATAAGGCTTTTAGAGGTGAACTGCATTATAAACATGGTTTAGTACAATCTCAGCTATTAAAGTTTAATGAAGCAGTGCTCAGTTTTAAACAAGCAGAACAAATTTATCAATCTGAAGGTTTAACCTATGAGTATTTTCAAGCCGGTTTGGCTAAATCTATGACGGTGATTAAATTAGGTAAATTTAAGGAAACAGAACAAAATTTAATAAAAATGTTGAACAACCCAAAACTATCGGAAAGGCTGAGAGGTGATGTCAACAACGGTTTATCAAAATTATATACAGAATCCGGTGAATTTCAAAAAGCACTTCAATTTTCACAACAGGCAGAATCAAATTATAAGAAAGCGCAACAGGTCCTGCAAATCGCTGAAATGTTAAATTTAAGAGGTATGATTTATATCCAAACCAAGGATTATGAACATGCCGGCCTTGCTTTCAATACAGCCATGAAACAGGCAATCACACAGAATAACCCTTTATTGGAATCTGAAATTGCCAACAACCTGGGTAGTCTTTATCTATCATTGGAGCAATATGCAGAAGCTCGAAAATGGTTTCTTAAAACCGCTGAAATACAGGAAAAACAAAACTTTGAAGCTGGTTTGGCTATTACCTACAACAATATTGCAGCGGTTTATCTAAAAGAACAAAAATATCCGGAAAGCATAGAGTTGCTGCAGGAAGCGAGGAAGATTGCTCAAAAATATCATTTACCCAAAGAGCAGGCACAAGGCTGGAACAACGAAGGATTGGTATACTATTATCAGCAAAAACTGGATTTGGCTCAAAAAGCCTTTTTAGAAAGTAAATCATTGCAACAACAACTTGGTCAAAATCTGGAACTCTCCAAAACATTTAATAACCTGGCTATGATAGCCCAACAGACGAATCATCTGGAGGAAGCCTTAACATATATCCAGGAAGCCATTCAATGGATATCGATTAATCCTTTAAATAAAGATAATTTATTCCCAAATCCAAAAGTTAACGATATCCTGGCACCCAGCTTAATGAAAAACTATTTGCTGAATAAAGGATCTTTTCAAAAGCAGATTTCAGAGCAGAAATCCGGTGTGGATAAAATCAGGTATCTGAAAGGTGCTTTTGAAAGCTTCAAATTGTCTGTTAATTTAACTGAAATTGTGAGGGGACAAATATCAGGCACAGAATCCCAGCAAATGCTTTTTGCCAAAAATATAGATATTTTTCAACAACTCATCAGTACCCTATATCGACTAGGACAATTGGATCAATTATCTGGTTTTCATGAGCTAGCTTATCTCTATTCAGAAAAATCACGGTCTCGTTCCTTTCTGGATCAGTTGCAAAAACAGTTTAGTAAAGTTGATCTTCCGATTCCAGCTGATCTGCAAAAGGAGGAATTACATTTAAATAATCAAATTACCCAATTGGAACAATATATTTTTATTGAGTTGAAGAAACCGGAAAAGGAACGAGACGATGGTAAAATTAAGAAATGGCAATTAGAAAAAACACAAACCTTGCTATCCTTTAAGCAGCTGACAAAGAAACTGGAACGGCGATTTCCTGCGTATGCAGGAGCTAAATATCCGGTCAGTTTTGATGTTAAACAAACCCAGGCTAGATTACTGTCTAAAGATAATATACAACTAATCAGTTATTTTCTGGGTGAAGATGCTTCATATGGTTGGGCCATTACCAATAAGCAGTTTAAAATGGTCAAGCTGGCACCTCAAGACGATTTTGAAAAACTAATTAGAAAATATCGACAGACTCTGGTCAATCCTTTGGAATTCTTTGATGATATTGATGAAGTTTTAATTGATTCAACCAAAACACATTCATCCGTAGGAATTCAAATATACCGCGCAATCATCGAACCCTTAACTTTTGAAAACCAATTCAATATAAATGATTTGATCATCATACCCGATGGAATTTTATATTACCTGCCTTTTGAAGCCATCGTCAAAAATGTTGATCCGACTAAAACTGATCAGTATCCGGGTGGCCGGGAATATCTGATTCACCGATATGCAACTCAATACTCATCATCAGCATCAGTGCTAGGTATTATCCAGCAACAGCATCAATTAAGAATGCAGAATAGTGCCATAGTGACAAAAAACTTTATTGGATTTGGAGACCCTCAGTTTAATCCTTCTGAATTCAAAGTAGACGATTGCCAATCGGTACAAAAACGAGGTATCGGATTAAAAGCGAAAAAAAAGAACAAATGTAATAAAGAAGCTTCCAAACGAGGTATCACACTATCCAAGAAAAAGAGTTCAAAAAAACCTGTTCTAAGTTCCGGTTCATTCAAATCAAATCCAACCTTTGAAGAACTAAACTTTTACAAGCTAGCTAGATTATCCAATACGGAACGAGAGCTTGAAGAAATTTCGTCTATTTTTGAATCAAATCAAAAGTCAATTCATCTCAGAAATGAAGCACTCGAATCCAGGGCCAAGCAGTTATTGCAGAAATACCATTATGTTCATTTTGCAACCCATGGTATATTAGATGAAGAGAACCCTGAATACTCCGGTATTATGTTGAATATTATTCAACCGGATCAGCCGGAAGATGGTTTTTTGCAATCTTCCGAAGTTTTCAGATTAAAACTGAATGCTGATTTGGTAACACTTTCTGCTTGTGAAACTGGTCTGGGAAAAGTAATCAAAGCTGAAGGGATGGTAGGATTAACCCGATCTTTTCTTTATGCCGGTGCTTCTTCAATTGTTGTTTCATTATGGTCTGTAGCGGATGACTCCACCGCCAATCTAATGATCAATTTTTATCGGAATATCTCTCAAGGTGCAAATAAAGTAAATGCGCTTAGAAAAGCAAAGCTGGATTTAATGAAAGAAGATTTTTTTGATCCATTTTATTGGAGCCCCTTTGTGTTGAATGGCTTGAACAATTAAAAGAAATGATAACTGAGATAAACGTTCTTGAAATAGAGTCGTTAGTACTAAAAACTCACCCGAATCTTTAATTTGTGTTCGTGATTTATATTAAATAGGAGAAAAAATGAAAACAAAGAAACTTTTTTTGAGATTACCTGTTTTGGTATATTTAATCGTGGGAATACTCTTATCAAGCTGGTATTTTTCGGCCACTGCCATCGCACAAACCAAAAAAATTCAGGTTTCACCCATAGACTTGTTGTGGAGTGACGCCTCAAAAAGTTTTGCAGCCTCTTATACCGTTTATAATCACAGTGAAACAACCCAGGAACTATCCAGTATCATTGTTTTTAAATCTGCCAAGGTAAAATGGTGGCGTGGGGTTAAGTTACCGATCATCGCACCAAAAAGTTCCGAAACATTTTCACTTTCTTTTCCGGCTTATATCATGCTTAAAAATAACTATGAAAGCATTTATGTGAATTTATATACAGCTAATTACACAAAATTCATTGATAAGTCCTCTCGGGTACAACATATCTCCTCAAAGGTAGCTATCGCGAATAATGTGAACGTCTTATTAGATGTGACGGATAAAAAAATAAAAACCAAATATGACACTCAAAAACCAAAAAAGAGTCGATTGATCCTGGGAGCAAAATCTGATCTGAGATCCCTTTTGAGGAGTGCTATTGGAGTATCGGCTAAATTAACAAAAATTACAAAGGATGATTCCGGAGTTGAGAAAAAAGAAGTGGTTGCCGAATTTAAAGTAGATAACAAAGGTAAAGCGGAACAAGATGAAGAATTACAGCAATTGGAAGATCAACTATTGGCTGAAGCAGAAGAAGGTGAATTGATTGAGCCGGAAAATGAAGAGTTATTTGAATTTCTGGGAGAAGAAGAAGAATTAACACACACTGAAGAGGAAGAAGAATTAACAAATACTGAAGAGGAAGGGTCAATTGAGTTGGAAACTGATGCCAGTGATATAGATCAAGCTGATGTCATTGACATAGATCAAACTGATGTCAGTGACACAGATCAAACAGATGCCAGTGATAAAGATCAAACTGAAGAAGTGCTTATTGAAGTGGAGGAAGAGCAAGTCGATGAGGTTCAATTGCTACTGGACAAAGTAGAAGTTGATGCAACAGATATTTCCTCTAGAGAAAAACTGGTGAACCTTTATATTGAAAACGAACAAAGTAATAAAGCGATTATTTTTCTTTCCGAGCAATTAAAAAGTAATCCGGAAGACCTAAATGCATATCTGAATTTATCCAAAGTTTATCAAAAAGAGGGAAATCCACAAAAAGCGCTTGAAGTATTAAATTACTCTCTAGAAAGACTATCAGTAGAATCTAGAATGGCCGTCACGGAGGAGCTAAGAAAAAAAGTTGAGAAAGGGGAAACTGAAATAACTGATCTTTCTGATGCCGCTTTTTTAGCTAACGAATATGAAAAACTAGGTTTAAACTTCCTAAAAGAATATAAATATCAGCAAGCCTTAACCACTTTTTCTTCCTTAAGAAGTTTTTTGCCCGATTTTTTTAAAGTTCATTACTATGTCGGTATCAGCCAAATGGGTCTTGAACAGTACTATGAGGCCATTGCTTCTTTCTGGGAGCAGGATGATCAGGTTAAAGATCTGTTTGAAAATCTGGAAGGTTTAACCTCAGCCTTATCAAACACTGATGATCAGCCGTCGACCGAGAAGGCGATTCAAAAATTTGAAGTTTTAAAGCAAAATCCTCAATCACCTGAACATTTAACAGCTATCGATAATAATCTGGAGGTTTTATATGCTGCGCTTAAGAAAATAAAAGACCTGGAAGCATCAGAGTTTGCGAGAGCTGAGGCAGAAGAATTACAGGATTGGTAAACTTAAAAGGAGAATCATATGAAATTTATCAATATTATAATATTGGTCGCTGTACTTTTTCTTTCTGTTTCCTGTACCGGTACCAGAGTTTTGCCTCGCAAAGATTTTCCTCTGGAACACCGACGTGTTAAATATACTACTAATCAAATTGCCAACGGTGGCGTTATTGAGGATTTAAATCTTTCTGTAAAAAAAGGGGATGCTATATTAATTTTGGGAGAGGGGGACCGTTTACATCTGCTCCAACTTTATTATCCAATTTACAGGCATGTTTCAGAAACCAATAAAAGATGGCAAATTCAATTTAACCAAACGGTTTATTATTCTAAAATCAAGTCGAATGGTAATTTAAGTCTTATCATTGAAGATCGACGATTAGAATTAATTGGTAACAATAAACCTATTGTCGGAGAATATAACCTGGATATTTTCATTTTGCCTTATAATCGGGAAAATGATCTCCCCGATTTATTAAATGAATTTGTTAAGGCAAACCCAAAGGATATTCAATTAGCAGACAATTACCAACGATTCATGAATCAGGTTGGAAATAAATTAGCGAAAAAGAAACAGCAATTAGTAATTTGGGATGAATATTGTGGTAGTGGGCAATTATTTGGATATATCAATTTTGTCAAAAAATTCCCGAATCACCCAAGAATATTAGATGGTTTAGAAGGCATTAGTAACAGTTTATTGACGACATATAAAACATATATGTGGGATTTGGAAAACTATGTCGATTATGATAAAAATGAAAAACTTTATTTTGGTTTTTGGGCCAATACCACAAATTCAGAAGCGATTGAATTATTCCAAAAAGCGGCAGATACTGGTCAGGCTTTAGCCGACTTTATTCTGGGAGATATCTATTATCTTGGTACCAAAGATTTTGATCCTGATTTGGCCTATAAATATGCCTTAAAATCCGCTGAACAGGAAAATATATTTGGGAAATTCCTCTTAACCAAATTAGTTTATTTGGGTATTGGGATTCCTATGAATAAAGCTTATGCAAATCATATTGCCGATGAAATATACCCGTTACTTAAAAACAGATTATCAGTATTCCAGGCAAAATCAGCTGCTAATCAATTAGAGCAGTCCCTGATAGAATATTGCATGGCTTGGCTTCATCAAAAGGGACT
>Ga0233437_1002451_pt1 | contig 27932 bp, 54 predicted proteins | sample SI_122_August201_FD_182714 | JGI IMG/M metagenome (GOLD analysis project Ga0233437, IMG submission 182714) | Seawater microbial communities from Saanich Inlet, British Columbia, Canada - SI_122_August2016_200_MG | ecosystem: Environmental > Aquatic > Marine > Inlet | place: Canada: British... | reverse complement strand
TCTGTTTCTGCTTCGGCATATTCAAAATTATTCTTAATATTAGTGAAATTTGCTTGTAAATCATCTATTTCTGCTTCGGCATATTCAAAATTATTCTTAATATTAGTGAAATTATCTCTGAATCCCTGTGAATCATTATCTCTCCCCGCTACTGGGTAAGTGTGATCTATTGTATTTGGTACTATGTTACTTGGCATTATCTATTATCCTTCTGTGTGGCATCATTAAGTATTTATTATAATTATCCGTATAGACATATTCTGTCGAAGCTGGGTATATACCACCGGCGGTAATTACAGATGAATCAGTGTTTTGTTCGGTAGTATCACTGTGTAAATTGTATGATACAAAAGAGCATGTATTATTATCAAAAATAGTAGGTTCATTGCCAGATACCATATGTACTTTGTCTACCAATTCTTGGTCTGCTGTAATGATTATACTAGATGCATCCAGTCCTGCATGGTCAAAATTAAGAGTTATTAATGATGTGTTTTCTTCCAATAAAAGATCTTCAAATGCATAGCTTGTTGATAAACGAATCTTACCAGTGTGTATAGATTCATCTGAGTCGAATGTCGTGCTAGAACTATCCCACCATTTAAAGTTTTTGGAATCCCAATTCTTTGTGTAATATGTTTCTAATGTAAATCGATCAAATCTAAAATCAATTGTATTCAATGCTCTAGGTAAGTTATTATTGATATTATATGCTACTTCTTTTGCGTTATTTGGTAATGTATATGCAATAACCCAAGCCGAGGTAAATCCTAAAACAGTGCCATCTATTTGTTTAGATAACATCCATCGTGGCAACACAGTAGATACTTGACCGACATTATTGATCATTTGTTCTTGCATATTTAATAAACTATTGGGTGTTACTGTCTGAATATCATTGTATGGGAAACTTAAATCAACCGATGAACTAATACTTGTACCATTATTATTGACTAAGTTATCAACCATTTGTGCATAAACCACTTCATATAATATATCACCGTTGTCATCTAACGCTTGCGCTGTTTTTAGTTCACCAATGGTAATGGACTTATCAAAGTGATTATTTTGCATTACTTCTACATATTTTTCTAGTGTTTCTGGATTTAATCCATAAGCATGATTGTATTGAATTTTGTCAGCTACCCCAAAATTATAATCATCTATTCTATATAATAAATTTGGGTTGATAATTGATGCATTGCTTAATACACTACTAATATAATCACGATCATCTTCTGGTATGAATGCATCAACATATAATGCATTTGTTGGTTTGTCATATTCATGATTCACCGCAATGGTAAAAGTATTAAATATGGAAACTAATCCATTAGCATCATACGCATTTACGGAGAACGCATATTCCTGATCAAATGTGGTTTGGTCACCATCTATTGTGATTTCATCGGTGCCAATTGAATTAGTATTGTGCAACGTAGAATCGGCTGAAATATTGTCTAAATCAGTTGTTTTTTTATTATCAACTAGTTTAAATACTTCGTAGCTTACCCTACCTATAATGTTCCCCGATGGTAACAATGTTAACCCTTGTGGTAATTTGTTAGCAACCCCACCCTCTTTCAATTTATATTGCAGCGATATATCATTGATATGCTTTGCGGTTACATACAATGTGCTAATTTCGCCATTGTTGATTAATCCCAAATTATCAGGTACATCCCATTTGACTTCGGCATCAGTATCACCGATGATTTTTATAGTGTAATCATATGTCTGGTGTATATCAATATCATTTAATTTTCTGATTTTTATAGAAAAACTATAATCTTGATCTACTGTGTTTATATCAGCTAAATTACCGTATATCCATCCTGTACTCGCATCTAACTGGAGTCCAGTCGGCAATGACCCTATCAACACAAATTCAATCGGATCGCCATCTGGGTCAATACCATCGCATTGGTAAGCATAATGGTTATCATGTCTAACTGTGCCTAGATCCGATACATAATTAGTAATATATGGTTGTCTCAATGCAATCACATCACATGTCACATAATCACTATCAGCCGTAAATTCAGTAGTGTCTGTTGTCATACTATCACGACTAACCACAAATATTGAATATGTTCGTAGATTGGTATCTACCCCATCTGTGATTTTTAGAGTGAATTGATAATGTTTACTTATTGACCGTGTGCTATAATCCCATGGAAATTCAATCCAACCGACTGCATCGTTGTCCCACCCTGCCATTGCAGATGTACCAAATGATGCCACGGGTTCAATATAACCATACAACCCAGAACTTGATACACTAACTCCGCTAGGTAATTCTCCACTAGCCAATGACATTACTATATCATCGGCAGGATCGTCATCGGTTGTCTCAATTGGTATGTCAACTAATTGACCATCAAAATATCTCCCTAATAAACCAGATGCTGTCTGAAATTGTGGGATATCCTGACCAGTAATAGTTAGTGAAAATGTTCTATCATTAACATATTCAGGAATTAGTGCATTATCTTCTATTTTTTCTGTATAGACACGCACAGTAAAATCAGATGTTATATTTTCATTCACCTGATAAGGTACACCTGTCGCATATCCGATAGCTTTTGGGATGCCTTCAAGCATTCCTTGTCCACCAACATACATCCCGTTGGGTAATTTACCAGCAATCACCCGATATTTTATCCGTCCTGAATCCGTTGGGAAATCGGGGTCATATGCTTCTAACAATATCCGGTAGAATTGATCTTCAGCTATAGTGCCTAGATTACCAGATTCAGTTACCCATACTGGTTGTGCCATTCATTAAGCCTATTAATGTCCACCACTTAAATCAGTACTAGCATCCATAAAACTTAACAAATACCAATTAGTGCCATCAGATATCCAAGTAGTCACATCACCTATTGCGGTAGTAATATTGGTGCTACCCCCTTTGAGTGTTGTTCCAGTTACATCATACATGACTGCGTGATCGGATATGATTGTAATGGTTTGTCCTGCGGTACTATCATCTAATGCTGTGATCGTTACTGCACCACCTGTCTTAAACAGATTTCCGGTAGCAACCGATGGTGTAGCATCAGCTGCGCCAAATGTAACAAATGTATTTGCTGGCCCACTGAATGCCGCAGCATTGGCAACAGTTAATTTTCCTGTTACAGATACATTACTTGATGCAGAGACTGCATTTGCTAAAATGATTGTTCCACTACCATTTGGTGCAATAGTCAATGAACCATTGGTATCATCCGTGCTTATAGTATTAGCCGTTATACTGACATTAGATAAACTTGTGCCACCTAATTCAGTATAAACCTCACTGAAGTTGTCATTGATTTTGTCAAATGCTGTTCTTAATTGATCGCCGGTACCATCATTTGCACTAGATCCGATATTAACTGTTTGATATGCCATATTATTTTTACCATCCTTTTAAAAGTATAATTTAACTGTATTTAGCATTAAACTATGCTTACTTGGTGATAATTAATTCCGCCGTGTGATTCTTCCTTGGGTTAGGTCATATGGACTCATTGTTACTTCAACGTTATCGCCCATCAGTACTCTAATTTTGTTTTTCCTCATTTTACCAGAAAGATAGCAAATGATTTCTTTATCAATGCCATTAAGTTCTACCCTGCATTTATTGCCAGGTAGAACCTCCGATACTACACCTTCTACATTTATTCCTGCTTCTTTTGCCATTAAATAGCGGCTTTTTCATCCATAATTTCTTTCCTACGTTCTTTGATAGATTTAGAAATCTCCTGTAATGCTTTCCTAGCCCTTGCTGCACTAGCCTTTACACCGTTTTCGGTAAGTTTCACATTCTCTGCAAGATAAGTTTCCATCTGTTCTACTATAATTTCATGATTTGTCAATTTAATATTCCTCTGTTATGGGTTATTATTTAGCTTTCCCCATTCAGAGGGTGGCATTATTCATGTCGTATATCATAGATTTGGTTAATAGTCAATGAGATATACGATGGGTAGGTGAATAGAACCATCGGTATACACCAAACACATCAATAGCAAAGTAAACTAGATTTAATGCAAAATAACCCCATTCTTGACTAAGATAACACCACAATGCCAAGAATATTGATGCAACCGTCGCAAAGATAAACCCATACTTGCTATATTGGGTGTGCCATGCAATCATAATGCCACCAATCATGCCAGTGGCAGAACCGATGTATTGGTAGATATCAAGTATTAATTGTTGGTCCATTTGTCCTTTTTAAAATATCCTTTTATATCTGAGTGTATTATCCGTTGCGTTTGATCGTTAATCCGTTGTATTTGGTATTTCTTTTGCGAAAGAACTCTTCGCCGTCTTTTAATGTAAACACACTTGGTGGAAATCCGTAGTTATCTATTAACTCCGTGCGATATCCTGTATATTCTTTGCTATCAAACAAAATAGTAACCTTTCCGCTGTTAAATTCGTTAACTGATACATATGTCTTGTATTTCTCATCTTGATATATGCTAGTCTTCACCATTTCTTTTTTGTTAGTTAATAGATTAACACACGGAACAACCCCGTTGGTTGTAAAGGCTTTTCTTGGTGTTTGTCCTAATAAATAATCCGGGTTTTTAAGTAAGAAAGTATCCACTTCGTCTTGTGTTTTAAACCACCGTTGGGTTATTCCATTATGCACATTAATGCGATTGCCTCGTGGTCTGCCTTTTAAAGTCCATAAGTTATCGAGGTATTTGTCTATATCAGCATTTTTAACACTCTCGTATTCACCATCTTTAAACATCATTACATTACCTTTGTTGAAGTTGTTATAACGTCCTAGCTTCCATCCATTAGTTAGATAATCATCTATTTTACATGGATTTATTTTTTCATTGGTTGTGCCTTTCGTTACCCATTTAAAGTAATGACTTATTACTCTTCCGTTTGCTTCTTCCCAACCGTCATCTTTATACTGAGGTGCATATTCTTCTGGTATTTGCATTTGTTTGAATTGGGTAAGATTAATCAGAGAGACATAGTTAACCTTTTCTACTGTGCATTTTCCGCCTTCTCTCCATGTATTATTATCAGATAGAAAATCTAAAAGTTGGTCTTTCTTAATGCGTTTATTGGTCTCTCCATTGGTAACTGATACACATTTTCCTTTTATCTTGGACCCACTATACCAATCATTGTTCTTTGATAAGAACTCATCAACAGTATCACATAGAATGTGTAAATTGTCCTCACCATCAGTAACAACACAATACCGTGGTATTGCTTGAAAACCTTTCCGCCAAGAAGGATTATCAGCTAAGAACAAACGCATGTCATCTGGGAATATCGGTTTAGAAATGATATCGTTTGTTACCCAAACTTTACCACTAGCTGTGTTATGTATAGTTGAACCTATTCGCCATTCTGAATTTAATGATAGCCATTCCGGAACATCTTCAATCAACGTATTTATGTATCTAGTATCAGTGCCATTGGTAACAGCTACTTTGGTATGTTCATCAACTGCTGTTTCTATATACTCTTTGATACGAATTTTATCTGCATTCGTAAAGATTGTATCTTTGTAAAATTTACCTAGAATATTAAGATTGTAGTACTTTTTCTTCATTATTGAGAATTTATCGTACTTTAGTACTCTGCGATTAACTTGTTCCATTACCTCGTGATATGTCATTTCGGATTTTGAGTAACATATCCGTATAATTTCTCTATGAAAGTTGTCTCTGCTGTGTTTTTTTATACTCTCTTTTAGAACTCCAGATGACCCATAATACTTTTGCCAGTCAGATTCTACGGTTTTACGCCGTTTACTGTTCTTCTGTTTTCGCTTAGAATGGAAGTGTTTTTTGCCAATGTAATACATTGGTTCTTCTGGGTAAGCGTCAATGTTAATTCTCGTAATTAAATATATAAATCCTACTGCATCTTTCGGTATTGCTGTTAACTCTGTATTATTGTATATCCACATATTTCCCCCTCAAATGTATGAGTATTATTTATACATTTGAGGGGAACTAGCAGATTACTTAGAAAAACCTAAACCAAAAAAATTAGGTAAACGACTATTTAACAAGATAGCTAAACTATATAAAGAAGAATACTCAAACAGAAAACCATTGGAATATCCAAAAAGTGGCAAACTAACTAAAAAGATTACTGAATTAGCCGATAGATATAACTTAACTATATAGTATGTCTGTTAATTCAGGAATACACTCATGCATATTTAGATTTCTGTGCTTATCTAATATTTGTGAGTATTGAACCATTTGGTTATAATAATCTTCATTGAATGTGTTATTTTCTAACTCAGAGATCATATACTTTGTTTTTTCTGATATGGTATCATTGGTGTTATACATTTCTAGGTCAAAACATTGTTTCAATCGTTCAATTGCTAATGGACGTAATGCTGGTGTCAAGTTTTGGAACTTTAAAAATGGCGGATCAACTAAGTCACACGGACCAACATAAATTTGTCTCCCAATCATTAGATTTTTATTGATACTATCCCAAAACTGCATTAACTCATGCCAATGCAATACATTATATATCATTGGGACTGGTGCTGTTGAGAACCAAAATGGTTCTGGTAAATCCATTAATATCTCTAAATTAGCCATTATTTTATCCCATTTACTGGGATATCTAATGTACTCGTTTACTTTTCCAACACCATCAATCGACAATGTTATTTGCACAGACTTAAAATGTGATAATAGTTCAACACTTCGTTGTGCTAAGTTAGTAACATTAATGCTAAATTGAACTTCTATATTTTTTGCTATATCTTGATCTATGCAATACTGTAATAGAATTGGTATAGATCGCATTACGCTTGGTTCACCGCCTATAAAGAATATTTTATTTACATGATGTATGTTATCTTGCACATCTTGCATATATTTCTGATCTAACCCAAAATCGACCTCATTTTCAAATATAGGCTTATAGTTGGTAAATTCTGCAAATCGTTGATCCTTATCAAGTATTTTTTTTGCTTCTCTGGCGGAGGTTGTGGATATATCTGGAGTACACATTACACAAGCAATATTACACAATGATGCTAATCGCAAATCCATTCGTCTAATATGCTTCACCTTACCTGTGTTTGTAAATTCATTTATTGTATCAACGAAATATGCCGTATCTTCTGGTACTTCCAGTATACGATGGCTTTCTTGCAAACGCAAACTTGCTGACGATGATTGTTCTTCATGGTAACAGCGTTCACACCCCTTCACTTGTTTGCTATCAAGCATATCTGCACGGATTTGATTGAGTTGTGTGCTATCCCATGCATCTTGTATGGTGCTATTATTAACCGTTAGTTGGTTGCCATCTTCATCAAGTAATGCTTGCTCCTTCCATACACAACAGAATCGTTGTCTGCCTTGTGGTCCTAGTTCATATGTATTAAATGCATATGGACACAGTGTACCTTTGGCGACCATTTGTTTGATATTATCTAATGTAATCATATACTCGTGCTGATAACACCAATAACACCAATTATCAATATTCCATATACAATAGTTTCTATTATGAATTCAGATTGCCTAACATTCGCTGCATAATCTGATAACATATTATCATCGTGTTGCCGAGTTAATATTTCTTTTTCGATAGCATCAATTAAATATTGTTTCTTTTTTCTTCGATCTAGCTTTAACCCAAGAGTTTCCCCATATTCATCTAACTCTTTTTTTGACATATCTTCAAGTTTCATCTTCTAAGTACCTTTCTCTATCTTTCCATCGTATTTCTTTGCCACCTGATAATTTAGGTGTTATGTTATCTAAATAGTTATCCATAAAATGATCTGGTAATTCTTTTGCTATATCCAAAAATGAAAAATCTTCTTTGGCAGCATTTAACCAAAATGAATTAACTCCCATTCCACTTGCCTGTGCTGGTTCTAAGAAACAATAATACTCATCATTGACTAACTTAATCATTTTGCCAAAGTGCCTATATCGTTTAAACATATACAATAATTCAACTGGTGGAACTAATGGTACTACATCGGTTTCATTAACTACCCTTGTTAGTGGCAAATGTTCCCATTTAAATATACCATCACGATCAAATACTTTCGGCTGACCGAATGTGATTATTTCATTAACATTTAATCCGGCTTGATAACAATATGCACCTACTATAACTGCTTCTGCACCACCTAATGAATGTCCAGTTATATTAATAGCGTATGATGCGTCAGCCATTAACCTTCTTAAATCAGCAAAAATTCGTTCTGCTACCCCATGAAACCCACTATGCACCTTACATTGCAATCTGGTTGACCAATCCTTGTCAAATTTAATATCTTGCATAGCATTCTTGATATTACTAGTACCACGAATAGAGATAGTATAGGTTTTTTCACCTCGATTCGTTAGTAAAAAATATCGAATTTGTTTAATTTCATTCACATATACCTGGTTTGGATATGCTTGCTTAATGTCATCTATTTTATCTGCATATGCTAATTTTGCCAATTCTGCATATCTATTAATCTTTTGCCAATCAACATCGTGTGCCATTGTAAATGATTGTTTGTATTGTGAACTTAAATTATATTTACGTTGTATGCGTTTGACTATTTTTCTTGCGATAAATGCTTTGATTTTTGCCATTGCATATCGTTTGGCGATCCATGTGAACATATCATACTCCTTTTGTTTCAGTATGTATAATATTTATTCATGCGTCCGCAAACTAAATATAATGATGGACTTATACAGCAAACACACAAACCCAGAGACATTATATGGCTATAAAGATAGGTTTGAAATCCCAGGATTCGCATATGAAGAAGCAAGACTAACAGGTGAATGGACAGAAGCAGAACCATACATCATGAAAGACCCCAAATATGCATATCTGTATGCTATGGATGCAATACAAGATGAATGGCCAGAAGCAGAACCATATATAATGAAGAGTCCAGAATATGCATATATGTATGCTAGGGATATAAGAAAAAAAGGCAGATGGCCAGAAGCAGAACCATATATAATGAAAGATCCATATTCTGCATATTGGTATGCTAGATATGTAATAGAAGGCAGATTTCCAGAAGCAGAACCATATATAATGAAAGACCCAGAATATGCATATGAGTATGCTGGTGGGGTAATGGGAAACCGATGGTCAGAAGCAGAACCATATATAATGAAAGATCCAAAATATGCATATTTTTATGCTAAGTATGTAATAGAAGATGAATGGCCAGAAGCCGAGCCATATATAATGAAAGATCCAAAATATGCATATTTTTATGCTATGTATGTAATGGAAAGAAGATGGCCAGAAGCAGAACCATATATAATGAAGAGTCCAGAATATGCATCTATGTATGCTAGGGATATAAGAAAAAAAGGCAGATGGCCAGAAGCCGAACCATATATAATGAAAGACCCAGAATCTGCATCTAAATACAAGGCATTCATAAGGACACTATAATGATGGACTTATACAGCAAACATTCAACCCCAGAGTCATTATATGGATATGACCAGTTAGAAAAAAAGTATAGCAAGCCAACGATGGATATGTGTAACCATATGATGAAGGTAAACTATCGCAACCTTGCATTTAATGAATTTCCATACAATTTTGTTAAGGAGTTGCCTGATGGGTTATCAGTGGAATGGCTTTTGTCCCTCAAAGATACACTAATAACACAATTGCCTAATAACCTAACAGTAAGAGGGAGTATGAATATTGAGAATACACCAATATCACATTTGCCTGAATATTTAACTATTGGACAGGAGTTATACTTGCATGATACCCCGATGCTAGATAAAGAATCATTGCCATGGAATACTATGACGGTAGGTGGACATATACATGGGGTGCCAGAAGAAATAGCTAGGTTACATTCTAACTTTGGGTTTAGGTTTGATGATGAATAGAATAATAGGAGCATATGCTCCTATTATTCTGCTAGCTAAGGTCAGCTAATGATATTACTGTCTATACTCAATTTCAATAGATTTGGGCATGAGTTGTTCCGGAATTTCACGCTCCAAAACAAGACTTAAAATACCATTTTCTACTTTAGCAGCCTTTATTTCAATGTGTTCCGCAAGATTGAATGTTCTACTAAATTTACGTGAACTAATTCCACGATGCACGAATTCGTCAGTAGTCTCTTCATCTGAATTTTCTGCATTAATATTTAGAACATTTTGTTCTACTGTTACTTTGATATCGCCTTCGCTAAACCCAGCCACCGCAACTTCAATCAGATAATTATTATCATCTTTTTTAATAATATTATATGGTGGGTAGTTTGATTGTGTATTTACATTTACTGTAGAAAGTAAATTGTCGAATAGTTGGTCAATACCAACTGAATTTTGATAAAACGGAGCGAAATCCTTCGCTCTGATTGTTTTTAAACTTGTCATAATGTTTCTCCTTTAATTAAGCAAGATATGCACAGCAAACCCATTTGGCATCTGCTGTGCATATATTTATCATTTTACTAAAATGTTAGTAAAATTACATCATGCCTGGCATTCCGCCCATTCCGCCACCGCCCATTGGTGGGGCTGCTGGTTCGTCGTGTGGAATTTCAGCAACCATGGCTTCGGTTGTAATCATAAGGCTTGCCACTGATGCTGCATTTTGGAGTGCTGATCGTGTGACTTTCGCAGGATCAAGAACACCTGCCTCAATCATATCACAGTACTCATCTGTTGCAGCATTGTAACCCATGTTGCCTTCACTTTCTCGTACCTTATTGATAACAACCGATGCTTCTACACCAGCGTTGTATGCAATAGTACGCAATGGTTCTTCCAATGATCTTCGCAAGATGTTAATACCAACATCCTGATCGTGATTGATGCCAGCAAGACCCGCCATGCCATCAATAGCACGAACGAGTGCTACACCACCACCTGCAACTACACCTTCTTCCACGGCTGCGCGAGTAGCAGCAAGGGCATCATCAATGCGATCTTTCTTTTCCTTCATCTCAACTTCGGTAGCAGCGCCAACCTTGATTACTGCAACACCACCTGATAGTTTAGCAACACGTTCTTGTAGTTTTTCAATATCATAATCAGAAGTTGAATTTTCAATTTGCACACGGATTTGATTAACACGCCCATCAATATCGGCACTTTGTCCTGCACCATCAATAATCGTAGTGTTGTCTTTTTCAACCACAATCCGCTTTGCAGTGCCAAGATCATCAAGAGTTACTTTCTCTAGTGATAGCCCTACTTCTTCTGAAATAACTGTGCCACCTGTTAAAACAGCAATATCTTGTAGCATAGCACTACGTCTATCACCAAACCCAGGTGCTTTAACTGCTGCTACTTTAACAATTCCACGCATTGAATTTACTACCAATGTAGCCAGTGCCTCACCCTCAATATCTTCTGCGATGATAAGCAACGGTTTCCCAGCTTTGGCAACTCCTTCTAGCACCCCAATCATAGATTGAATGTTGCTAATCTTCTTATCAAATAGTAGAATGAATGGTTCATCCAACTCTGCAACCATACTTTCCTGATTGGTTGCAAAATAAGGTGATAGATAACCACGATCAAATTGCATACCTTCAACGACATCAAGTTCATTCTCAAATGATGTGCCATCCTCTACTGTAATCACACCGCCATTGCCAACTTTTTCCATTGCTTCTGCGATAATATTACCAATTGATGCATCTGAATTCGCAGAGATCGTGCCTACCTGTGCAATAGCACTTGGGTCAGTACACTCAATTGCTTGTGAACTAATACTCTTCACCGCTGATGCAGTAGCAAGGTCGATACCTCGTTTAAGATCCATTGGGTTCATTCCAGAAGCAACAGCCTTCATTCCTTCTTTCATAATAGATTGTGCTAGTACAGTAGCTGTAGTAGTGCCATCACCAGCAACCTCTGCGGTGTGTGATGCTACTTGTTTAACTAGTTGTGCACCCATATTCTCAAACTTCCCTTCAAGTTCAATCTCTTTTGCCACTGTCACCCCATCTTTTGTGATTACAGGTGCACCGAATGCTTTATCTAAAACAACATTTCGTCCTTTTGGTCCAAGTGTTACCTTTACAGTATTTGCCAACGTGTTTACACCATCTAACATTAGATGACGTGCGTCATCACTAAATTTTACTTCTTTTGCGCTCATATATTTCTCCTTATGATTCAATTACAGCCATTATATCGTCTTCATTCATGACGACAAGTTCTTCTCCAGAAACTTTAACTTCAGTTCCTGCAAATTTACCAAATAACACAGTGTCCCCAACGGCAACACCCAAATCAAGCACTGTCCCATTATCAAGGACCTTACCTTTACCTGTAGCTACAACAGTGCCACGCGCTGGCTTTTCTGTTGCTGAATCAGGAATAACAATACCACCTGCTGACATTTTCTCTTCTTCTGTTCTCTTCACAACAACACGGTCGTGTAGTGGACGAATATTTTCATTCATATATATATTTCTCCTATCAAAGATATGATTATAATTGATCCATATTATGCAATCAATGCAAGTATTATACATACATTTTATGCATTAGTCAATAGTTTTATAATAAAAGAACCCCCTAAAAGCATTGGGCATATCAACATAATTTCGTTATTCTTCCATTTTATCTAATTGTGCTAAATCCGCTGGACTAATTAATGATACAATCCATCCATCTTCTGCTATCCATGCTTTCCCTGGGTATAACACAGAACACTCTCCATCCGCAATGCACTTAGGTAAATTATCCGTTCCAGATAGGTCATGCAACTCCGCCTGTGCTAAGTGCCATTGTGCTATTTTACGGTGAAGTTCTGCTTTCATTTATACGTTTTCCTTAATACCGCATTGGATTAGATGGTTTAAATTTATATTCAATACCACTTAATAGTTTGTGATCAATAGTCTCAACCCATTCCTCGGTTGCCAATGATATGTTGGCATCAGGAAAATATTTTCTAACTACTGCAAGGTGTGCTAAAGGTGTTGGATGACGATCTATCGTATCAGCCAATGATAACATCAGTTTTTTATTAGATTTAAGATAACCAAAAAACTCGGCTATTTCTTCCAATATAAAATTATCATCAATATTATGATAATTATCGGACAAAATATCACCCAATGATGGCCAATCTTCGCCAGCCATGCGTTTATATAACTTTTCTGCTTCTAACCGATAGGATTTGCTATCAATGTATACACGATCATTCTCTCTAAATTGGATATATTCTATATTATTTAATGTGTCTTCGTATACACGATGTGCGTCAACATCGTATTCTTGCCATTTCATTGATCTATAGTTCAACCCTGCCAATATATTATGTATTGCATCCATATATGCGTAGCTTAGTATTTCATATCCATCTGGACTTGAAATAGGCCAATCATTCAATTCATCACCTGATTTATCTGGGAACAGGCTTTGTTTATTGCACCATTCATTGAACTGGTAGTAATCAATCCTAGCAATACCTGTCCATAATATAAGAATGGTGTCATTCTTCGTAAGATTATTTCGTTTATTGCATTCTATTATTGAATTGAAAATAAATTGATTCCCAGAACCATATCTACCCCAATTTTCATAATAATCATAGGTAGTACCTAATATATCAGCCCATGTAGGGTAATGATAATTTGTCATGCTACACCCGAATGTGAATAATCTATTCAACTAACAATGACTTAATACGATCAATGCGGAATGAACGCCACCCAGCATTTTCAATATCCCAAACTGTAACCACATCTGGATTATCTTTTCTTGCTAGTGTGGTGTTTTGTTCTTTTGTTTCAGGAAGATACTCAGGTTGAAGGGTGGCAGTCATTTCTCTCATTGATCCATCAGCTTTTTCAAATGTGACAATTGCTGTGCTAGCAGACAACCAATGTTTTACATCATCTTTTGTGATTGTGGTTACTTCTTCTGCCATATTTGTATATTCTGTCATTTTATTGCTCCATATTGATTGGGTGGATACTATTCTGTATTCTGATAGATTATGATATATATTTTCCTCTATCAAGGTGCGGCATCTGCAAATGTTATATTAAACTCATCCATAATTATCCCATGCCGCACCATTGATGTCCTTTATGATGTTATAAAAACATCCTTCGCATACATATGCTTCCACCATCTGTAAATCATGCTCACTGAAATACCCAAATTCATGGGATAACTTAACTGGGTCATGATCGTTGGTGTATTCAATGCCACACTTATCACATTTAAACCCATTTGAAATCCATATCGCTTCTTCTTGATAGTTCACACCCATTATGCTACTAAGTCCAGATCATTTTCAGTAATAATATATTCCGCTCCATCATATTGTTCTATTTTAAATTTTATACCGACCGGTAACCACTTAATAGTTAATCCATTAATGGCACCCAAACATTCTTCACCCCACTTTAGATAGCAATAGGAAATAATTTGTTCTAGTACTAGATCGTGATTAGCTATTGGTTTATCTGCTGCTACTTCATCACGTTTTATAATAAGTGCCACTAGCCCCAGATCAAACCTTGCATCAGTTCCTTGCCCACACCATCCAACACCATAACTCGTTGATATAATCACCGCAGTGTGGTCATCAATGGTGTCCACTCCATCTAATATATCTTTTTCTTGTTGCGTGGGTTCGTGGTCATTTACCGCAACTAGTGTATCGCTAACTTTTACGGCTGGATTAAACATCTCACCTATCATTCCCCTTCTCCTTTGTGCCTATGGTCGTAGAACTTAATGTCAATGCTGTGTTTGAGCAAATTTAAACTAAATTCAACCCCTGCGTGATCGCCTGACCTAGTGCCAAACATCAAAAAGAGCCATTCATTGTATGCACTATAATCCCATTCCACTTCGATAGACTTATTGGTAGTTATATTGATATTAAACCCATTCTTCCATTTAATCAGTCTTTTCATATTTATACCTATATATCTCATCCCCGTAAAAGGTTTTAACTCGTTCTTTTCTTTTATTTATTAATTCATCATATGAAATAGGGGTATAGCTGATGTTCTCACAGCATACATTTTCATATCGGATATCATTAATCGTTGTAAAATGGACATGCCCATGAATATTCACTTTCCCACGCAATTCTACCGGGTGCATAGGTGAATGAGTCAACCAGAAAAACTTATACTTTACCATACCCTCAACTTGATCAAAACATTTTAGATATGCAGTGGTATCTAAATTGTCGTGATTGCCACGAATTAGTGTCTTACTACCATGTAAGCTATTAATAGTAGCAATGCCTTCCATTGTAAACACAGCATCGCCCAATACATACACCTTATCACGTTTGGTAACTTTGCTATTCCAACAGTCCACTATATATTCTCGATGTTCTGCTTCCGAACTAAATTGTGTTCTGAACGTATGGACATTCTTATGCCCTATATGAAGGTCAGATATGAAAAATACTCTAGACATTACCAGAACCCACTATTGAAATATGTTGCTTCAAATATATTATTCACTGATTTAAATGCCTCTTTTAACTCACTGATTCGTTTTCGTTCTAATTTTAACTCAGTAGCTAATGTGCTAATCTTTTCCTCGTATGGTTTAGTTAATTTAGACTGTGATTTTGCCGTTGCAGTCCAAGTATTGTTAGCATTGTTCTGCAATACCCGAATCCGATCAGCTTGGTTTTCGATTGTTTCGCATGCTTCTTTAAGAAGTTTGGCTTCCTTCATTTTGCCTGCTTGTATAATCCACTCACCATCTTCTGAATTATAATGTTTTCTGATCTTTTCTGCAATTGGTTGTTTTGTGCTCATAATATTATGTTAACATAAAATACATACACATTCAATAAATAATTAGCAATAAATACACATATGAAATTAATTATTACCCTGATGTTGTTTACCCTCGTTGGCTGCACAAACTCACCTCGTATAGAAATATCAGAAGGTGTTATTATAATGGATCAAACAACATCAGATCGCGTGTTGGAATACATCAAGTTACTGCCCAGAAATAATTCGTCCAGTGATGTGACCCCGCAGCATCAGCCATCAATGATATGGCCAAAAAAACAAAATTTTATCTAACTATTAGTAAACTCGTTTCTTCGGCTTGATACCCAGTGCTTCTTCTTTATAGAATTCCCAGGTTTTTTGCATTGCTTCGTTGACGGTCGATTCATCTTCAACGACCCACTCAACCAACCACATGAATGGCATTATCCCTGTGAATATAGCAATTCCAACAATACGTTTAATTACCCATTTTACTTTACTCATTTTAAATCCTTTTAAATTATATCATACAACTAATTAATATATCCATCTCTTTCTGAAGTTTTTCTTTCTCTTCTTTGGTTTTTAATTCTTTGCTAAATTCATTCTTGTTCATATAATCCCATGGGGTATATGTTTCAAGCCCATACTCATTAAACCCCAAAAAATTAGCACCATCTCTGAAATTTTGCAATGACAACCCTTCGGTTGTATCCACTTCAAGCCATTTCACCTGTGGTGGTGTATCCATCTTACTCCAATTTACATATCCTGCGGGGTTTGAATCTGGGTCTATAGCAGTTTGGACATATTTATCAACATATTTACATGATGTATCATCATCTACTATTAGGAAACGATCACCTTCTTCTGCCATATCACCAATTGTCCACCATACTTCACTGCCACGACCAGATGTTAATTTTCTCTGGGTTAGAATATGGTCATCGTCTGCATATCTATTATTGAACTCCAACCCATTGTTCTTACAAATAGTTTTTAATTCTTCGGTAGTTTTATGCATGCACCAATTAGTACTAAAGATAATAGTAGCTTCCCCATATTTTGCCCACATATTATGAGCCCAAACAGAGAATTCGTCAAACTTGGTGTTAATACCATCCGCCTCACGGAATTTTAACTGATTTCGTGGAGTATATAATGATTTGCTTGCTAGTAGTGGTCCATCAAAATCTACTAATATATATGTTTTATTCATGTGAAAGATATCCCTCTGGTGTAGATACTGTAATTATCCCAGTGATAGTGTCAATCCATATATTCCCACCTGTTGCCAACACATCTACACTAAATGGCATTGCTAACAATGGTGTTCCTATGATGCATTTCACGAAATCTCGCCTATTCATCTCCTAGTCCCTCCGTAGAACCAATTTCGTTGATATAATACTTATTCCCGACCAGTTTCATTTTACGGTGAACTATATCAGCCTCGTTGTTGGTAAGTGATTCGAATACCCCAATCACAGGACGTTGAACACTATTACACCGAGTACAAAAGCGAAATTCCCTCCATTCGCGGACGCATTCTTCACCTAAAAATTGGTATAACGTCTGTGTATATACATCTTCCCATTTGTGTGGTTTAAACCAAGCACACTTCATTTTACGTTTTATCATTTAAAAATCCGATTAACCAACCTATATTCCATTCAGCCCACATTGTTGACATAATTGGATATGGATTAAGATCATACTTAGTACCACACTCATACATCGATTTGCCTACCGAGACAATTAATGTATCTTCTATGTGGGCTGATCTGTTCACTTTCTAATCCACATCAATATGATATCCCAACGAATCGAAATCATCATCCATATCACAATCAGTGAAATCCACTATTGATGGGAAGTTGTCTTTAATGCAACTATCACTCCTCAGCCAATCGGTCACTTCTGGATATTGATCTTTTGCTGTTTCGAGTAAAGTGGTATCATACGCAATAATATGAATATCACCATTTCTGCCCTCAGCACTAACTAAGTTACTGTATTGTTCGGTGTTCATTCGCTTCTTTCTCTCCATCTGGTTATATATATATGATCCTTTATTATGAGCAGTCCCCACATCGATGATATTGAGAACCACAATAATCCATACATTGTAGGATCATTGGCGATTACAAAGGCGCAAAACACCTGAAATGCAAATACTAACAGTGTTAGCCATGAAATTAAATTTTCTTCATTCATTTGTTATTCTCCGTGATGTATTTGTATAAATCATCAATTTTAGTAAGATCAGCTATTACATTATTGGCCGCATCATATATCAATGGTTTTATATGATCTAATTTATCAGTTCTAAATGAATTTTCTGGACCACACTCATATAACCACCATTGAACTACCTCTCCCATTTCGTCACCGAATAGATCATGCAACAACTGATCTTGTGCTAGCTGAAATTCTTCAGCAATGCCAGTAATAAAATAATTATCTGAATTTAACTCACGCAATGCATTTGAAAAAACTTTATCAGCCTTTCGTTGCAGTTGCATTCCATTGATCCAAATTTTAAATGTTTTTAAGCTAATCATATTACCAATCCTCCACACCTGAAATTTCATATTTTCGGATTAGTTTATATCCTTTTTCGTTATCCTCTACCTGGACATGCAAGGTTGATCCAATTGCCCCTTCATCTTCTATTAAATCAATGCTTTCATAAAAATCAAATTTTGTTATGAAATCATGTAGTTGATGTATATCTTGTTTAGTTATTCTGATTTTGTTCTCCATGTTAGCAAATTATTGGTCCACATCCCATTGGGCAATTCATATTAGTGCATACATATCCAGTAGTGCCGTTAAACTCCATTCCACATTGGTTGCACACTGGGGGTGCAGATTTAAAAGTTGGGTTAGTTCCTTCTTTGTGGACCTGACCAGGTGGTGGAGTCGGATAATACAGGGGTATATTCTTATTCTCTAATTCTTCCAATCTAGCTTCTAATTCAGCAATTCGTTTAGCTTGTTGATCATCAACTACCATTAACTGTTCAAACAAATTATATTCTGTTTCTGTCATATCAATCCCATATTAAATTTAATTATCAAACCATATTATAACACGAAAATCGTCCAATGTATTGCCTTTCGCAAAAAATAATAATTCGTCTATCCCCAACCATTCCCATATCAGTTCAGCGGTTGATTCAATATACCATGGTTCATTATCTTGGATTACTGCATCAATGAACTGTATAGCCGGCATTGTTTTAATAGAATGCGCATCAGACCCCCATGCATCATACTCGTGTTTTGTGGTTTTAGAAACATCATCGGGTATAAAATAATCAGCGGATGCACCATCGATGCTACCAGCACAGCGGACACCGGCTAACCTGCAAAAAATCTTATAGGCGCGATTCTGCCATTTTAATTCACTAACGTACTTCCATTTATTGAGTGATTTAACTTCCACCGCACCGTGTATATCACACCCCATTATTGTAACTCATATTTAATGACCCAGTCTTATCTTGATCTGCCCATCTGTTGTCTTTCATAATGTAAGGTGGTAGTTCCGCTTCTTCCAAACAACTTCTGGTATTTTAAACCTATCTCCATAGCCATCTAATGCCTCTGGTGTCGTGTGGTATCCGTATAAATTCATTATTTTAGTGTCCCTGAAAATCTCACCTATTTAACCGACCAATTCTTACTAATCTAGATCCTCTAATGAACAATTATTATCTTCCATTATAGAACGAATCTTATCACGTACCGCATCATACGCATCATACCCGTCACCCGTTAGTTCATCATTGTGCTTACATTCATTGCGCAACCATTGATCTAACTCCCACAATGAACTCCAATAGTCATTCCAACTTACTACGGCTTTAGCTTCCTGTTCAGTTAAATTATCAAATGTTATTGATACGGTTTTTGTTTTTTCGTATAGTTCCATTGGTACATTCCACATATGTTCACTCATCTTCTTTCTCCTAATAACATTATTAAAATCTTCCATCTATAATATTCAAAAAATTCACCCTAATAAGGTTCGCCACGTCTTTATTTAATTGTGATGTAATTGTCTTTTGATCTTTCTTAGCTAACGGATAAAACTCATTTTCTTTACCCCAATCTTCTAGTATATCCACAGCAACGGCCTTTAATAACAAACCAAAGTCGAATTGTGTTATCGTACCTAGCTTGCTAATAGCACTTCTAATACGATTCTCATTATTATATTGTGAAAGTATAGCATAGACAGCATTCATCTCATCAGACCAAGATTGGGTTTTTCTTGTTTTCTTTTTATCTGATTTCTCTTTATATTTTTCACTCTTATTTTTAATAATTACACGACCACCATTTCCTAGGTATAATACTTTGCTAGGTTTCAGAACTGTGCCTTCCGCAAAGTTTTCATCTTCCCAGTCTTGGTGTATTGTACTTTTGAAAGTCGGAGATACTAACATTGCATCAGTAAACGATAAATTTAGGGCTAAAATAGGAACAAGTGGTATCCCAAATTCAGTACAGTAATCTCTAACTACATCTGGATCTAAATAAAATGACATCTCATCGGTTGTTTCGATTCTAATATCAAATGCTTTGAAATCTTTTTCACCATAGTAAACCCTATTTTGAATCCCTTCACCACACAGTTCACCAAAAATTTGTACAGTATCAATCTCAATTCCTGTTATCTTGATGCAGGTTGCCATTGCCAACGCAATATCTTTATATTTTTCAAAAACTGCTTGACTTCCAAAAAATGCTGAATCTGTAATACATGACCGTTTTGCCGGTCTAACCTCATTCGTTAGTATATCAACAACAAATGAATAATTACTACCATCAATTTTTTCACTTACTTCCCAAGTCACATTATTGAATTGATCATGGTTTTTGACATGATCTATAAATTCTTCACGATAGCCGTTTTCAATACCACTGTACTTTCTAAATTTCATCTGGTGTTTTCCTACTAGCATAATATGATGCTACTTGCACAGCTTGTTCTAAAAACCCTATACTTTCGATTGTCGGCAAACAATTTGCAATTTCAGAAGCATTCCATAACAATGTTTTGTTATCTACTTTAGCAGGATCACCTTCAAATACAAAGCCTGGACACCGTTCCTTAATCAGATTGATACTTGCTGATATGTTAATAGTATCATTGTATAGTAAACCAGTAATATTCATATCTATTCATCCGTGTGTAATTTTAGCAATTCATCCGTGTGTAATTTTAGCAATTCATCCACCTTTGAACTGAGTGTTGACAATAATTCCGTGTTCTGATTTGTCCGATCTATTAATGTATTCAGCGTCACTTCTAACTGAGTGTCGTGATCTCGTAGCTTAAACTTGTCTTGTGTTATCATTTATGTATTGTAGCATAATAATGATATAATTGCAATAAATTAGATTTCAACTACTAAATCTAAACTACATTTACTATTTGTTTCAGTATTTAAATAACCAAATGGATTACATATAACCCTAGTATCTTCTATCATATAATCACTTGAATTATGTGCATGCCCATGCAACCACAAAGTAATATCCTTTGTTGATATCCAATTATCTAAATTACTTACGAATGCAGCATTAAGCATATCACCTGCATATAATGGATGAACACTTAGATATGAAGGCAGATGATGTGATACTACGACATTTTTCTCGGATTTAAAGTCCCTAAGAACAACATTCATCCATTCTAATGTTTTCTTATGTTCATCTACGGTTCTGCGTGGGGTTATCCAGTATTTGCCATATTCTTCCCGATCAGCCGCATTACGCATATGTTCATTGGTGGATTCTGCACTATTTAATGAATCTTGGATATCCATTGTGGTGATACGAAAATCATTCATTCGTTGTTTGGCATACTCCATTGCTACATTATTATAATCTTGAAAATCAGTCCATAAAATGCCGCCAAGAAATGTAGTATCACCGTTCACATATGTTATACCATCATCTAGAAATTGAACACCCTCATCTGCCAATACAGTAGCATTATCATACCATTGTTGGCGAATGTAATCCATATTTTTATTATAAAAGGAATGATTGCCTAATACGAATACTACTGGTTTGCCATGATCTTGTGTTAGTTGTTTGCAGAAATTAACTTCATTTTCATAACCAACATCAATATCACCTGCCAAAACAATTACATCTGCATCTGTCTGTGGGATGGTTGGTGCATTATTGGCATTTCGCCAAAACTCACAATGCGTATCACTTATTGGTTGTATTTTCATCGTTATATTCCTTTATATTCCTTTATATTCCTTTATATATCAACCAATTGGTATTTATAAAAATGCCATCCTAGTTTATACACCCGGATGGCAGAGTGGAGGTTGAGTGCTGAAACTATTTTAAGGGTTATTCTGACTAAAATTGTCATAAGAAACCCACCAGTCCGATGTAACTGTGTTGACTAAACACTCTCTTTCGACATCAGATGGCGTTGATTCACCTTTTCAGCTAGGCAGTTAGTCAGACATCTTTATCTTTAACTACAACCATTTCTTTATATTAACTAATGTCTGCCCAAATATTATACTACTATTTCATTGATTTGTCAAGCTACTAATCATATTCAATATTCTTTGGATAACCGTTCCCATATCTTTGCTTTTTCAATCTCATCAGTGTATTTTTTATGCAAGATTGTACTTTCTGCGACCCTAGTAACCAATTCAGCCACACATCCCTCGTATATATCAACGAGGTGCGGAAATTTAACCTCTAAATCAACATCACGAACTGGCAACCCTAATAATTGTTCAATAATACATAAGCGATCTTCTAAATCACGACCATTTAAATCTAACACCCCATTTACGTGCAGCGCAGGTGATCCATCATTGATGTTTTGGAGTCCGGTGATAACCATTGTTTCCAGTGTTTCCATTGTTAGCGATCCTGCTGTTTGATATACTCAATAATATTAAACCCCATTAAATTAGCGGTATCTTGGATACGAGAGACTGAATTTTTTGCAATAAAATAAACAATCATTAATATCAATGATTCCATTACTAATAAATTATTATACTGTAATGTTATTACCGACACAACTAATATTGCCAACATTGATAGCGATTTTGTGAATTTAAATAATAACCAATCACGCACTAGTAATTCTTTATTCACAGCACTAACCCTTTAACTATCATATACTGCTCAATCGCATCTATTACATGCTCGTGTGCATCTCTTAATGGCACATTATCTGGATAATCCAGTATATCTCGTTGAAACATATTCGGTTTGGTAATTATAGATCCATTTTGTACTGCCAATACTCCATCTTCGTGCGATGCTACGTTTAAACTAAATAAATCAATAGCAGGTGATGATACTAATGAAATATAGGGAATCGCCACTGACGCACCATTCACGTACTCAGTGCGAGGATTGATACTTAATGCGGGATCGTCTGATAATATCATCCGTTATCCTTTGTAAAATTAATCATAGTGACCATTATACTCTATTATGTGCAAGCACATCAATTTCCTCAAACTGCAAGGAAGTATCATCACCTGTATTGCCACGTACCAATGCACTACTAGCTATATCATTAACAACAGAAACTAAGTCATCCGTAGTTTTTACCGAATCTAATTTTGGATAATGCATTCGTGTGATATTGTGCTTTAATCCATGCTCCTTGCCAACTGCTGTATATTCCCTAATATATCCCTCAATTGTTTGCAACTGGCGACGATAAGTTGCTATTTCTTGTTGTTTTTTGCGAATGATACTAACATACTCACTAGTATGCCGTGAACTATCCTCCCAAATCCCAGTAAAGTATTTAATTGCATTGCTTACCTTATCTTCGTTTAGATGCTGATCAATGTAATAGTCAAATTCAATGGTTGAATATACATACACCCCATTAACTATTACCACAAAAACAACACAGTTATCTTCGTTATCGTGTTCATATGCATACTCCAATGTGTGGTTATGATCATCCCAATATCGTTCATCAAATAATACATGCACACCAATACCAGGACGATTAATAACATCCCCTACACGCCATGCATCTAACATTTTTCCAAATCGTTTAGTTTGCACCTCGTGTTCTGTTCCTTCGCACTCTACATAAAAACTATCAAACATTCCCATGATTTTCTTCCTTTATTTTATATTCAGCTAACCTATTATATAACATATCCTTCTGGATTTCATTGCTATGTTCTAAGATATGCAGAAATATTTGCCATTTTTCATTGACATTAATGGTCTCAGCATATAAATAAAAAATCAATAACTTCTTCAGATCCCACTGTGCTTTCTCCTTAATGTTACAACTTTTTGTGGCAATTCGATCACAAGTAAATATATCACTATCGTTACACTAAATGCCATTACTATGTCTGCTACTGTTCCTTGCAATTCTTTATCTCCTTTTTTGCTTCTTTTAATACAGCAATTAAGCCATCAATATTATTACTATCCACTACAAAATCAGAATGAAATTCTATATAGCCTTTGAATGCCAATTCCCAAATGCCATTGATCCTGTTAAGTATACTATTTACCCAATGAATGCGAGTAGGGGTTTTCCACCATTTAGTTTTAAGAGTTTGAAAAAATTGCAATTCTACCATACCTGGCATATCAGCATCTTTGTTAGTGGTTATCCATGCATTAATATTATGGTCGGCTGCCATGCAACTACATTGTGTAACAAATGTTATAGTACCATCATCCCATTCCTTGACTTTAGATGTCATTGGGTATCCAAATTTATCCATATAATGCTACTCCTAAGAACATAGAGGAATAATATAACATAGTTCCAATTGAATACATTAGCATCCATGAAATAACAGTTATACTGCCTTTTATCCAATACCCCTCATCATTGTATTCAGCCAACGATAGCCTAGATGATCCTCTCCATTGCAAATATGGAATACCAAGCCACATTAAACACGCTAATTTAGACAATGGTGACCCATCATAACGTTCCCCGATAACAGTATTAATCATCCCAATAACCCATACACTACTAATTGCCGCTGCTATAGTTAATAACCCATATATTGTATTCATTTTATGTTTGTCCTTTTGTATCGTGTTCTACCCATCCTGTATCTCCATCTATTTTATCTACCCAATCACCTAATAATACCAGAATTAACCCGATTATCCCATAAACCCCACCATGCAACAACACCAGTGCAATTCCACCAATCCATGCCATATATGATAGATATTTTAATTTACCTTTCTTAACTAACGCCATTGCATAATCCTCATATACTACCTCCCATTTTTCCTAATGTGGTTACAATCTTACGAATGCAACCATATACTGCTGCATCAGGTGTGCTTTCATTGTCTGATTTAACTTCAAATGTTATCCCGTCTCCACTAACAAACATATCTATTTTACAATACCAATAACTTTCAATATATGATGTTTTTGTTAATAACGGATCACCAAATAATCCCAAATCGGTTAACATCTGATTTAAATTCGTACCTGTGCCATCAATTGCTGATGCTGATACATGTTTTTTAAGTTTGTCTAGGTCTTTCATTTGTTACGTTCCCTACATTTAGGACAATAACTATCGCTACCTTCAGCCATTAACAATGCCCCACATATGCTACATGTGTTTTCATTCACCGTGATATCCAATACGGCCGATGTATGATCAACTACACTGTACCCTTCATCGGAATGGGTATCATTTATTTCATACAATGATGCTAATTCATCTGAGTGAATGGTTATTGCTAGATCATCATGCCATATGTAATAATCCATAAACTCTCCCGATGCGTCTTCGTTATATACACGAAAAATTGGGGTACCAGTTATATTAAAAATTAATACACCAGATAATCCATTTGCCGGTCGTTCATTCTCGTATGTGACTGTCATTGGCTAATATTCTTATTGTATAATGCCTGTGTAGTTGCATTGTCCTTGCAAATCCCACATTTTTCACCAGCAGACACTAGTAATTCTTTACAAGATTGACACCAATCCCACCCATCAGTGGTTATTTGATGTTCACCTGGTCCATTATTGCAATTAACCCCGCATTCTTTCACCTGATCCCACAATAAAGTAAAGGACTCCATCTCCCAATCACCCCGCCCCAAATAATCACAATACCCATTCTCTTGTTTGGGTTTACCATCACGGATAGACCAGTACTTACATACATTCGTTCGCATTCTACCAGTTTCTTTCTCTATTGATTCAATCGTATAGCAGTACCATCCAACAGGTATTTGGTCTTCTGGTTTACTCATGCAATACATATACATTCACGAGCTGTTTAAACATAACAGCAGATATATTATGATCCATCTTTGTCCACTCATCGTTGATATCAATTTCACAAAAATCGTTACATACTCTAAGAGATAGCAATGAAATTACTTGTTTATATTTAATGGTAGCATCGAAATAGTCACAAGTATCCACCGACCCTGTAAAATCCACATTAATATCAAAATCCGAATCTAGTAGCATTTCCACCTTTTTTGTGATTCTCTTTAAATATTTCAACGCATTAACTCCATGCTTGTAATTTTAGAAAATGATTCAATAAAGTTTTCTTCATCGCTGATAATATATGCCTCGGTTCGTACTTGGTCATCATACTTGTTTACACCATTTCCATGTGGTTTGTCGCGTTTAGTATACTCAATAATTTTGCCGCCAGTTGCCGCACGGACATTAATTCTTAATCCATAGTTAGGAAAGTCACTGGTACTCACAGGTGAGTCACCCATTGTATTTTTGTCATCAAGAGTTCCTAGTTTATGTTTAAGCCATTTAAATATCATCTTCATTATCATTCTCCATATACTCAATAACCAACTCTGCAATTTTTTTATGACCCAACTCATTGGGGTGATGTAAATTACCGTCAAAGAACTTACCTTTAAATGTAGCGTTTGGACCATCATCACCAATCTCAAGATCATACTGATGCGCAAATGCATTATCTCCATTTAACATATCAGTTAGACTATGTTTGGTTGATAAGATATATCTATCATCTATTAAATTATCATACCTTATCTCCAATCGCCCATAATTGTGCATCAACACGAACTTACACCCAATTGATCTTAACACCATAATAATATTAATTATAAAAAGATTATGATGATAGATAAACCACTCGCTAGTTTTGCCTGTCTTCATAAATTTTTCCCATTCACCATCAAAATTGCCTATGGTCTTCCACCTACCCTCCGTCTCTGTATACCACCTGATGTCAGGTGGTATAACTACAGTTACTATATCAGAACTAGATATTATGTTACTGTTATCTAATAACATTTTGGTTACTAACCCTAATGACATTCCGTTTTTGCTATAATTAATATATTCGCAATTATAATGATGTGATAACCAATAAACAAAAGGGAATTCAGTTTTGCTATCTAATTCAGCACCAGCACCCCAACTATCACCAAAGCAAACGATCTTCATTTTTCTTCCTCCTTTTTCTCTTCTTTTTCTTTTCGAAATTGGTTAATAGTTTCTAGATCATAGTCATATCGATCATTATGTTCACAAAACTGTTTGATTTCTTCTGGTGTATATATTTTCACACCTACTTGGTCTTCTGGGTTACGCTTGAATACTGGTCTAAACATAGTTCTCCTTGTCTGTTATGGTATTATACACTTCTTTATCACATTATGCAATATGATTATCGCAATAAAAAAGCATAGTAGTTATCATTCTACTATGCTTTTATTATATGGTGCCCAGAGTCGGGATCGAACTGACTACCTACGCATTACAAGTGCGTTGCTCTGCCGGATGAGCTATCCGGGCATTGTTATGTTATTTATACAATACGAAGGCCTTTCCTTGGTTTATCAAGAGCATCAGCTTTAAAAACGAATGCTTGCTTAAACTCTTTAAGATTAACAATACTCCCATCTTCCATTTCAACAATCCCATCCCAAGCATAGATTAGTTCTTGGACTATGTGTGCTTTGTCTTCAACTTCACCATCCACCGTGATCTCAAATTCAATACACGAATCTAAGTCCCCGAACACAAAACACAACTGTATCTTGTATTCAGTTGGCGCATTCATTTCTTCTATTCCAGCTGTATCAATATGCATTTTAATTCATCCAATTTGGCAATTTATTAACCGACCTAGCAGATTCTGCTTCTGCT
>Ga0233437_1002447_pt1 | contig 27951 bp, 12 predicted proteins | sample SI_122_August201_FD_182714 | JGI IMG/M metagenome (GOLD analysis project Ga0233437, IMG submission 182714) | Seawater microbial communities from Saanich Inlet, British Columbia, Canada - SI_122_August2016_200_MG | ecosystem: Environmental > Aquatic > Marine > Inlet | place: Canada: British... | reverse complement strand
GCGAGGAGTTTGATGGGAAAATTGCCAAATTGTAAAATGGATAAATTGTAAAAATGTTGGCTGTCGCTACACAGGCTGTCGTTGAGATACCATTGATAGGCTAAAGCTCCAGTGGTGATACTGGAAGCATTTATAAAGTTGAAGTTGTTTTCTCTTAAACATTGTGAAGGATTATCAATTGTAAAGTCTGCTTTTGGCATAGGCCTCACGAAGACTTCTTTGTATGCAGTGTCCTTGCAATCAAAATCAGTTGTAAGTATCAATGAAACAAGAAAAGTATCTGCATGTAGATAGGTTTTTAAGGGGCTGGAATCCTGTGATTGTGTAGAATCTCCAAATCCCCAGCTATAATTAAACCTAACAGCTTGATTCAAACCTGTTAGGTTGAAAAACTGAAACTCATTTCTAATTAAACATTGACTGCTATCATTTACACCAATTCCTGCTTTTGGCGATTCCAAAACCACTACTTGTTTGGTCACAGAATCCTTGCAACCATCGGAAGAAACGGTCAGTAATTGAACCGTAAATGTATCTACAGTGCTGAATGTTTTAACTGTGTGAGTATCTGTTGAAATTGTATTATCACCAAAATCCCATTTATAATTCAACCCTGACAGGGTTCCAAACCCTGTCAGGGATTTGAATAGAAAAAGATTTTCATTAAAACATTGCACCGAATCATTAATGCTAAAGTCAGCTATAGGTGAGGGATGCACAGTGACAACTTTAATAGCAGTATCAGCACAGCCTTGCTGATTTTCGATTATCATTTGAACAGGGTAGATGCCTCCCGATTTGTAAGAGTGATTGACTGAACTATCTGTAGAAATAGTACTATCACCCAGATTCCAAACAACTTTTCCAAAGTTCCAAAGGTTGGAAAAGTTCATCAGGAAAAGGTTATTATTGAAGCATTGGTTTGAATTGTTTATTGTAAATGCTGACTGAGGTGATTCCAGCACCAGCACTTGTTTTGAAACCGAATCTCTGCAACCATCTTGTGAAATAGCTACAAGCTGGACATTGAAAGTGTCGTAAGTACTAAAGGTTTTTGTAGGGCTGGTGTCGCTTGAACTGGTGTTGTCTCCATAATCCCATTTATAATTTAAACCTAACAGGTTTTCAAAACCTGTGAGGTTTGAAAGGTTGGTGAAGTTGAATAAGTTCTCATTCAAACACTGTGAACTGTCATTTATCGAATAATTTGCTTCAGGACTAGGAAGAACAATAATTTCTTTGCTGGCCGTATCTCTACAACCAAAAGCGGTTTCTGCTATTAAAGTTAGCTCGAATGTATCCGGGTTTAAATAAATGTGGTTAACACTATCCAATGTAGATGTATCACCATCCCCGAAATGCCAGTAATAATTTACCCCTGACAGGGTTTCAAACCCTGTCAGGGGTTTAAGGATGAAACTATTCTCGTTTAAGCATTGGGTGGAATCAATTACTCCAATTAATGCATCAGGCATTGGCTTTACATAAGCCTTTTTTGCTATGGATGTTTCGCAGCCATAATCGGATAGCACAATTAATTTTACATCAAAAGTATCTGCCCAGCTATAACTATAAACAGGGTTTTGAACAAACAATTTATTTGTATCCCCAAAATCCCATTCCCAGCTAAAACTATCAGCTATAATTGTTGAACTATCTGTAAAAATAAACTGGTTGCCTCTTAAACATTGCTCTGGATCATCTATTGCAAAATTTGCAACAGGATAAGGACTTATCCGTATTTCCCTTGAAAGCGTATCAATTTCCCCTGCATCATGCCACAAAAATACCTGTACTTTGAACATCCCTGTATCTGAGAAAATATGATAAGGATTAGTTTGAATTGCGAAATTTTGCAAACCTGAATTTGTATCTCCAAAATCCCATAACACACTATCCACATGAGAAGTATCTGTTATTGAAAATAATGTAGTATCTCCCAAACATGTATGCTTTGCATTAAATTCAGGAATAAAAAAGTAGGACTGAATAAAACTGGGTAGGCCTACACTGCATTCTCTGCCTTTTAAATATAAATAGTCCTGTATATAATTACCAGAAGTATCTTCTTTATCAGGATATTGAATTGCCCCAAGATAATAAGAACCAATATTTGTCCCGACATAAATTCTACCATCCATCCCTAATTGCAAACCTCCCGGATAACAATATGAATTTGGTGGTTTTGGCACATTTGTACCAATGATCATTTCAGAGTTTTTTATTGCTGCACTGTCATAAACCGACAAATCATATCGTAATATACTGTGGTTTTGATCTCTCCCGATAAATAAGTATTTCCCGGAAGGGGAAAACTCAGAAGTTACCGGACGCCCGGGTGCAGGTACCGGTATTTCAATACAATCATAAACAGCACCATGGGTATTATCGTACCTGCATATTTCTATTTTAAAATTATTCCTCACACAATTTACCAAAAAGCCGGCATCAGGCGAAATTTTAATATAGCCTGTTTTATTAATAACTGGTGCTTTCATATAAACACTCCCCTGTGAATAGATTTTATTGGGATGCAAACCATTTTGGTCTATCAGGTAGCTGATATATTTATCCGACCAGAATTCGTGAGTAACCAGCCATATTGCGCTCCCATTGCTGTGTATGATAGCATTCATCTTGGATGTATAATTGGCCTTTAGCAATAAATTATTTTTTGAAACTACTTCTCCCCTGTTGGAGTCTTTGCTCATGTCCACGATGGAATAATATAAGCCGGAGTCTTTAGAGAGATTATTAATATATATCGTAAAAACATAATAAAATCCTTTCTTCTTTGGCCAGGGCGTTATAAGTACATTTTGATCATATGCTCCTACCGGTTCTCCAAATAGGCCGGTACCATTTTTCATAATTTCCCGCTCCTTGTTATATATCCTCATCCCGTCAGAAAAAAACAACAGGTTCCCATTCTCATCACTGATGGATGCAGCCCCCCCAGCCCTCCAGGGATATGAACTATTTAGATCTGTAAGGGCAACAAGCCCTGTATCGCTAAATTCAATCCCTGCCCTGACTCCAAAATACCAGTACTTTGACTCCAGTTGGGCATAAGAATGCTGTATCCCTGCAAAAAGGAATATTAAAGCAAGAGTGAAAAAATATGTTAAAATTTTTGTCTTCATAAAAAAGAGTTCCGGCATGAACCGGAACCCTGACTAATTTTCTAATTAAAAATAAGTTTATGCATTTCTGAAATGTTTTGATTATTGGTTATTTTAAGAAAATAAATTCCTGCTGACAACTGCTTCCGCTTCATTGTATAATAGTTTTCACCTTCATTTATATCCCATTTACCAGTAAATACTGTTTTCCCAATGTTATCGAACAAATACACTTTAGCATTTGTTGCAATATCTGACTGAATCACAATATTTACCTTGTCTTCAACTGGATTTGGATAACAAATAATACTTAAACCTTCTTTTTCAGTTTCCTCAATGTCATTAAAAACAATATAATACCAGGCAGGCACGTCTCCGGGATTCTCGTAACAGCCCATATCCATGGTATTGTCGCCTTGATATCTATCATTTCCATCAAGGTCAAAAGTAGTTTGAGGATTAATATTATAATATCCACCATCTTTACATGGAGAATAAACGAAACTGATATGATATCCATCTCTGAATTCAGGATCACCTATTATGTTATCTTTCGCACTCCCATTGGTAGTGAAATTACCTATATCACAATAATCAAATTCACTGTCATCTCTATCAGGCGGGGTACCAGCATTACTAACATCTACGGTTCCATTGTCCCAGATAATGTCATTTAGGAAATCCGGTGAACTGAAACCATCAAAGTAAACCCCATCACCATCATCATCTGCTTCATTATCAGCAATAGTGCAGTTATATATTTTAGGACTACATCCAATTATATAAACACCACCACCATTATCATCTGCAGTATTATTAGTTATGAGGTTATTGTAAATAATTGGATTTGGAGAATAGCCTTGGATTAAGGTTATAGCAATTCCGCCTCCATTCTCTGTACAATCATTATTATCAATAATATTATTAAATACATCGGGGTCACTATTATTACAAATAGAAATACCGCCTCCCTGTTTCCCAGCCTGGTTATAATTTATTTCGTTTTCATAAATATTGGGAGCAGAACTTTGGCCTATCCTAATACCTCCACCATATCTGCTTGTGGCAGTGTTTGAATAAATATCACAATCATAGATGTCTGGATTAGATGAATACATGATACAAATTCCTCCACCAGATCTACCAGCAATATTTTCATAGATTTCATTTTCATGAATATCCGGATCAGAGCAAGATCCAACATATATTCCTCCTCCCTGTGCACAAACTTCGTTATCGTGTATATCACAATCAGATATTTCTATATTAGATGAATTGTGAATGTAGATAGCACCCGAATAATCAGGTCTGGAAGTTAAACTATCTGCACAAGTACAAGTAGCTCCTGATGGTTTATAGACATTCTCTATTTCGCAATACTTGATGTTTGATTTTGGTTCAGAGGCAGAATTTAAATTCTCAAAGCGTATTCCTTCCCATGTTTTACCTGTTGTGGTAGAAAAAGTAATCATTTCGCCTGAAGTGCCAACTGCATTTAAACATCCTTCCACATCTAATTGATATGATCCATCAAAAACTATTGCAGTTCCTTCATCAATATTAAGTGTTTTTCCTGATTCAATATGTATATCACAAATCACTACATAATCAATTCCACTTGTATTGTGGTTAGTCCATGTATTCCCAGGATTGTCCCCTACATCACCACACACATATTGTCCAATAGATTCATAAGCACCTATGTCAATCGTAGTATATAAAATTCTGTTCGTATTTGCCAGATCATAGGTTGTTATATAAGTTGCACTATTATTACCAGAATTGTCACAATAGGAGTCTTCCATCTGTATCCGGTAGTCAGTTGTTGAAACTAAATTAGGATCAGAGTATATATTTCCTGTACCTGTAGAGCAGGAAGGACAACAAGTATATTCAAAGTCGGAACCATTTGTTGTTGGATAAACATTGGGGTTTGTAGTTGCAGTATTGCCCCATATGATGGTATTTATTGCATAAACGCTTGGACTGCCGGATCCATATAATCCTCCTCCATATCCCGATACAGAATTGTTAGCTACAGTGCAACTGTATAAGTTATAATCAGAATTACTAAATATTCCACCACCATTACTAGAAGCAGTATTGTCTGCAATCAGGTTATTTACAAGGTTAATGTTATCATTTGAAGGATCTATATCAAAATATAAACCAGCTCCATTTATAGAATTGTTATTATTGATATCGTTTAATGAAATGTATATTTCTCCTCCACAATCTTCGAAATATAAGCCTCCACCATAAAAGTCAGCATCATTGTTGTTTATTTCGCAATTACTAATTTCTATGGAGATATCTTCCTCAGATTGCTGATAAATAAAAATTCCTCCTCCAAAGCCATAATACCCGTTTGAAGATGTAGCATCATTGTACATTATTTGGCAATGTGTAATAGAGAAATCAGAAGCTTGAGCATATTCATTGTCTGTCATGATTCCTATTGCACCACCACTATAAGCAGGTATAGAAGTATTTGACGTATTACTATTGAAATCTGAATATTCTATTTCAACCCCAATACTGTTTTCTATCCATATACCTCCTCCGCCATATGTCGCTTCATTCGCATCAAATGAGCAATAAGAAATTAAATCAGCATATTCATCATCAATAATATATATTCCTCCACCATATCCTGCATTATTGTCATAGAAATCACAATTGGTGATTTCATCATCAACATCTCCATTTTCAATATAAATTCCTCCTCCGAAACTATCGACATCATTGTATTGGAAAACACATTCGTCAGCAGTAATCCTGCTGGAAACTGCTGCAATGCCGCCACCAGTAATTATTTCATTGTATTGAAAGGTGCAATATGAGAATGTAGTACCATTAGTCGAGTTCATGTAAATGGCACCACAGGATGCGAAATTATTGGAGATTACAGCAGGTTTTTTAATAACGTATTCAATTACACAATATTCAAAAGTATTGGTGTTTGTATTATTGCTGATATCAATTCCTTCCCAGCCGCTTTCTGGATGAATGGCTGATAAGGTAACCTGATTCCCAGCCGTTCCTGAAATAGTAAGATCTCCTCCACTATTAACCGTTAATGATTTTCCATTATAAAAATAAACTGATACACCTTCATCTATTTGCAAATTGGAATTGATGTAAATATCTCCCATCACATAATAGGGTGAATTTGCAGAAGTCCATGTGCCTGAAACTGCACCAGTGTTAATTGTTGTTTGTGAATAACCCATAATCGAAACAAGTAAAAATACTTGTATTAGTATAATTTTTTTTATTAAAGTAACCATTGTTCTAATTTTAAATATGTTAAACAATGGCCTGATAATAACCTGATAGGATTTTGTACCTTTGCAGGCAGAATCAATAGGGTGTCAACTTTTTTGATTCAGGGAACGATAAGAATGGTTCTTGTCGTTCCTTTTTTTACCTGGCCAATAAAAAATTTAGTATCCGTAAGAGAGTAAAATTATTGGTTTTCTCTTACATTATTTTTCACCAAGCTAAGTAAATCCCAAAACCGTTTTTCTGAGAATTAAGAAATAACAGTTTGGTCTAACAAAATAATTGTTGGTGGGTAGTGATTCTCCTTTTAGAAAAACAAAATTATTTACAGCTAATAAGAAAAAGTTTGCTTTATCTTTGATAATAGTATTCATGTGGATATTGTCATTTACACATAATTGCAAAATATACAATATCAATACATTGGGAGAAAAATGGGGGGGTAGTACTTTGTCTTTTTTTTGCTCATAAACATAAAATATTTCAAATTCAATTACAAACTAACAACAGCATTATTAGTTTTTGTTTTGAGAATTCCATGTCTTAAGCATTACGAATATAGTAAAAACAAATCATATAATATATTGTTTAATAATATATTTATTGTTGCCAATTCTGTATTTGAACAGGTGAAAAATAGGTTGATTGTAATTACAATTGAATTTCGTTTTTAACAGATGTAGCATATGTAATGCTATTGACTTTAGTTTGCAATACGTTGCATTTACCAGAAAAAACTATCAGTTTTTTTGTTGCCCATTTGTTGCCGAAATGCTGTAAGTGTATAGAGAATCAATCAACTAACATTTTTTGTATTGGCAAATAGCTGTTCTGGTGTTTCTTTTAGTTGTTTTATGATGCAATTTTATCACCTCAACAAGTGCAAACTGCCACTCAACTTATTGCTCTTCCCATTAGCTCCTTTTGCTGTAATACTATAATAATAAGTTCCAAAAGCACAAGTCTTTCCTTTGAAACTTCCATCCCATCCATCATTAATAGAGTCACTTTCAAATAGTTTTTCGCCCCAACGGTTAAAAATCTGAATATTGAACTCTTTGATAAAAACACCTTTTATTTGGAAATGATCATTTATTCCGTCACCATTTGGAGAAAATGCATTGGGCACAAAAAGGTTCATTCGGGTATCCACACAAACAACATTGGAGTTTGATTGCAACTCATCATTATTCCTGAATGCAGCAATAAGATAGCAATAGTTCGATTGGGACAGTTTTGTAATTGAGTCAATGAATGAAACAGGATAGATAGAGCTTTCCACTTTTTCCCAATTCAGGCTTTGATTGTTGAATACCTGCACTTCATAGCGTTGAATGCCCTGTTTCCAGTCTTCGTATGCCGACCAAGTGAGTATACTAAACGTCTCAGAACTATCCAGTTGCAGCAGAATTGTTTGAGCAATGTTGGAAGCTTCGCTGCTGTGGCCGCAACTATCTTTTGTTAAAAGCTTGTAGGTATATATGCTTTTATCAGGGAAAACTGCAAAATCTGTAAGATGTAAACTGTCTTTCGGATAGGTTTTGAAATCAGCAAAGTTTCCGAAGTTGGTGGATTTTTGAATTTGATAAGCCGAAACAATAGGGGAGGCCGAATTTTTCCATTCCAGCAGGTTGTATTTGTCATTCACCACGCTTACTATTTCCAGTTCCACAGCAGGAGCATGGCCATAAAGTGTGATTGTTTTCGAAACTGTATCCACACATCCCGAATCAGAATGTGCAATTAGTTTTGGGTGATGATCGCCCTGATTGTTAAACACAAAAACAGGATGTTGTAGGGCTGAACTATCATTGGACCTAAAATACCATTTCCAGTTATTGATACTTCCTTGAGGAATTTGACTTTTATCAGAAAACTGAATTTCTTTTTCAAAGCAAGGAATACTGTAGCTAAAATCGGCAATGGGCATAGGATTTACGAAAATGTTTTTTTGCACAGAATCGAGGCAATGGTAATCGCTTTCAGCGAGGAGTTTTATGTTTTTATTGCCGTATTGCTTTATTGTTAAATTGTTATAGTGTTGGCTTGTGCCAAGCAGGCTGTCGTTGAGAAACCAAGTGTAGTTTAATAAACCTGAACTGATTTTTGAAGAGTTGGAAAAATTGAAATTATTTCCGACCAAACATTGATATGGGTTATCGATATAAAAATCCGCCAATGGCATGGGCCTTACAAAAACTTCTCTGTATGCAGTGTCCTTGCAATCAAAGTCAGTTGTAAGTATCAATGAAACAAGAAAAGTATCTGTATTTAGATAGGTTTTTACGGGACTTGAATCCTGGGATTGCGTAGAATCACCAAATTCCCAGCTATAATTCAATCTAACAGCTTGATTCAAACCTGTAAGCTTGAAAAAATGAAACTCATTCCCAAATAAACACTGACTGCTATCATTTACACCAATTTCTGCTTTTGGTGATTCCAGAACTACTATTTGTTTAGTAACCGAATCCTTGCAATTATTTGGGGAAATAGCTAATAACTGAACGATAAATGTATCTGCATGACTAAATGATTTAAGGGTGTGTGTATCTGTTGAAGTTGTATTGTCTCCAAAATCCCATTTATAATTCAACCCTGACAGGTTTTTTACCTCTGTCAAGGATTTGAATAGAGTAAGATTTTCATTAAAACATTGAATTGAATCACTGATAGAGAACTTAGCAGTTGGAACAGGATGCACAACAAACTGATTGCTTGTAGTATCTGTACATCCATGAGTAGTAGAAGTAATAAGTTCCAATGTGTGTTTTCCAGTGTATAATGAATCGCTTAAATTAGGAATTATAGAATTTGACAAACTAATTGAATCCAGGAACCAATAATTTTGAGTGATAGTATCCCTAATTACACTTGATAAATTATTAACCTCAAAATGCTGATCACTGAAACATGCTATTGTATCATTCAGGGTAAATATGGCTTTTGGCATTGGGTTTACATAAACTTTTTTTGTCTGATGACTTCTACAACCATAGTCTGATATTACGGTTAATGTGACTTTATAAGTATCTATCCTCCCATAATTATGTTTTGGATGTTGTATGTATGACTTTGTACTGTCACCAAAATCCCAAGTCCAGTCAAATGTGCCTGAAGCAATAGTTGAGCTATCAAAGAAATAGAATTTATTTCCAGTAACGCACTGTGAACTATCTGCAATATAAAATGAGGTTTGAGGTTTATGAGCGATATAGATTTCACGCGATAAAGTGTCTTTTTCCCCCTGGTCGTGCCATACACATACGAATATAATATATTTCCCTGTATCAGAAAACAAATGAGAAGGCTTAATTAGTGTTGAATAATTACTAATCCCTGAATTAGGGTCGCCCATGTTCCAAAAAACACTGTCAACTTTTGATGTATCTGAAATACTAAGATGAGTTGAGTCTCCAAAACACAACTTATCAGTTTTTATATCAGGGAGGAAGAAATAAGATTGTAAAAAATCAGGTAAATCAATATAAGACTGTTGAACATATTGTCCAAGCTTTTTAAAGTCACAATCTAAACCTGGTTTATTTGGAGAATTAATAACTCCCAGATACTCAGTGAAAAATCCAGAAACATAGATTTTATGATTAATTGCCAATTGTAAATCTTCAGCATGACCATCTTTTCCTCCAGCATAATAATTTCCAAGAAAACATTTACTTGCTAAAATATTCTCTTTCTTTAGGATACTTACATCAAATTGGAATAATGAGTCATACTTTCCTTGAGTTGTATCACCCCCACTAACAGAAATATATAAAAGCTTACAATTGGGGGAAAATTCAGCTCCCATATACTTCTTCCCATCATTAATAATAATTGGATTTGACAATTTTCCCGTTCTATTATTAAAATCACAAATCTGAAATCCAGCCAATGAATCTGGTAGGTGTGTGGTGATAACAACTTTTTTGCCATCTGGTGAAAACTTTAAATAACCATACGTAAGTGGATATTTTAAACCGACATTACTAATTACAGGTGTTGTATCAAGTCCCGTTTTTGATAATAAATACGAATAGTAAGAATTGGAGGAAGGTGTTAAACTTTTTGCAACTACTACCCAGATTGATTTATTATCGGCATGATTGACCGCTCCCATTTTACCATTATGACATTCATGAAATAACAATTTGTTTTTCAAAACAACCTCGCCATTTCCATTATTTGAAGATTTATCTATTAAGTGATAATAAAATCCCATAGCGGGGTAACGATGTGATGTGAAAAGATAATAATAATCTGAATCTCCAGGATGAGGAAGTAAAAGTGCTCCTTGCCTTTGAAAAATGAAACAATTTAGTCCAGTTCCATTTTTTACATAATTGTGTTTTCCATTCCAAACATTAGAGCCATTTGAATATAATAATAGATTTCCATAAGCATCTGATATTGAAGTTGCTGAATAATTACCACCTATTTTTGTTGTAATTTTTGTTGGAGTAGAACTTCCATTATGAAAATCTAATCCAGTATGATATCCAAAACACCAATGTCGGGCTTCAAATTGTGCCAAACAATTCATTGAAATTGTAAAAACAAACATTAAAACTAAAACAGTTTTTGAAATATTTTTCAAGTTCAAATTCATATTAATAAAGTTAAGTTGGGCTGCAAATAATGACAATTACAGCCCAAACTAAAATTACTCTTTAATAAATTTTATCATAGTTAATTGATTATGTCCTTTAAATAACTTAATCATGTAAACCCCACTTGATAAATTCTGGAAGTTTATATCAATAAATCTCTCATTTATGATTTTAACTTTTTTGGAAAAAATAAATTTTCCAGTTAAATCAAGGATTCTAATCTCATAAAATCCTTCATCTATTTGTGGCAAGACAATTTTTCCCAAATTTTTAATTGGATTTGGAAAAACTGATATCTGACTATTCAAAGGTAAGACATTTTCATTTGCAGACTCTTCTTCAAAGCCAATTGAATTATCGATCCAAATTAACCAATCTGAGTGGTTCTGCTCATAGCAACCTATGTCAATATAATTAAAAAGAATACGATCGTTATTATCAAGATCGACCTCAAGATAATAAATACTTGCTGTTCCCCCCATGTCGAGTGAAGGAGAACGAATCGGAGACCATTTTAAATGATAGTTCCCAATACTTTTGTTATAAAACACGGGGGTTGAATCAAAGCTATTATATGAAGTACCTGATTTCCCTTCAATATTGCTATATCCAAATGGATTATAGTAATTATATATCCCAGCCACTTTACTATTAGCAGAATTAGGAGTATTAAAGTAAACAAGATTATTGAAGAAAACGCTGTTTGTACCTGATATTTCCAATGTCGAATAAACTCCGCCACCATTATCCCCTCCAGCATCTGCTTCATTATCTACAATAGTATTACTGTTTAGACCATGCAACGTATTAATGTTGAAATAAATCCCACCACCTCGATTTTCAGCGATATTTCCAGCAATTAGATTATTAATAATTTTGAAAGGATAGTAGCCTGTACCATTCTCTTTTAAAAACATCCCAGCCCCATTATAAGCTGAATTTTCTCTAATTTCATTTAACGCGATGTCATTCAACTCAGCAATTGGGCCGCTTTCCCAACTATAATAAATTCCTCCTCCAACACCATTATAAGCATCCTCATCGTCATAGTCAGCTTCATTGTTTTCAATGTGATTACCAAAAAAAACTGGATCTGAATTCAAAAAAAACAATCCTCCTCCATGAATTCCAGCTTTATTATATGATATTGATCCTGTTACATAACCATTATAAGAGATTTCAGGTTGTGAACCAGTACAATATATTCCTCCCCCATAATAACCTGAAGTATTATTTTCTATTGTATTAGAATATATCCAAGCCGTAGTATTGTCAGCAAGGGTAATTCCACCTCCTTGATAATCAGTTTCATTATATTCAATAGAATTTGCATAAATATATGGTTCACCTCCATCAATATAAATTCCTCCTCCCGAACTAGCATTATTTCTATATAAATAAGATGAGGAAATCCCGTACGGGTAATTAGGCATGTCAACAAGATAAGCAGCTCCTCCATATGTTGAACTATTGATTAAAAAGTCTGTATAAGAAACAACTAATGAACAACTTTCCATGTACATCCCACCACCTAGATATGCTCCATTATCACTGATCTCACAATCTTCTACATAGCTGTCATCATCTGCATCGTATACATATATTCCTCCTCCTTTTATTGTTGCAGTATTTGATTCAAATGTACAATCTGATATTTGTACCAGACTTGAAATAGACGCAATACCACCACCTGAGCAAACTTCATTATCATTGAAAGTACAATTATCAAAACTTGTATTACTTGAGGAATTCAAATAAACTGCTCCACATGAGGCAAAATTGAAGCTACATGTGCCAGGGGCTTTTTCAATATTTTCGAAAATACAATACGAAAACAAATTCGTATTTGAATTATTACTAATATTAATTCCTGTCCAACCACTATTTGTAGTGCTCTCAGTGAAAGTTATGTCATAAGAAGAACTACCCTGTGCGGTAATTGTTCCAATTATTGTGAAATATACTCCTGGATCGACCTCTACTAAAATGTTGTTGGAGGTTGCAGAAATTTGTAAAACTGAATTGTCCAGAATTGTGACATTATCTTCAATTATATACCAAGAGTCAGACCAGACTGTTGTCCCTCCTGAAATATTATTATTGCGGTTTGCTTCTGAGATATATGTCTGAGAATAACTCATAAATGTAACATGCAAAATAATTTGTACTAGTATTGTTTTCTTAATTAAAGTAACCATAACATATGATTTATTTGATTAGTAAAATGTTATGGCTCAACGAAAACCTGCAAAGAAGTATTAACTTTGCAGGAAGAATCAAAGTCTGCGGAGATTTTCGATTCTAGGTGGCAGTTGAATTTTTCTGGCTGCCATCTTTTCATTCAGCCTTTTGTGTTCCTTTCCAAAGAAAACCAAAACATAAACAAGCGCGTAGTTTAATGTTTTGGGGAAGAAAAATCCAGGAACAAAAATTTCTTCATGCTAAACCAAATCGGGACTCCTGCATGCTTTCCTGATCCTGGCATAAAGCATCACTTTTAATGCCTGTCGAAGCTTATGCATATAATATTTTGTATTTAATAAGAGGTGTATGTATGTATGTATGTATGTATGTATGTATGTATGGCGCAGATGGGCTGCTTTTTATAAAATAGATACGAAATAGTGTTGAAAAAACAACAAAAATTCATTCGAGGAGTGTTTAGAGATACTTATCTAATATAATACAATTTTTGCTATAAATTGTATTTTTTGACATAGCTGGAATATTTGTTAGAGAAACCCTTATGCCCGAATAGCCCTTTGCATATTAGTTGAAATATATTATCTTGCAATGCTGTTATAACAATAACAATTGAAGATAAAACAAAAGAGCTATGATCAAGCAAATCGTATTTATTGTTGTATTGCTATTAACTGTAGGATTATTTGCCTACACTGTCCGCAATTACATTTCATTTTTCAAATTAACCAAGCCTTTTAAAATTGATCAATGGAGTCAACGAATTAATGTATTCTTAAAAGTGGTTATTGGTCAAACCAAAATATTCCGCTATCCAATAGCAGGTGCAGCACACGCATTTGTTTTCTGGGGGTTTTGTGCGTTGCTGTTTGGTGTAGCAGAAATGGTTGTTGACGGTTTGTTGGGAACTGAAAGATGCTTCTCATTTATGGGTGGATTCTATAACGTTATGATTGCCTTTGGAGATGTCGCAGCAATGGTGGTTTTAATTTTAATCGTTGTTTTTCTTTTTAGAAGGAATTATTTGGATATCAAACGATTCAAAGGTGCTGAAATGTCTCACAAGAATCACAATGATGCTCATCTGGCTCTTACATTAATAATGATAGTTGTATTCACTCTTTTAGGAATGAATACTTTTTATATTGTATTGCAAAATGCATCTGGACATGAAATTCAAGGAATTTATCCAATAAGTAGTTTGTTTGCGTTATTCTGGACAAGTGAGAATAGCGAATTAATAGAGGTAATTGTTGAAATTATGTGGTGGATACATATTCTTACCATTTTTACATTTGCGAATATGCTTCCTTACTCCAAGCATTTTCATGTGTATATGTCAGCTCCTAATGTTTTATTGAGCAGATTAGAGCCATTGGGTTATGTTAGTAATATGCCTGAAATAACGAAGGAAGTGAAAATGATGATGAATCCAGATACAGCATTTGCTGCTCCAGCAGAAGGTGATGAAGCTCCTCCAGCACGATTTGGGACACTTGATATTCAGGATATTAGCTGGAAGAATTATTTAGATTCATTAACCTGTACGCAATGTGGTCGTTGCACCGATAATTGCCCAGCTAATATTACTGGTAAAAAGCTTTCTCCACGAAAAATTATGATGGATACCCGAAAGCGGATGAAAGAATTTGGCCCACAATTAATAAAAAATGGTAAAGATTTTAGCGATAATAAATCACTGATTAGGGATTATATCAGTGAAGAAGAACTCTGGGCCTGTACTTTATGCAATGCTTGTGCTCAGGAATGCCCTGTCAACATTAACCATCCAGCTATGATTTTGGATATGCGCAGATATTTAGTAATGGAAGAATCGAAAGCTCCAACAGGTTTAAACACTATTTTTGCCAACATTGAAAACAATGGAGCACCTTGGCAATATTCTGCTGAAGACAGAATGCTATGGTCTGATAATATTGGATTTGATATTCCGCTTATGGCTGATTTCATGGCGAAAGGTGAAGTTCCTGAATATTTATTCTGGGTAGGATCAGCAGGTGCATTTGATGATAGATATAAAAAGGTAACGCAATCTTTTGCAAAGATTTTAAACAAAGCAGAAGTGAATTACGCAGTATTAGGTGTTGAGGAAACTGATTCTGGAGATGCAGCACGAAGGGCTGGAAACGAAATGCTCTTCCAAATGCAGGCTTTGATGAATATTGAGATTCTGAATACATATGGAATTAAGAAGATTGTTACTTGTTGTCCACATGATTACAATACGTTGAAAAATGAATATCCAGAATTAGGAGGAACGTATGAAGTTATTCATCATTCTCAATTCTTGAAAGAAATGTTGGCTTCAGGAAAAGTCAAATTGAATGATAAGCTGACAAAAGGAAAAACAATTACTTTCCATGATCCCTGTTATTTAGGACGAGGGAATGGGGAATATGAAGCACCCAGAAAAGTTTTATCAAAACTAAATGCTCATATTGTTGAAATGCCAAGGAATAGGAGTAATGCCTTATGCTGTGGAGCTGGTGGCGGACAAATGTTTAAAGAAGCTGAAGAAGGAAATAAAGAAGTATTCATTGAGCGAACGGAAGAAGCGCTAACTCTAAAACCAGATATCATAGCTTCTGCTTGTCCTTTCTGTATGGTGATGTTAACAGATGGACTAAAGTATAAAAACAAAGAAGAAGAAGTGAAGAATTATGATATTGCGGAGTTGGTAGCTTTATCAATGTAGGATTGTATTAATTCGTTCAGAGTAAAAATGTAGGACCGAATTGCATTCGGTCAATAAAGGAGTAAAACTAAATTCTGTTAAGTCCGAATGCAATTCGGACCTACATTCATAATGTAAGACCGATTTGCAATCGGTCAAAACAGGAAGATAATAATTTTTTGTCCGAATAAAATTCGGACCTACAATAATAAAATATGAGCGAATTTTAAACAGTTTTAAAATGCAAATAAACATTTTCGTCTAAAACTATTCGGAACTACATAATTGCTATTTTTGTGTACTGAAATCCTATCATGTTAATGAGAGAAGAAATTCAAAAACGATTAGTAGCCCAGAAACCAAACTTCAAAGGCGATATCTATATTGATGACACCATGCGTGTTTTATATGCTACCGATGCATCAGCCTATAGAGAAATTCCGTTAGCAGTTACCCGACCCAAGGATGAAAAGGATTTGAAAACTCTAATCCAGTTTGCTGCCGAAAATAACACATCATTAATACCAAGAACAGCTGGTACTTCTTTGGCAGGGCAGGTTGTAGGAGGTGGAATCGTTGTAGATGTTTCAAAATACATGACTGAAATTATTGAATTTAATAAAGAGGAGCATTGGATTAGCGTGCAAGCAGGAGTTGTTTTGGATGAATTAAATCTGTTCACCAAAAAGGATGGCTTATTTTTCGGACCTGAAACTTCCACATCCAATAGGTGTATGATAGGAGGGATGGTAGGAAATAACTCTTGTGGAGCACATTCCATTATTTATGGCTCAACTCGAGATCATACAATTTCTGTGAAATGTATATTAGCCGATGGAAGTGATGCCGAATTTGGATCGATTTCTAAAAGTGAATTTGCAGAGAAATTAAGGTTAGAAAATCTGGAAGGTGAAATTTATAGGAATATTTACACCATTTTATCAAGCAACGAAAATAGGCAGGAAATCATTGATCAATTTCCAGACCCTAAAATAAAAAGAAGAAATACAGGCTATGCTATTGATTTATTGATTGATAATGAAGTTTTTTCTGATTCTGATAGCCAGTTTAACTTTGCAAAACTCATAGCTGGTTCTGAAGGGACATTAGCTTTTATTACTGAAATCAAGTTAAATCTTATCCCACTTCCTCCCAAAGAAAAAGCGCTCATATGTGTGCATTGTGATTCATTGGAAGCTGCATTCAAAGGGAATCTCATTGCTTTAAAATATAATCCCGGCTCTGTTGAAATGATGGATGATGTGATCATGGAATGTACCAAGGGGAATATTGAACAGGCTAAAAACAGGTTCTTTATAAAAGGAGATCCGAAAGCCATGATCATTGTTGAATTTGCACGGGATAGCAAGGAGGAGATTGAACAACTAGCTGATGAAATGGAAAAGGAACTTAAATCTGCTGGCTACGGATATCATTTTCCAAGGATATATGGTGCTGATATTCCTAAAGTATGGAAATTGAGAAAAGCCGGTTTGGGCTTATTAGTCAATGTGCCTGGTGATGCCAAAGCGGTTCCTGTTATTGAAGATACAGCAGTTTCACCTGAAGTATTGCCTGCCTATATGGAAGAATTTCAGGCCATGTTAAAAAAGCATGGAAAGTCGTGTGTATATTATGCGCATATAGCAACCGGGGAACTACACTTAAGGCCAGTATTGGATTTAAAGAAGCAAAATGATGTTGATTTATTCTATGAAATAGCGCTTGATACAGCAAAACTTGTAAAGAAATATAAAGGCTCCTTAAGTGGTGAACACGGTGACGGACGTTTAAGAGGGGAGTTTATTCCTTTGATGATAGGTGATAAAAACTATCAATTACTAAAGGATATCAAGAAAACATGGGATCCAAATTCAATTCTTAATCCAGGGAAAATTGTTGATACTCCTTCAATGAAAACTAGTTTGCGTTATGAAGCAGATAAGGTAATAAGCAACATTGAAACAGTATTTGATTTCTCTGATGAAAAAGGAATATTAAGGGCAGCAGAAAAATGCAATGGTTCGGCAGATTGCAGAAAGTCGGAAATTATCGGAGGAACCATGTGTCCGAGTTATCAGGCAACAAGAAATGAACAAAATACAACACGAGCCAGAGCTAATATTCTTCGAGAGTTTTTAACGCATTCTTCTAAATCCAATCCTTTTGATCATAAAGAGGTTTATGAGGTTATGGATTTGTGCTTAAGCTGCAAAGCCTGTAAATCTGAATGTCCCTCCAGTGTAGATGTTGCAAAACTAAAAGCAGAATTTTTACAACATTATTATGATGCAAATGGAATTCCTTTGCGGACGAGAGCTATTGCTTACATAAGCAGCATCAATAAATTTGGATCTATTTTCCCAAAGTTTACTAACTTCTTTATGGAGAATAGGGTCACCTCTGGAATGATAAAAAGGATACTTGGTTTTGCATCCAAGCGATCTATGCCCTTACTTAATAAATTAACTTTAGCTAAATATTATCAAAAATTAAAGCATCAGGAAATTACAAATGGTAAAGTGTATTTGTTTAATGATGAATTTACCAATTATAATGATTCCGATATAGGAATAAAAGCAATTCAATTACTCCAAAAATTAGGTTATGAAGTAGTTATTCCAAAACATCTTGAAAGTGGAAGAACCTTCTTGTCCAAAGGATTGCTTAGGAAAGCAAAGCAAATTGCCATTCAGAATGTATTACTACTAAAAGATGTTGTTACTGAAAACACACCCATTGTAGGAATTGAACCCTCAGCTATCCTCACTTTTAGAGATGAATATCCCGATTTAGTGGGAAGTTTTTTAAAAGAGGATGCAAATAGATTGGCTTCCCAAAGCTTTATGATTGATGAATTCTTAGCCAATGAAATTGAAAAAGGGAATCTTTCAAAAGATAGTTTCACTAAAGAGAAATTAGAGATTAAACTACATGGGCATTGCCAGCAAAAAGCAATTGCTTCAACAAATCCAACAAAAAAAGTGCTTTCATTTCCTGAAAACTATGTTGTTGAAGAAATTCCATCAGGTTGTTGTGGAATGGCAGGATCTTTTGGATACGAAAAAGAACACTATGATTTGTCGATGCATGTGGGAGAACTTATTTTATTTCCTGCAATTCGAAATACACAGGAGCATGTAATTCTTTCAGCACCAGGCACTTCCTGCCGACATCAAATAAAAGATGGAACAGGACGGAAAGTTTTTCACCCTATTGAGATATTATATAATGCACTAATTGCTTAATTTCGCCCGCCATGGAAATAGCTCATTATATACAACCCGACATTTTTTTGTGGGGTCTTCGTATCCAGGAACCTATAACGACCATTACGGATTTAATGGTCACTGCAGTTTGCCTTTATGCTTTTATTAAACTTGCCAAAATTCCGGTACAAAGTAAAACGCATTTATATGTCAAGTACTACTTCTTATCTATGTCGATTGCTACTTTTTTTGGTGGAGTATTTGGACACGGATTCCTATATATGTTCGATTTTACCTGGAATATGCCAGAAGGTTTCAATAATTTTGTGGCCAGTATTTTCGGTGAAAAAAATGTAAATGATAGCGCTTACCCGCTAAAACTCCCTGGATGGATAACCAGCATGTTTGCTGTTATGCTTTTGGAAAGAGCCATTATAGAATATGCCAGAAAGCTTATTTCTAGACCGCTTGGGATATTTTTTGGATGGGTAAATATTATTGAACTACTCATTTTTATGACCATTACTTTTACTACTCTTAGTTTTTACTTTGTAGAGATTCATACGGCTTATGGTTTACTATTCGTGGTAGGTAGTTTTAGCACATTCGTTTATATCAAAACCAGAAGTCAGGGTAGTAAAATATTTATGATTGCTGTTGGGATTTCAGCTACTGCTGCATTATTCTTTATGAATCAATGGGGATTTGGACCTTGGTTTAATCATTTAGATGCTAGTCATACGTTGATGACAATTGGTGCTTTCGTCTATTACAAAGGATCATTAAAAATGATTGAGGAAACGAAGAATGCGAATTATAAAAAAGGAAGACTGATTTAATACCAACAGTTTCTTTATTTATTCATATAGAAAATTGCTCCAAGCACTAGATTAATAAAACCTACAACAATAAGTCCTGTAAAAATAGTATTGGGCGATATAATACTAAGCACAATACCTAAGCTTAGTAATACAATACCTGAAGCAAGATTAAATATGCCTTTTCGCTGGCTATTACCACTTTCAACCTGTATGTCATTTTGTTTTCTCTGCTTTGCTGCTTCAACTAATTTATCGAAACCTCCTCTTTTTTCGACCTCAGCAAGTAAAGCTTGTTCATGTTCTGCATTTCTGAAATTCTTTTGAGCAAGTGTTTCTATCAATTTTACATCATTTAAATACCTGACATTACCAATTATTGCATCAACTTTGGTATTATCTTTTTCAGTTTTCTTGACTTCGGGCTTAAATGCAGGCTTACTTTCATCTACTATTTTTTGTTCCTCAACTGATAAACTAGCTTTTTCAAGTTTAGATAACGCTAGTTGACTGATAGAAGAAGCACGATCTGTTAACGCTAAGAGTAAAATTTGCTTCTCCTCATATCTATTAATATCCTTCAGATTACTAATAATTTCTCTGCGATTATCCAGATTTCCATTTTCAAAGGCATGTCTTAGAGTTGAATAATCGTGTAAATTAAGCCACTTCTTAATTTTTCGGGAAGAGTATTCCATAGTTCTTTTTCTAAAGACCGAAGATATTGAAATATTAATAACTAAGAAAAAATTACTCTTTAACTATTTGTTTAGTTTTTATTTCATTTCCAATCCTGAATTGAATGAAATAAATACCTTTTGCAAGATTATTCAAATCAACTTTATTTAATCCCTCATGTAATTCATATGAATTAATGGATTGACCTGATGAGTTTATTATGCTGACTAAAGTTGTTTGAGGCAACTGAATAAATAAAACATCATTTACAGGATTAGGATAAATCAAATAACCAGCAGCTAATTGATTTTCTATAGCACTTGGCTTTTGCTTGGTTGTGAAATGAAAAGTTGATGACCAAGGACCTAAATCAACTGAGGAACGCCTGTAGCGAACCCTCCAGTAATAAGTAGTATTGTCAGTAAATCCAGTAACTGTAACATTGGTATTGCTTTGATTTTTGTCGTAAAGAAGATTAGAAAAATTACTACTTGAAGCTATCTGAATATTATAAGTAACTCCCGTTTCAGGATAGGATTTCCAACTAAAATAAACTGAATTATAATCTAAATTCGAAGCAAAATTGTTCGGCAAATAAAGCTGCGGTTTTGTTAATGCAGGTATATCCTTTACAGTAAAACTGTAAACTTCATATGCATCTCCTGTGTCAATTTCATTATAAGGCCTAATAGTCCAATAGTATGTAGCTCCATTTATTAAATTATTTATAGTATAGTTCTGCTGAAAGCCATCGGCAATTTTAATCCAAGCTGAGTTAAAATTCATGGAAGTATCAATTAGTACAAAATATCCTTGCAAATCGCTATGACCACCCCATTCTAATTTTACAGAAGTATTTTGATCAATTGCTCCGTTCAGTGGTTTGTTCAAATATGTGGTATGTGTTTGATAATTCCAGGTTGGACCCCATTCAGAAGTATCTTTTGAGTGAGCAGCAGCTACATGCCAATAATATTCTTGCCCTAGGTAAAAATAACCATCAGGACTAAATTCTAAATCGATCGTATCCTTTCCCGATTTCAGGACGGGGCTGTTGAACAAGCTAGTTGTATCAAGTTCCCAAACATAATATTTGATTCCTTTTGCAGAAGGCTTTTTTATCAGCAGATTATTTTGAATATGCCAATTTCTGGCTGTATTTGGTGGATAATCATATTTTATTGGGCTACCCCATGTTGTGAATGTTCTCATTGCAGACCACTCGGATGTATCGTATTGATCTCCAATTTTAAAACGCCAATGATAGGTTGTTCCAAATTGCAAATCTGAAAGTTTGACGGGTGTTGATGTGATATAGTCACCTGTAAATGTTTTATGCAGTGGAGAATTCAGAAGTGGAGTAGTATCCATTTCAATTTCCAAATAGGGAATTCCATTAATAAGTCCACTAAACCTAAGGTCTAACTCCAGATCAGTATCTGTTGATTTATCTTGAGGAATAGAGTATAATCCATAATAATTTATGTCTGCAGTTTTAACATACCTCATATTCCATACAGATGTGTCATTTGCATGCACTCCTCGAACTCTTAAATAATAAGTTGTTGCCAATCTTTCTGGTATAAATCGATAATTCAAACCTGTCATGAGTGTATCAAGTAATGGATTTGAAAAAGCCGTATTAGTATCAATTTGGAATTGAAAAGTATCGACACCATACGAATCGCCATAAAACTTGGTCCAAACACCTGTGAAATCAATGGTCTTTCCATTGTATGGATCTGTAAATCGAGGAAGAAGTGTTCTTTGATTACCACCCATGTCCCAGGCTAAGGTCTCAACAGCAGTTAAAAAGCGTATACGTGAATAATAACGTGTATCCCAATTCATAAGAAAAGCTGTATCCCAATCGTTTTCGTAGCTGCTAACCATGGCTTGACGATCAATAGTTGAAAATGAAGGATCAGTACTTATTTGATATTCAACTTTGGCCATACCTGCTTTTTCCCATTTCATGGCAACAGTGCCTGTTCGTCCACCCCAATTTTGCCCAAATGGAGGAAACAATATTTTTGAGGCTACTTGATGTGTAAATGACCAGGTATCTGAAAGCATCGTATCGCCATTAACATAGGCTTCAACTTTCCAGTAATACTTTTGATTGAAATAGAATGAATCCCATTTTACTTTTGGTATTGATAAGTTCGCATAGTTTTTCTCATACAACATGGGCGAATTAAAACTTGAGCTTGTGTCAATTAGTAGTTTGTAATTTTGAGCATTCACATTATACCAGCCTAGATAATCAAAAGGACCAGTTGTCTCATCTTTCGGATAGGCAAGTCTTAATACGTCACTGATATAGATTGAATGTACATCACTCCAATCAGAACTATCGCTTGCACTATATACTTTTAATCGAACATATACTGTTGAACGTATTGGAAATATATGAGATGAAGAATACTGACTTGTCCGTGATGAATCTATGAGTAATGAAGAATTGAAATTTGAACTTGTATCAAATTGAAACCTGTAGAGTGTAACACCACTTATCTTTGAAAGGCCTACAGATATTGCAGGGTAAAAAGATGTGCTTCCATTTGCAGGATAGAGTATTGTTGGTTTTGATAAAGTTGCATATGTAGATAGTGATAAAAAGCTTAGGATACTTACTAAGACAAGACTTTTGATGATTTTCATACAATTAATAATTTTGAAGCAACATAAGCAAAAATCAAACCTCTAAATTGGCATTAATTGGGATATTTTAAAAAAAAATAGGATACTGAAATTAATCAATATCCTATTAACAAATTCATTCTTCTTTATTCAGATTTAACTTTCTTTACAGCTTCAATAAATTCGGGCAATACTTTTAAAGCATCTCCTACAATGCCATAATCTGCAGATTCAAAAATAGGTGCTTCCTCATCTTTGTTTACTGCTACAATGCATTTCGAGGAACTGACTCCAGCTACATGTTGAATTGCGCCTGAAATTCCAAAAGCGAAATAAAGATTTGGTGCAATGATTTTACCTGTTTGTCCGGTATGTTCTGAATGAGGTCTCCAACCTTCATCAGAAACTGGGCGTGAACAAGCTGTAGCTCCGCCTAATATCTCAGCTAATTCTTCAATAGGACCCCAATTTTCAGCAGCTTTCATTCCTCTACCACCAGAGACAACAATTTCGGCATCATTCAGTAAAACTTTTCCGGTTATCTTATTGACATCTTTAACTTCAAAATTGATATCAGCATCATTCACTTCAAAACTTACATTTTCAACTGTTGAATCAACTTTATTTTCTTTAATGCCAAAAGAGTTTTGAGATAAAGTTAGAATCTTCCTATCTGAATTGATTTTTAGTTTTGCAAATGCTTTTCCTGTATACACTTTTTTGCTCACAATAAAAGGAGTTAAAGATTCAGGTATTGCATTAACTGTAGTCGCTAATCCAGCTTTAAGCTTAACTGACAATCGTGGAGACAATGCTTTTCCAGTATTATTATGTGCCATTACAATGATGTCAGCATTTTCTTTTTCAGCTATTTCAGCAATAATTCCTGTATAGACTTTATTGGCTAAATACTTTAACTTATCATTGTTTACACTGATGATTTTTGATGCACCATAATTTGCTAATGATTTCAATTCATCTTCAGCTACATCACCAATTGACAAAGCAATAACTTCTGTATTTGCCAGCTTAGCAATAGCATGTGCATAGGATACTAATTCGTATGAAAGCTTTTTGAACTTTCCGTCCCAGTTTTCATTATATATTAAAACGCTCATTTGATTCTTTTTTTAAGTTGACTAAAATGCTTTTGCTTCTTCGTGAAGTAAACGTACTAATTCAGCAACATTATCTTCGGCAACCATTTTACAAGCTGCTTTTGCAGGAGGAAGTTCAAATCCAACATGCTCTGTTAATGCATCCACAGCAACAGGTTCAACCACATTCAATGGTTTTGATCTGGCCATCATAATTCCACGCATTGCTGGTATTCTTGGCTCCAGTGCAATTCCTTTTTGAACTATTGCAACAACAGGAGCACTAATATTTAGTACTTCAGAACCACCATCAATTTCACGATTGAAAACAATTTGTCCACCATCAATTTCGAATTTTGACACAGAAGACACTGAAGGATAATCTAATAATTCAGATAACATACTACCAACTGCATTCCCATTATAATCACTTGATTCAATGCCAGCCAATACTACATCAAAACCTTCAGCTTTAACAACTTCGGCTAATTGAGATGCAACAAAATAGGCATCTTTTGCTTCAGCATTGATACGAATTGCTCTATCGGCTCCTACTGCAAGTGCTTTGCGCATTGTTGCTTCAGAATCTTGTAAACCTACCGTTGCAACTGTAATATTCTCAATTTCAGCAGGATTTTTCTCTTTTAATTCAACAGCGCGTGTTAAAGCTAGCTCATCCCATGGATTGATAATCCACTGAACTCCATTGGTGTCGAATTTAGTGTTTTCATCAACGAACCTGATTTTTGTTGTCGTATCAGGCACATTGCTTAAACAAATAAGTATTTTCATAATAATTTATTTACGGTTTATATTTTTTGTCAAATTTATATTTTATAATTTCAGATTGCTATCTAAGTAAATCTCGGGAAATAACAATCTTCTGTACTTCAGAGGTTCCTTCGTAAATCTGTGTTAGTTTGGCTTCTCTCATCAGTCGTTCAACATGGTATTCTTTTACATAGCCATAACCTCCATGAATTTGAACAGCTTCGGTAGTAACTTCCATGGCAATGTCAGCAGCATATTGTTTAGCCATTGCGCTAACAATACCATAAGGTTTACCATTATCCTTAAGCCATGCGGCTTTCAAACATAAGTTTCTGGCATTTTCAATTTTCACGGCCATATCTGCTAATTTGAATGCAATAACCTGATGATTCATGATTTCAGTCCCAAATGCTTTCCTTTCTTTTGAATACTGAACGGATCTTTCGAGTGCACCTGAAGCTAATCCTAATGCTTGTGAAGCAATTCCAATGCGTCCACCTTCGAGTGTTTTCATGGCGAATTTGAATCCGAAACCATCTTCACCAATTCTATTTTCCTTAGGGACTTTCACATCCGTAAACATAACTGAATGCGTATCTGAACTTCTCATTCCCATTTTATCTTCATGAGGGCCCAAGGAAACACCTGGTGAATTTTTGTCAACCAGAATTGCATTAATCCCTTTGTGTTTTAATTCGGGATGTGTTTGGGCAATTACTATATAAGTAGAGGCTGAATTTGCACTAGTAATCCAGTTTTTTGTACCATTGAGTAAATAATGGTCACCCATGTCTTCAGCCATTGTTTTTTGATGTGTTGCATCAGATCCTGCTTCTGGCTCAGATAATAAAAATGCTCCAATTTTTTCCCCTCTGGCAAGCGGTCTTAAGAACTTCTGTTTTTGTTCTTCAGTTCCAAATTTCTCAATACCATAACAAACCAATGAATTGTTAACTGACATTATTACTGAGCAGGAAGCATCAACTTTAGAGATTTCTTCCATGGATAAAACGTAAGAAATGGTATCCATTCCACCACCATCATATTCAGGACTAACCATCATTCCCATAAAACCCAATTCCGACATGGTTTTTACGTGTTTAGTTGGAAACTCTGCATTATGATCTCGTTCAATTACATCATCCAGTAATTCACGTTGTGCAAAATCACGAGCTGCTTGTTGAATCATCAGTTGTTCTTCGGTAAATTCAAAATTCATTATTGTGTTTTTTTTCGTTTTACAAATTCCATAACTGCCCGTAATATAAGGATAAATAATAGAAATTTATAAGATTGAAATAAATTCAATTATCTTCATAATTACATCTTCTTTACTTTGCAAATGAAGAGAATGTCCAGCTTTAGGAATGAGAATTTTTTCAGCCCTATTCCCAATTATTTTTATTATTCTATCTAATTGCATTTCAGTAGCATATTGATCTGATTCTCCCTGTATTGCTAAGACCGGACAGTTAATATGCTCAATTTCTTCTTGAATATCCCATCTTCTAAATTCCTTTGATAGCCAGATGTTAGCCCAACTATAAAAAACAGAATCAGTTTTATCTGCATGAAAACGTGAGAGCAGCTTTTTCAAACCTTTCTCTTCGTATAATTTCACAGCATCATTAATTCCTGCTATCGTAATATCTTCAACATAAATGTGAGCCGCCATACAAACGACAGCTTTAACATTTGATGATTGCTTTGCCGCATGAAGCAAAGCGATTGTTCCTCCATCACTATGTCCGATTAAGATCAAAGGATTCTGTATTCCAAGACCATGTAATAGGTCAGTAAGAAAAATCGATTCTTTGTGTAAATAACTGTTGTTTCTTGATTCGTGTAATGAATCAGATTTTCCATAGCCATGTCTGTCATATACTAGTGCAGGCATTTTTAATTTTTTTGCTACATCTTCTGGAAAGTCTTTCCATTGCTCAATACTTCCCAATCCCTCATGCAAAAAAATCAATAATGCTTTTTTATTATCCTGAAGCAATTCCTCATTCAGGAAATTGTAATTGATATCTATATTATTGATTTTGATTAAAGGCATGCTTTTTATTCTATAATTCAAAAATAAATAATGCTGGGTAAAAGGCTCAATTTACCGAAGTTTGTTTCAAATCTTTTATATGAACAAGTATGATGTCATAGTCATTGGAGGTGGACCTGCAGGAATCATTGCAGCAGGGAAAGCTGCACAGTCAGGAAATTCAGTTTTGCTTGTAGAAAAAATGAGCAGATTAGGCAGAAAACTTCTAATTACTGGAAAAGGGAGGTGTAACATCACAAATGAAGTTCCTCTTGCAGAATTCAGTAAACATATTCATCCAAATGGCAAGTTTTTGCGTCCTGCTTTTTCAGCCTTTTTCAATACAGATATTATTGAATTACTAAAAAATCAGGGAATTGGTATTTCATTGGAACGAGGTGGTCGATATTTCCCCAGCTCGAATCAAGCTGCAGATGTGCTTAAAGGTTTAATTGAATGGATGAATTCTCATGCTGTCAATATTGCTCTGAATTGTTCGGTTCGAAGAATTATGGAGGAAGATAAAAAGGTTATTGGTGTACAACTTGAGAAAGATGGTGAGCATATTGAATATCTGGCTAAGTATATCATTATTGCCACAGGAGGGAAGTCTTATCCTGCAACGGGATCAACAGGTGATGGCTATATGCTTGCTGCATCTCTCGGTCATACAATTGCGGATACAAGACCAAGTTTAGTCCCTATTGTTACAGATGGCTCCATAGCTAAAAAACTACAAGGTTTGAGTTTGAAAAATGTGAAAGCAAATGTTTGGATAAATAA
>Ga0233437_1002445_pt1 | contig 27954 bp, 14 predicted proteins | sample SI_122_August201_FD_182714 | JGI IMG/M metagenome (GOLD analysis project Ga0233437, IMG submission 182714) | Seawater microbial communities from Saanich Inlet, British Columbia, Canada - SI_122_August2016_200_MG | ecosystem: Environmental > Aquatic > Marine > Inlet | place: Canada: British... | reverse complement strand
AAAGCTTTTAGAGCTGCATTAAGAGGTGTTGTGGATATTGAATTTTTCCTTTTTAGAGTTGCTAAAATTTATGCTTAAAAACAAAACCAACCCGAATTATGAAGTGAGCCAAGAAAACGCGCAACCAAAATTAGAAAATATTCAGAAACAAGGGGAGAAAGAGAAAGTTCAAACAAAATCAGAACCTGTTCAAATGCAGGAAGAGGAGGAAGAAGAACCAGTTCAGATGCAAGAGGAGGAGGAAGAAATGGCTCAACCTAAACTAGAAGCTATTCAAAAACAGGAAGAAGAGGAAGAAGTCGCGCAACCAAAATTAGAAAATATTCAAAGACAAGAGGAAGAAGAGGAAATTCAAACAAAATCAGAACCTGTTCAAATGCAGGAAGAAGAGGAAGAAGAACCTATTCAAATGCAAGTTGAGGAGGAGGAAGAAGAACCAATTCAAGCAAGTGAAATAGCAGATAGAACAGTGGCTCCTTCCCCTTCAACAATTCCAATAGAATCATCAATTAGAGATAGCAGAGGAAATGGAAGTCAGTTACCTGATGATGTTAGATCTCGAATGGAAAATGGACTTGGGATTAATCTTTCCGGTGTACGTATTCATACTGATAGCAATGCGCAACGCATGACCGAACAACTCAGGGCTCAAGCTTTTACTAATAAAAACAACATTTATTTTAACCAGGGGCGTTACAATCCTGGCTCTCAGGAAGGACAACATTTGCTTGCACACGAATTAACACATTCTGTACAACAGGGTGGAATTCAAGTTTCTCCTGGCAGTACTCCCCAATCCGAAGCAGAAAATGAAAATCCGGCCGTTGCAAATACCGGAGCTCAACCACAAACAGAATCGCAAACCTCAGCAGCACAAAATGGATTAAATCAAACCCAAGTTCGAGAAGACCGAGAACAACAAACTGGAGCGGACGAACAATCAGTTTCTACCGATTCAGGAATCCAATCGGAATTAAATATTCCGGTTCCGACACAGCACGACAATGTCAGTCAAAATAACGAACAAAGAGAACAAGTTCAAGACAATTATCCCCGGTCTCCACAGGAAGATCCTAATTTTCAAGCAGCTGAAAGAAGGGTAAGTTCAGAAGCGAGTACTCAGCAAACAACGAGATCTGCAACTCAGGAAGCGCAAGCTGCACAGGGAGCAGCGATTTCGCCTGAAAACGAAAGACAAAGCCAGGCTCAGAGTGAGCAGGTAAATACAATGGAACAACAAGAACCAGGGGAATTTGATGCTGCGGCTTTTAAACAAAAACTGATGGAACGCATCAATAGTATGCAATTGCCACAAAATCAAGAACAAGCTTCAAATTTCGAAGACAATAATAATATTGAAGAAGTTAGCCAGGCGGCACAAGGAGATGTGTCGCAAGAACAAACCCAGGCTGCTGGTCCAATTGAACGAACAACCAGCCAGCCACCAAATACAGATGCCATTCCACAAAGAGAAGTTAAGCCATTGCCAGATCCTGACGTTTGCAGAGTTCCAGCACCTATTGAAGCCAGCAAGGCAATGCCCAGACCAAGACCAGGTAGCCAGATTGATGTTCCATTGCAGGAAAATACACAGGAAGTTTCACAAGCAATGGCGGAAAATGAAATTACCGACGAACAATTAGAGAAGTCAAATGAACCCCAATTCACTTCTGCTTTAAACTCTAAAAAAACGGCTCAAATTCACGCTCAATCAGCTCCAGGTCAATTTCGTAATCAAGAACAGCAAACACTCTCTGGTAATCAGCAACAAACTGAAATAAATAGCAATACACATTTACTGGGAATGCATACCGATAGAGTTGATATTGCCACGCAAGTAAACTCTCAACAAACTGAAACAGGAACACAAGATTCTGCTGAGCGTAACCGAATTGCCACTGAAATAAATACACTTTACGAATCTACAAAAACAGATGTTGAAAAGATTTTAACTGATTTGGATGAATCTGTTGCCAAAATGTTTCGGTTAGGTGCAGAAAATGCCAAACAGAAATTCGAAGCACATGTTGAAGGACGGATGAATGCTTATAAAAGAAGCCGTTATTCAGGTTTGAGGGGAGCTGCGAGATGGGTTCGCGATAAATTTATGGGGATTCCAGATGAAGTAAATGAATACTTTTCTGAAGGCAGAGAAAAATACATTGCTTCAATGGATGTAACTCTGACCAATATTTCGCAATATGTTGCACTAAAATTAACAGAAGCAAAAACGAGAATTACACTTGGAAAACAAGAGGTTTCTGATTATGTAATTGCTTTACCTCAATCGTTACAAAATATTGGAAAGGAAGCATCAGAAAGAATCCAAAATCGTTTTGACGATCTGGAAAATAGTGTTGATTCAAAACAAGATGAATTGATTGATTCTTTAGCACAACAATACAATGAGAGTTTACAAACCGTTGATGCGCGAATAGATGAAATGAAAGCTGCAAATCGAGGACTGGTTGACAAAGCTCTGGATGCAGTAAAAGGAGTAATCAATATTATAATTGCCATTAAGAATGTCTTAACTAATTTATTAAGCTCTGCTATTTCAGTAATCAAAACTATTATTTCAGATCCAATTGGTTTTCTTGGAAACCTAATTTCTGGTGTTGCACAAGGTTTTAGAAGCTTTGGCGCAAATATTCTCAAACATCTTACTTCAGGACTTATTGGTTGGTTAACAGGTGCATTGGGACCAATGGGAATAACACTTTCAAACGATATTTTTAGCCTGAAAGGAATATTTAGTTTGGTAATGCAAGTGCTTGGATTAACATGGGATTACATTCGCAAAAAGGCTGTTAAACTTTTAGGCGAGCCAATTGTAAAAGCACTTGAAACAGGTTTTGAAATTTTCAAAATAATTAGGAAAGACGGAATTGCCGGATTGTGGAATTACATCAAACAACAATTCAACGATTTAAAAGAAACAGTTATAGGCGCCATTAAACAGATGATAATTACAAAAGTAATTGAAGCAGGAATAAAATGGGTTCTTGGACTCATGAGTCCGGCTGGTGCTTTTGTTAAAGCAGCAATGATGATTATTGATATTGTCCGATTTTTTATTGAACGAGGTAGTCAAATAATCCAACTTGTTCGAGCATTTATTGATGGTGTTAAGGCCGTTGCTACTGGTTCTGTATCAAAGGTTGCAAATGCTATCGAAAATGCATTATCAATGGCTTTGCCTGTTGTTATAGGTTTTTTGGCTTCATTGCTTGGAATAGGAGGGTTAGCTTCAAAAGTTAAAAAATTAATTAGACGAATTCGCAAACGAATTGATAAAGCAATCGACAAAATTATTCTTAAAGCAAAAAAATGGTTTAAAAAGGCAGGGAAAAAAGTAAAAGGTGCTGTTGGTAAATTTGTGAAATGGTGGAAGGCTAAAAAAAGTTTTAAGGGGAAAGATGGAAAGAATCATAATTTATACTTTTCTGGTGATGGGAATTCTGCAAAATTAATGGTAGCTAGTAATCCAACAGCATTTACCGATTTTATTATTAGTGTAGAAGTTGGAACTGACAAAAAGAAGAAAAGTGCTAAACAACAAGCATTAACAATTGCAGGTAAAATAGATGCTAAAAAAAGAGAAGCCGTTGCTGGAGCAAATGAAACTGAGAAAAATAAAAATAGTGAGAAAAAACAAAAAGACCTTAACAAATTATTAGCTGATTTAGCCAAACATGCTCAAATACTATTTGGAACAGCCGAAGGTGATTTACCCGCTTCCGAAATTTCATACGGCTCAGCAAATAAAGGCGGAGATATTATGGGAACCCAAATGACGGCAAAAATTCTTACAAAAAAAGGAGATGCAGGAAGTGTTCCAACATCAAGGAAACATGTTGCTTTCGATAAATTATTAAAACGCCGCCTGGGCGGAAGCAGTTATTATATTAGAGGACATCTTTTGAATCATAATACTCATGGTCCGGGCAAATGGACAAATATGACTCCACTTTCAAAAGAAGGAAATCGTTTACATGAAAGTGTTGCCGAATCTAAAGTAAAAGCAGCTGTTTCTTCTGGTTCTATTGTTTATTATTTCGTAAAACCAGTTTATGGAAGAGGAGCCTTAAATACTCCGGAAAATGCTGATCCAAAAGTTAAGGAAATTCGTTCGGCCGAAAAATATGTACCACACGGTTTAGAAGTAGAGGCCCATACTTTGAAACCCAAAACTGAAAATTTTGCTAAAAAACAAAACCTTGTTCCTAAACAAACCATACGAAACCCAATCGACACAAGTATTGGAAATTATCAATTAACATCAACATCCAAAGACAGAGTGGTTTTATTAAAGGATAAAGCTCAAACAATTGTTGATAATACAGGAGGAGTTTTCAGTTTAAGTAGAATTCAACAAATAAAAATAGCAGCTAATTCGGTTGAAAATCTTAGTCAATATGATCAAATCAAAGAAAAAACAAATAGTGATGTTGTAAAATCTGATATTGACAAATTAAGAACGATGGATAATGTCGTTTTAAAATAAACTGCATAATTTTAAATTTTTTATATGATTGGAAACGATATTCTTAAATACCTATCTAAAATATTAGAATGGCGACTTTCTGGTGAATTCGAAAAGCATAGAAATATTTTTCCGCTTTTAGAGATTACAGATAATAATTCAAAACTTATTCAATTTATTTCAAAAAATAATCTTTCTGAAGCTGAAACAATAACATTGTTTCTAGCCTTAATTCCACATATTGTACCCGATTTTTTTAATAAAATCATTGAAAAATATTATCCAAATGGCGGTGAGTTTCCAGAATTTGGAGGAACAAAAGGCAAAAACCACAGAGGTATTCTGCCAACCGGCGAAACGGTTTTATACGTGCTTGCCGGAAAAGACATTGAAAAAAGATTAGAGATTTCAAACGTGTTTGAGGAAGATCACTTGTTTGCTAAAAAAAATGTTTTGTGTCTGGAACAAACCGAAACTGGTGAACCAAAAATGAGTGGGAGACTCATTCTTGATGATGAATATGTGGATTTATTTACCATAGAAAAAATATCAAGGCCAAAGTTAACCAGCGATTTTCCGGCGCAACTAATAAATACTGAACTTGAGTGGAAAGATCTTGTTCTTCAACAAAAAACACTTTCAGGAATTAAAGAAATTGAAACCTGGCTGAAATACAATGAAAAGTTGATGAATGACTGGGAAATGCGAGGTAAAATAAAACCCGGTTATCGCATTTTATTTCATGGACCACCGGGAACCGGGAAAACAATGACTGCCTGCTTGCTGGGAAAATATACCAAACGCGATGTTTTTCGGATTGATCTTTCCATGGTAGTTTCAAAATACATTGGAGAAACAGAAAAAAACCTTTCAAAGCTCTTCAACAAAGCCGCAAATAAAGATTGGATTTTATTTTTTGATGAAGCAGATTCGATATTTGGAAAGCGTACCAATGTACGCGATGCACACGATAAATACGCTAATCAAGAAGTTTCTTACCTATTACAACGAATTGAAGCTCACGCGGGTTTGGTAATTCTGGCATCAAATATGAAAGCCAATATCGACACATCTTTTACCCGGCGATTCAACAGTATCATTGAATTTGAAAATCCCGGAACATCGGAACGTTTAAAACTTTGGGAGAATTATATTCCCGAAAATATTAAGACCGACGATAAAATTTCAATAAAAGAGATCGCTCACAAATATGATATTACAGGTGCTAATATTGTTAACGTAATTCAATATGCAGGATTAAAAACTCTTGAGAAAAAATCTAAAACAATTGCATTCGAAGATTTAATGAAAGGTATTCAAAAAGAGTATGTTAAAGAAGGGAAAATGATGGGGCGCAGATAGAAAAATCTAAACCTAACGGAAAATGAAAAACCATGAATCAAACTTTCAGAATTTCACCCTAAAACTAATTTTAATTGTTCTCAGTTTATTTTTGTTTTGTTCAACCGTTATTCCACAACAAAGAATAAACGATTTACAAACAAGGCCAAACAATAGGGCTCTAAATGTTAATGCAAGCGATTTAACTTTGGCACAGCCACAACAGTTTCCAAATTTAGTTGGGATATTATATCATTTGGATACAATTGCAAAGCACCTTCAGGGAACAGAATATATACTTGGTGAAGTGACTCAAATTGATGATAATGAACGAATAGGATTTATTGTTCGTCAATCGATAAGCAGAGTTGAAAATAATTCTGGTCGATTTCCAATTCATATAACTTATGCCGTTGAAACTCCAAACCGAATTCAGCCGGTTCGTTATCCGCAAAGACCGGTTATCGAAATACCCCCGGAAATTATAGAAAGACAAAAAGTATTAGTACCACAATTAGTGGGAGAAAGATTTGATGACTTCAGGATTGCTGAGATTCTTGCTGAAAATAATTTACGACTTGGCGATACAGTTTCGGTTGTTGATGACCAAAATGCTGGATTTATAGTTCGCCAATATCCAATCGCAGAAACAGAAGTTAATACCGGAACTCAGGTTATTATTGCCTTTGGTGTTGAACGTCAGATCAATACTGCAACTTCAATTCCGCAAGAAACAGAAAATGTTATCGTACCAAATTATATCGGATTGACCATTGATCGTGCAATTGGAAGGATGCCAAACGACCGTTTATCGCCTGTCGAACCGCGCATCGTAAATTCTGATGCGCCGCCGAATATTGTGATTGCACAATTTCCGGAACCGGAAATGGAGGTAGATCCCGGAACCGAAATTTTTTTGGAAATTTCAGGTGGGCAGCCGGAAGAAAGTCCTCCAATTCAAGTGCCTCGATTAATTGGAAGATCTCTTCGCGAGGCCGCCGAAATTTTGCGTGAATCTGACCTTTTTGTTGGGAACATCAGCGAGCAGATTTCAGAAGAACCGGAAGGAATAATAATCAGACAGTTGCCTGGTGCTGGTACAGAAGTACAAAGGGGAGAGGCAGTAGATATTGTATATTCTATCAATGTGAATAATGAAGTGCAGGTTCCCAACGTGGTTAATTTGCCCCGAATTGAAGCGATTTTGGTTATTAAGGAAAGCGGTTTGAATTATTCTGTAAAAAACGGAAATCAAGATGATATTCCGGTTGATAATGTTATCGATCAGTTTCCTGAACCGGGAACGATGGTGCCAACAGGTTCGAAAGTAACAATTATTACACAGCGCGACAATAATAATATTCCGCCCCCATGGTTTTACTGGGGAGGAGGTATTTTAGCTGCTGGTTTAATGGGAGGTTTTATTGGCCGAAAGATTAACACGGGCCGCGGTAAAAAGCCAATTGGGAAAAAAGATGTTTCGGTTAATTTAAAACCGGTTTGGGATGTTGGTAAACAAACTATTTCATACGAAGAAAAGAATGTTATTCTAAATAAGATTCACCTGAAATCAATACCTGATAAAGGAATACAAACTTTAAAAACCAACTAAAATGAAACGACCATGAGAAAAAATCACACATTGAAGCTTGATAATAAGTCATGGGTGTTCCATCTGTTACCTTAAAAAATAAAAAATTATAAATAGATGAATTACGAAGAAATAACACTTAGCCACTTTTTCAGGGAACAGGATTGGCACGATGAAAAACTTTCTAAAATAGAATTGAAAGGAAAAGTAACTGAGCTAAAAGCACAAATCAATAAAAAGGAACCAGGGTTGAAATGGGAAAATATTTATCGCGAGATTATTGAAACCGGTTCCAATTTGCTTAAAACCAAACTGAAAGATATTCTTGAAAATACCTGGCAGAAATATAGCGAAGTAAAACAATATCTTGATGAAGAAAAATATAATTCGGAAGAAACATTTCTAATTCCTTTATTAGAACACACCGTTGTTTCTGAACACCACCCAAAAATTGAAATCCGTATTGGAGATGTTTATATTGGAAAAATTGATTTTGAAGTGAATCTGAAACTATTGATGTCGGGAATTATTTTGAAAATCAGCCAGGGTAAAATTCAGGGTGTAAAAGCTGGAAAATGCAAAAGCAATGGCACTTTTTTGTGCGAAGGAATTACCCTTTTTGAAGATGAAAATTCTGAGTTTTCGTTTTAAAAATTATTCTAATCCTTTTATTTGTAATGTTCTACATCATTCCGACAAAACCGGAATCTTTTACTGAAATGAGCAGAGATTTACGTTTGCGCAGGAGTGAAGATCAATTTAAATAACATGAATTCGACCTAAAAGAAACGAATAACGATAAGAATATTAACAAGTTAGTTTATGCGGGCGCGTCAAAATTCCGTAAATCGGGCGAATTAGCTGCTATAAAAAAACACCAAGGTTAATTTTGACATGATTTTTCTTTGCTTCGTTTCTTTTCATCTAAGAAAAGAAATGCAGTGGGGTTTGGGGCAAAGCCCCATTCAGTCAGATAACCAGATAGTTAAATTTTTATATAATAAACTTAGATAAACATTCTTACATCGAACTCACGTTAAATAGTATGTTTTTCAACTCATCAACTTTTTATATTTCACCCGTTTTGGAGCTTCATTCCCCATTCGTTTTTTACGATTTTCTTCGTATTCCGAAAATGAACCTTCAAAAAAAGTTACTTCCGAGTTTCCTTCGAAAACTAAAATATGTGTTGCGATTCGGTCGAGAAACCAACGGTCGTGCGAGTGTACAATTTCTTTAACCGTTTTCGATTCATCTAATTGAGGTTCTTGATTTAACAAACCTACCGAATAACCTGCCCCAAAAACCAATTCGCCGTTAAACGATTTCTCTTGACCTGCAATAATTCGCAATGGAGTTAATTTCCCAGAACCATTTAAACCAATAATTCCAATTTTCGCCCTAAGAAAAAATGAAAGTGAGATATCCTAAAATTAAAGTTTTATTGGGTGGGTAAGTTTTACTCACTTTGTGCATAAAAAAAATCTTTTTATCGTCGCAATTTTTTTAGATTTTAATTGTTATCAACAATACAATAGATTATTAGATATGACGGAAAAAAAGGATACCATTTTTATTGTTCGTTTGAATCTCTAAAATTATAAACATCATACTTACTCTGACCCTCTAAATCTCCCAAAGGGGGGACTGAAGAGTCCTTTCATTTTACAATTAGTTTCTTATTCCTCCCCCCTTGGGGAGGTTAGGAGGGGTCAGACTCCTATTCTTTTTTTACCTGAATTATTCATGAGTATTTCGTTATGAGAATTCAAAATGCACAGAATAAAGGGAAGCACAGAGTTGAGCCTCGCAGAAATAGCCTTAGCTATTTTGAGAAGCGAGAATCGAGCATTCTCTTTATTCAAAGCAGTTTGATTTCGGAATAGATAAATTCATAAATAGTTCAGGCTAACACCAATATTCTAAATCATACTTACTCTCACCCTCTAAATCCCCGTGCAATAGTGCGGCAGTGGTGTTGAGGAATTATTTTACATCAATTTGAAAGAAAACTAAACAATTTCCAAATCATATTTCTAAATTTACAGCAACATCAAAATTCACCTAAAAAACCTGCTTTATGCAAACCATTGTAAAGAAATTCATTTTGTTTTCAATTATTTCAACTTTTGCTATTAACACTTCCTTAAATGCTCAAAATAAAATTACTTCACCCGAAGAGTATTTTGGTTTCGAAATGGGTGCCGATTATAAACTGGCACGCTGGGATAAAATTGTAGATTACTACTATTTGCTTGAACAACAAAGTGATAAAATTAAAGTCTGGAATTTGGGTGAGTCGTCTGAAGGCCATCCTTTTTTGTTGACATTAATTACTTCACCCGGAAATCTGACCAATTTAAGTGAACTTCAAAAAATTAATAAAGAAATTAGTGATCCTCGTGGAATGTCGGAAGAATTAATAAAACAACACATTAAAAATGGGAAGGCTGTTATTTTTCAGTCGATGAGTTTACATGCCAGCGAAGTGGGTGGCACACAAATGAGTCTCGAATTGGCGCACGATTTACTCACAAAAACAGATGAAGAAACACAACGAATTCTTGACAACGTACTTTATTTTATGGTTCCGAGTTTTAATCCCGACGGGCAAATTATGATTACCGACTGGTACAATGAAACTGTCGGGACCGAGTTCGAAGGAGTAAGTATGCCGTATTTGTATCATCAATATTGTGGACACGATAATAACCGTGACGGTGATTATTTGAATTTGCCAGAATCGAAATTAATGGCAAAAGCAATGTACATTGATTGGTTACCTCAAGCTTATATCGATCATCATCACATGGGATCGTACGGCGCTCGCTTTTTTGTCCCGCCTTATTGCGACCCAATTCGTCCGTACGCCGACCCACTGGTTTGGCGCGAAATTAGTTGGTATGGCGCGCACATCGCTTATAAATTAGAAGAAGAAGGTTTTCAAGGAGTTTTAAACGCGGCTCAGTTTTCTGGCTGGGGACATTTTGGCTGGCACTGGATTACTCCGTTTCATAATATCGCAGGCATGTTAACCGAGTCGGCAAATGTAAATTATGCAAGTCCGATTTATATTCATCCCGAACAATTAAAAGCAAATACAAGGGCGTTTCCCGATTATGAAGCTCAATCAACTTTTCCGAATCCATGGCCAGGTGGTTGGTGGAGATTGCGTGATATTGTTGAACAAAAGAAATCGTCGGCTATGTCCTTGCTCGATTTGGCTGCAAAAAATAAAGCGAACGTTTTAAAAAATGCATATCAAAAAGCAAATAATCAAACTGAACGTGGCGAAAATGGTAAAATCAAAACCATTGTTATTTCGAAAAAGCAGCACGATTATTTGACTTCAGTTAAAATGATAAATATTCTTTTGCAGTCGGGAATTGAGATTCAAAAAGCAAAATCTGATTTTGTTGTTGATGGGATGATGTATCCAAAAGATTCGTATGTTATTACATTGGCACAACCCAAAATGGGTTTAATTATGAATTTACTTACCGAAACGCATTACGCCGACAATGCATGGACTCGAACTGAAAATGGTGTGCCAATACGGCCGTACGATTTAGCTACACACACAATGAATGAATTTATGGGAGTTGATGTGGATGCTTTAAGTTCTATAATTGAAGGTAATTTTGAAATTCTAAAAGGACAAGATAAAATTGTGCCGGAAGTAGAAAAAGGTGATGCCGGTTATTATTTAGATGGAAAACAAAATGCAACTTTTCTTGCGGTTAATAATCTTTTGGGAGAAGGTATTTCAGTTAAAAGAATAGAAGAAAAAACGGAATTTTTAAATTTTGGTGATTTTATAATCGAAAAGGGAAGTGAAAATAAACTGAATGAAATTGCTTTGAAAAGCGGTGTTAGTTTTAAGCCATTAAAAGAATTTGATTCCAAAAATTCTCATGAAGTAAAACCTGCAAAAGTTGGACTGTTTCAGCGTTATTATGGTGGAAATATGGATGAAGGCTGGACAAAATTGTGTTTTGAGAATTTCGAATTTGATTTTGAAAAGTTGATGAGCGAAGAAATTAAAGCTGGAAACCTTAATAAAAAGTACGACGTAATTGTTTTACCAAGCGATTCGAAAGAAGCAATTACAGGAGATTTTAGCGAAAATAGCCGTGCAAATCCTGAAGACTATCCTGAAAAATACAGAAGCGGAATTGGAAAAGATGGAACTGAAGCACTAAAAGAATTTGTGAAAAATGGAGGGACTTTGGTTGCATTTGGAGAGTCGTACGAATTTGCAAAAGAGGCGTTCGATTTAAAGATAAAAAACGTAACTGATGGATTAACTTCAACAGAATTTTATTGTCCCGGTTCAACAATAAAAGCTGAATTTGATAACAACCACCCGCTGGCTTACGGAATGCCCGATGATGGATTGGTTTTGTTCAGGTCGAGCCCTGTTTTTGAAGTGGTTCCCGGGAGATTTAATGATGATTATAAAACGGTTGTTCGGTACAAAGAAAAAGACCTCCTTAAAAGTGGTTGGTTGATGGGCGAAAAAAACATCGCCAAAAAATCGGCTATGTTAACTGTAAAATATGGTGAAGGAGAAGTTGTACTATTTGGTTTTCGAGTTCAACACCGCAATCAAATGGACGGAACATTTAAGTTGCTTTTTAATACAATCATTAAGTAATAAATTCAATAAATTAATCAGTTACCAATTAGTCAGAAAAAAAGAATTATTGCAAATCCTCCTTTCCAAAGGAGGTGGCTGACGAAGGAAGCCGGAGGATTAATTTGATGATTAAGTTAACGGAAGTTTGATGCAAGGAAGTTACTTGAAATTATAAACATCTTCATTAACTTATTTACCCACTGACTGGATGGGGCTTAGCCCCAAACCCCACTTCATTTCTTTTCCTTGATGAAAAGAAACGAAGCAAAGAAAAATCAAGTCAAAATTAACCTTTGCGTTTTTTCAATGTATTCAATTAGCCCGAATTACGGAATTTTGACATGCCCGCATTTAATAATTTTTTATTAATTTTTTTTCTATTCCTATAAAGCCCCACTTTCATTAATTTATAAAAGATATTTTGTGTCTGACTATAAATTTTCCAATTCTTCCCGATAATCAAACTGAATATCTTCGTGCAACATTGAAAGTACTTTATTAATTCGTTTTATCTGATTGATATACATGTTAAAAACCACACGGTTGTGCCGGTAGTTTAATCGCGAAGATTTCATTTTTTTACAGAAATAGATAAGCAATTCAATTTCGGTTTGTTTTATTCCCGAAAAACGGATGTATTTGTTGGTGGTCCGCAGTACTTTTCGAAGTGTTTTTTTAGCTAAATAAAGGCTGTTTCGGTTGAGGTTTAAAAACTGCTCATCGATTTCTTCTTTTACCAAATTTATAAAAGCTTGTTCGTCATTTGCTTCAAAAAGTAAGTAACTAAGTAACTCTTTGTTCTCCTTTTTGTATTTGGTCAGCCTGATTAAAACCTCGTTTAACTTTTCGGGCGGGAGATTTTTGAGTTCTTTTTTAATAATACTAATTGAAGCAATGTCCATTAACAGGGTATTATTTTTTTGACTTCGACTTCGCTCAGTCTGACTTTACATCAAGCATCTGTTACATCACTAATAAGAAGTCGAATTTTAATTGTATTTAAAATATTATCGTTTTACAGGTTTTCCATAAACTTCAATCCAATCTAAACGCGAGCAGGCTGCCGATTTTCCTCCGGGCATTAAATCGGTAAAACCAATCGCTTCAACACTCGAAAGGTCAGGTTCTTTGGCAATGCCAATTTCTGTAATTCGTTCAGCATCTAATTTGTGCCAGACAATATCCTGGATATTAAATTCCCAAATGCGCCAGTCTTTTGATGGGCCGGCCGATTGATCGCTTATCAACCAGTTTCCATCTGCCAGTTTAAGGGTAATTCGTAATTGACGTAATCCCACTTGTTTCGAGCGCCATTTTATTTTTGCAAATTCAGCCAAATTTACGTTGCTGTTTTTATGTTTTAAAGTAACCATCCAGTTTCCTAAACATAACCCTGACCACACATAAAATGGGTCATCAACTGGTTTTTCGTGGTTGCTTTTTTTAAGGCTGTCTTTTCCGGCGCCGTACAAATTAACTTGTAATTCTACATTGTCAACATGCTTTTGCGAAAGTGGTATTTCTGCCGGGGTTTCTTTCCAGTCTTCACGGAAAAACAAATCAGGTCGATAATTATTCTGCTGTGCAAAAATGGTTCCTGAAAATAGGATTAAAAGTAAAAATGCAATTGCTGATTTCTTCATTATTCTGGATTTTTTAATGGAATTTAAAAACATAAAAGTATAAAAAATTAGAAAGCATGTAGAAACAACATGCTAAATGAAAATTGAACAAAGTTTTTATATTGTTTTCAATAAAAGCGGTTGTGAAGTATGGCGTATCAAATTATATTTTTCATAATTAACATTTGTTCTTGTTTGTTTTTAAATATTGTATTACTTTAAGTGACTTAAAAACTAAATATTAACCGATGAAAAAAGCAATTTCAACTCAAAGTATTGGTTTGTTCGTATTTTTATTAATCCTGATTTCTTCAACCGTAATTAATGCACAGAATCCTAAATCAGCACAATGGGCAAGTGCAGGAGGAGAAAAACTTTTGTCAGGAAATCACAGTTTCACCGAAACGTGGTCATCTCATGCTAACTCCCGGCAAGATAATAATAAATATTGGCGGGGTGGTTTTTGGGGTAAACGCGAACCGCAGATCCCTTGGGAGAATACCGTTCAAAAATCAGTAGCCCCTGTTAAAGGGCAAATTACAGTTCAAGGACCAGGAAATATCGGACTTTTTCAAAGAACAAAAGGAGCGAGAATTCACATGAACGATGCCGAAACCAAAGCCATTTTTATTCCCTGGATAAATTCGCTTGAATGGAATGGCGACGGGCACGTTAAAGACTTTTACATAAATGGTGACCAGATACCTGCCGGCACTGAAATCACCATCGATGTAACAGCCGTCATGAGTATGTATAACAATCAAGGTGGTACAGGTGAAATCTCGTTTAATGCCCCTCAAGAAATTGAGTATGAAATATGGTTTTTTCCCAGAGAAGGTGGAAAAGTGATTAGTGTCACTCAATCTTCTGGTGGATTTGATAAACCACAGCCCGGTATTGTTTACTACATCGATAAAGAATGCAAATAAGCTAATAACTATCACTATGAAAAATAAATTACAAAGAAATATTTGGCTTGTATTGATTGCCACAATACTGATGTTTACGTGCAACGAAGCATTTGCCAAACTAGGTACCAAGGTTAGAATTTGTGCGGTGAAAGGAAGTGTCCAAACTGGCACAATCGTAGATAATGGCCCTGAAGATCCTTCATTTTATTGTCCTTTAAAAAGGACGCTTAACAAAACAGAATGTAGAGTTATAACGCAACAAACAATGATTGAAACCGGTCCTGATGGTTGGGCTACTATTGAATACCAAAATGGAGATATTATAAAAATTCAACCCGATACAAAAGTGGTTGTTCAACAAAATTTCATTTATGTAGAAAGTGGGAAAAGCTGGTTTAAAATTGAAAAGAAAAATAATGGAGAATTATTTATTAAAACACCAACGGCAATTGCTGGAATTCGCGGAACTGAATTTTTAGTTAATGTTGAAAAAGATGGCTCAACTAAAATTCAGCTAATTGAAGGAAAATTAGAAGTTTCGGATATTACTCAGCAATCGAAAATGAATTTGGTCGCTGGTATGGAAGTTACAATACCAGCCAGCTCATCAACTTTAAATACAGGCTTGTTAAACATTCAAAAAAACGATGAATGGTGGACCGATTGGCCAACACTTGTTCCTATTACTGAAATGCCCGGGAATACTAATACCGGAGGGACAACAAGTTCAAATACAACAAGTTCAAATACAACAGGAAATATGTTATCACCAATCGCAGATTCGCATGTTTATGCCTATTCCTATTCGGGATGGAGCAAAGCCAATTGGGGGAAATATTATATAATTAGTGCCGGTTGGAATCCAACAGGTGGCGAGAAAAGGGCATATTTGAAATTTGACATTTCAGGCATCGATAAATCAACTTTCGAAAAAGCTTCCTTAAAATTGTTCCATTATCACACAGCAGGAGGGAATTCAGCTGAACTGGGAGTATATACCGTTAGGAACCCTTGGAATGAAGGGAATGGTAATTACAAATCTGCGAATGTTGCTGCTCCCGGCGAAGTATGCTGGATAAGTCAGCCTCAATCCGATCAGTATCCGGTAGCTTACTTTAATCCTGGCACACAAACAAATGATTTTGTTGAAGTTGACATTACCACTTTAGTTAAATCGTGGTTGGAAGGAATGCCAAACCATGGATTAGCCATTAAAACAGGAGAAAGTTATTTGAACGGCCCTGTGTCGGTTTATGGATTTTATGCCCGCGAACATGAGGATATTGACAAACGACCATCGCTTATAATAAATAGCGCAACAAATGGCACAACAAATACTACAACTGAGGGAATATTGGAATTACCAAATATTGCCGGAGAATGGGAATTGACTTGTATTGGCGATATTATTTTTAAATTCGATGTAAAACTGGTTCAATCTGGCAATGGCTTTTACGGTGATATGGTTCAAACAAATGGTTCCTCACCGGCTACAAAAATAGAGGGTGAGATTTTAACTGGCAATCGGATTAAATTTACCCGAAGTGTTGGAAACTGGAAACAATACTTTACCGGAGAAATTAATCAAAAATCAGGTATCCGGGCTACATCTTTTGAAGGTTTGTTTGGATTCAAGGATCAGTTAAACCACGAGTGGTATGCAAAAGCTATTAATCCTGTCAATAGTTCAAACATCAATAATTCTCAGGGCACAGCCAGGCTGCTGACCGTCAACTCAAATCAGGACATAGTTGGCCCTAATGAAACACTCCGCGAAAACGGAAAAACTGACGCCATATTCCGAGCTCAGTTCAAGGCCCCCAACCGGACGGTTACGGCGGTGGAAGTTAGCAACACCAATGGACTTCGCTCGGTCTGGGATACCCGGCCCAACAACGGGTTATGGCTGGGCGGTGTGGTCATCCAGAACAGGACCATGAGCCAGTCTGACGGTTCAGTCAACTTCAGCCTGGGTTCTGACCAAAACACTTTGGACTTTTTTGTGGAGGACAACGGAGCTATCAAAGGCGGGAAAACCAACTACCGCATGACCATATTTTTTGCTAGCGGCGAACCGCTCATAATGGACATTGTTCCGGCCAATAATTAGAACACCAACGTGGATGGGCAATGGAAAGTTAATCAGCATAATGGATATTAAGGAACACTCACTTTTAGCAAAACCAAGCAGGTTGAATTACTGGAACAGCGAATTGGAACCAATACGATAATGGGACAATTGATGTTCAAATATCAGGGAATTCTATTGTATTTACCATCAGTTATCCAGGTGGGGTTCAAGGATTTTATAAAGGGACTTTAACCCAGAATGGAAGCAAAATTATTAATGGAAATGTAAGGGCAAATAATGGTGATACTGCAACCTGGAATGCATCAAAAGCTGTTGCTGCATCATCTATAGCAGGACAATGATTAATCGACCAAAGTAATGGTTTTAATGGTACAATGAATTTACAGCACAATTCAGGGCGGATTACAGGAGATGCAATCTGGAATGGATACCTAAAAGGAACAATAGATGGCAAAGTATCGGGGAGTGCTATTGAATTTACCATTAGTTATTCAAACGGTGATAACGGATTTTATAAGGGAAGCTTAACACAAAACGGCACCAAAATTATTAATGGAACGGTAAAAGGGAATAATGGTGTTACTGCAACATTGAAAGCATCAAAATAACATCTGTAACTTTTTGAGATTATTTATTTCTTCAAAATAAATTCAAATGAAAATCTGGTTACGAAGAGTACTGGCCTTGGCACTAATTGCAATGGGAATTGCATTGGTGGCATTCAAATTTAACAACATTCAATCCGGATCAATTGACACGGAAATTGTTAAGTTGCAGTTGGTAGAATTTGTCGATTCTGAAATTATAGAATCTCAGTTTCCGGGAATTGAAATAATTGATGTCACTGGCCCTGAACTGAATGAAGACGATTATCCATGTATTTGGAGGGTATTTAATTATTTGGACGAAGACTGGTTAACCGATAGCTGCGAAATTGATGAATGGGAACTATTAGAGGAATCGGTGCTAATAGAAAAACAAGATAGCAATTTAATTATTTTTCGGGGAGTTTTAAGTAGTTGCATTAAAAACAGGGAGAACGGGGTCGTTATTTTTAATTATTTGGGTGAAAACAATCTGGATTTACAAGATCTTACAGATAAGGATTTATCTCGTTTTCCAATTATTCAAAAATCTGTTATTGAATTGGAAGCAGGAAAAGCCGGAGAGGATATTTCTGAAATTCCTTTAAAAGAATGGGAAAAATTAGTTGATCGTCATTTGGAGCTTATGTATGATTTGCAATGTTTCAGATACAACGGGAAAGTTTATGGCCCTGAATTTAGCTCCGTTTACACAGCCATTGAAGGCGAAATCGCCAACCTTGGAACTATTTTAAAAATTGTAGGTGGTTTGTTGCTTTTATTGGGACTAATTCTGATAAGAAAACTCTATTTCAGAAAACGCGGGATTATGGTAAACCCGCAAAAAGTGGCATTTATTTACGATGTGGTTACCTTACTTTTAGCTGTTCCATCTGCATGGTTGGTTGCCAGTTTAATTCTTGAAAAGTTGCTTTTTATACCACCGGTTTACGAAGATGATGAAATGTATTTTATGGGTGTATTTTTCTTTTGTTTTGGAATTCCTTTTGTTGCTCTTTTCACAAGTCGGTTAACTTCGCAAAGTGTTAAAATTGATTCAAAAGGGGTTTTAATTGATAGCATCAGAAACAAAGAATTTATTTCCTGGCAATCTATTGAATCAATTGATTTCTCCGATGAACATATTTTAGTTGGAAGGTTGGGTGTGCCAATGCCACGGAAACTCCAAAAAAGCTTGAAAATTACAGTTAAATCGGGGGATTCAATCCTTATTAACGAACCTCAACTTAAGTCGGTTAAAAAGAGAATAATTAAATGTTTTGAAGAAAATGTTCCGATAAGATTAAATGCCGAATTTATGAAATTAATTAATAAGTGGTGAACTAGTACCCAACTGTTGGATAATTCTAACAACTAAGAATACTCATTTACAACAAACTAACAATACAAAATATCTTTTGCCATCCGATTTATAGTACGGATAAAGGAGTAAAAAAACAAAGGCTTCAGCCCACATATTCTGTATTATTAAACATTATCTTAAATACAAACCACAGTAAAATAAATTGATCTATTCAAACCCTTCTATTTATTTCCCCAATAAAAGAAATCAATCAAAATAACTTTAATATTTTTACAACAAAATAACCAGCAAATGAATGATTTTTTATATTCGCAAATGAAAAATATTATTCTCATTGTAGTTTTTGTGGTATTTACTCCTTTTTTAATATTCAGTAATAACTTTAGGTATTTAGGTACAAACGAGGGATTAATTGATGGGGAAATCAACTCAATAACGCAGGACAGTACAGGAAACATGTGGTTTGCAACCTGGACCGGGTTAATAAAATACGATGGCTACAACTATGAGGTATTCAGACCTGAATTGGCGAACAAACAAAGTTTACCAAATAAAAAAATTAAAAAATTGTATGTCGATTCTTACGATAATTTGTGGGTTGTTACATTAAAAGATTTATCGTGGTTTAACAAAGAAAATAACACATTTCAAACCATTCTTTTTGATCGGAACGATGACACTGACCTAAATATTTTACATCTCGCTGAAATAAAAAATCATTTGATAATTCATGCAGTTGACGGTTTATATATTTATCCCTTAAACCAAATTAACAATGCTAATTATAATGTTAAAAAACGGGATGTTGTTGAATTTGACCAAAAAGTAAATTATTATTTTAATTATTCGGTTTCGTTCAATAATAAATTATTGTTTGTATCAAATCATTCCTCCCAACCTTCCGAAGTGTTTACAGTAGATATTGTTATTAATGACCAGGACACCTTGTTGAAGGCTGAAAAACTAACTGAGTTAGAAAATCCGGTTAATTTTATTGAATATGTACCAAATGAAAACAACCTTTATTTTGCAACAACAAAAGGTTTAGTTTCATTTTCGCTGAGTTCAAGTCATTCTATTATGAATACTTTTTTTGAAAATCAAAATATTCAAAAAATCATTTATACAAGTAATCAAGAACTATACTGTTCGTTAACCGAACCAAAACTTTTGGTTTTGAACTTACATACAGGCCACACAAGTAATTATTATGCCGATCCAAATCAATTAGGAACACTGACTAACAGCAATATACATTCTCTGTACGAAGATTTTTCAGGCAATTTATGGATTGGCCACATGGGACAAGGTATAAGTATTTTGAACCTTCACCAAAAAGAGTTTTATACATTTCGTCGAAAACCTTCAAATAAATCCCCACTAAATTCAAATACTATTATGTGTTTTGAAGAAACCGAAAACGAGATTTTTATAGGAAGCCGAACAGTGGGTTTAAACATACTACGGAAAAAAGATATTCAGTTAAATAAAGAACCACAATATCAGAAAATACCAATTCCAAATGGTTTCAATTCTGTAGGAAGTGGTATTTGGGATATTGAAAAAGAGTCGGACACCCTTTTTTGGCTGGGAACAGATGCCGGTTTATTTAAATTAAAAAAAGAAGATCAAATTTGGGAAATAGTTCCCTTTGGTGGTGATCCTGCAATTAATCAGGTTGTATTAAAAGTTTTTGTCGATGAGAATAAAAATATTTGGTTTGGCACACTTAATAACGGTTTGTATTTTATCCCTGCAATTCACACCAATAAAAACTTAAACTATTATCAATATTCGTATAACCCCAGCAACAAAACCTCAATTTCGGATAATGGCGTAATGGAAATTTTTCTTGATGGCAAAAACCGATTTTGGATAGGTACGATTAATGGATTAAATTGTTTAACTGGTAGTTACGAAAACCTCGATCTATCGGGCAAAACAAAACCCGCTTTGGAATTTGAACGATTTATTGCTGAAACTTCCAAAGAAAATTATTTAAACAATAACGAAATTAACTGCATATTTGAAAATTATGATGGGAATATCTGGGTTTCTACATATGGGGGTGGGATTAATATTTTAAATCCGGAAACCAAAGTTTTCAAGCAAATTACAACGAAAGACGGCCTGCCTTCGAACGATGTTTTTGGGATACTTCCCGATGGCACAGGAAACTTATGGATTAGCACTATTAACGGATTAATCACTTTCAACCGTTTTCAGAAACCTTCAACCTTCACAGTTTTTAACAGCTCCGATGGAATCCAGGGAAATGTTTTTATGATAAATTCTTTCTACAAAGCTTCCGATAATATGATGTTTTTTGGGGGCGACAATGGCTTTACGTGTTTTTATCCCCAAAAAATAGAAAAAAACACTATCAAACCCAAAGTTATATTTTCCAACTTAATGTTTCAGAATGAGATAATTAAAGTTGGGGATAGTCTGGACAATAACGTTATTTTGGAAAAAAATTTAAATCAAACCGACAAAATCGTTCTGCCTTTTAGTAGTAACTCCTTTAATATAGGAGTAGCCGCTATTCATTTTCAATATCCAAAAAATAATAAAATTGCATACTTCCTTGAGGGATACCACGATAACTGGCACACAATTTCGGCATCGGATAAATATATCGCTTTTACGAACATTCCATTTGGCAAATACACTCTAAAAACCAAAGCCATCAGTTCAGACAATGTCGAATCTGAAAATATTAAATCTTTGTTCATTGAAATTAAATCCCCATGGTACCGAACGTGGTACATGAACATACTTATTGTATTTTTTGCATTTTCAAGTATTTCGGGATTTGTTTATGTTCTGATAAATCGTCAACGTTTAATTTATCAGAAACAACTAAGTGAAATTACCATTGCGAGCAACGAAAATAAAATGATGTTTTTAGCAAATATCGCACACCAATTAAGGACTCCTTTGAGTCTTGTAATCGCCCCTATCGAAGATTTAATAAAAAGTTATTCTACGGAAGACAAGAATTGGAAAAATCATTTGCAACTAATTTATCGGAACTCCAATTATCTTTTGCGCCTGATAAACCAAATTATCGATTTTAGAAAATTAAATGCCGGAAAACTAAAACTCCAACTAAAAAGAACTGATTTAGTGAGGGTTATTAAAGATGTCGTTTTAAACTTCAAAGGTTACGAAAGCAACAGAAAGGTGAGCCTGCATTTGAAAGTTCCTTCTAATTCTGTTTTTGTATCGATTGATGCACAAAAAATAGAAGAGGTATTGTACAACCTGATTTCAAATGCCTTTAAACACACTTTCGACAACCATTCAATTACTGTTTCAATGCATTTATTCACAAATGAAAAAGATTTTCGTGACAATACGAAAAAAGTACGTATTACTGTATTTAATGAGGGAATTGAATTATCTGATGAAAACAAATCAAAAATATTCGAGCGTTTTTATAAAGTCGATGAGAATGTTGAAGGGGCTGGAATTGGGCTCTCTTTTTCAAAATCGCTTATAGAAATCCATAACGGTACTATTGAAGTTGAAACAATTCCAGGTAAAGGGGTTGCTTTTCATGTAAACCTATCCTTTTCCGATATTGAAGTGAATAAAAAAGAAACCCATATAAATGAAATGGAACCGTACCTCATACAAACAGAAAAAGCTGAGAAAAATAAAAGCAATCCTGAAACGATTAAAGATAAATCCAGGGTTTTAATTATTGAAGATAACGATGAACTTCGTGAATTTTTAGTAACTGTTTTTTCGCGAAATTATATTTGCGAAGAGGCGGCGAATGGGGCTGAAGGATTAAAAATAATAATAAAACAATTGCCGGCTATTGTAATCTCTGATTTAATAATGCCGGAAATGGATGGCCTTGAATTGATCCGGACATTAAAAGAGAACCGTGAAACTTGTCATATTCCTTTAATTTTATTAACAGCAAAAAATACCAATGAACAAATTATCGAAGGATTTGAGATGGGTGCCGATGCGTACATTACAAAACCTTTCAACGTAAACCTCCTGTTATCGCAAACAGCCCGTTTAATAAAAAACAGAGAACTAATAAGAGAAAAATATGTCACCCAGAACTTTATGGTAGAGGTAGAAAGTAATATTTCAAAAGATAAAGAATTTTTACAAATGGTAAGTAAGCAGCTGGAAAAAAATATTGCAGTTCCGGGATTTAATGTTGTTAGTTTATCAAAAGAATTGAATATTAGTACAACCCAGCTTTATCGAAAATTAAAGCTGCTAACCGGCCACTCACCTGTAGAATTTATAAGAATAATAAAATTACAAAAAGCATATAGTTTATTAATCCAACGTAATAAAACAGTAAAAGAAATTTGCTTTCTCACCGGATTCAACAATCAGTCGTATTTTATTAAATGTTTTAAAGAACAATTTGGGACAACACCAGCTAGTTTTAGGGATAATGGTAAGTTAAATGAAACAAATTTGAATAATACAAATAGTGCAGTTATAACAAATTATAAGCTAAAAGAATGAAATGTGTCAATTTATAAGTTTTATTACTTTTTGGGCATTTTTTATCCTATTTTCAAATTTCTTTTTTTGTATGTTTGACAAGAAGTTTTTTAGTTTTCTATAGTAGTTTTAAAATTTCAAACCAAAATGACCAAAATAAAATTATTAATCATACCTGTAGTATTAATTATATTAACGTATAGTTGTATTCAAGATGAAATAGATAGCCGATATGAAAGGCCTGCATGGTTAGCAGGGAAGGTTTATACCCAAATGTTAGAACAGCCCGGACTATCAACATTTGTTAAATGCATTGAATTGACCGATTTTGATTCAATTATCGATGTATCAGGAAGTTACACCGTTTTTGCACCTTCAAACGAGGCATTTAATACTTGGTTCTCAAATAACCCAAATTACAATTCCGTTGAAGATATTCCAATTCCAGAATTATCGAGGATAGTAAAGTACCATTTAGTACAAAACCCATGGAGCAAAATTCAGTTACGGACCCTGGATATTTATGGATGGATAGATTCCCTGGACATCAACAACAACGAACCCAAAGGGTTTAAACGTGAAACACTATTGCTCGAGGAAAATCAAAAATACGGTATTTCACAAATAGGTTCAGGATTAAATAAACGGACTGTTATTGTTGACACATTAAATTCAAACTGGGATAGAAAATCTGTTACCGATTCCAGAAAATTTGTCCCAATCTTTTTTCAGGAATACTTTGACATTTATGATCTTGAAAAAAGTGATTATGAATTTTATTTTGACAGGTCTTTTGATGCCTCAAACGATATTTACTTTGCAGGGGCAAAAATTGTGAGTGACGAGATTTTTGCCGAAAATGGCTTTGTATATATTATCGATAGAGTTGTGGAACCATTAGGCAGTGCATATCAAATAATTGCAGATAACGATGGGCCAAATCAATACACCGATTTTCTCGATTTATTAAATATTTTTCCCGAATTTGAATACAATCAGGAAAGAACTTACGACCAGCCTGGTGCCGATCAGGGCTTAGTTGTAGATTCATTATTTGATCTTTCGTACCCGGAACTTACTTTCGATTTTAATAACGAAAAAACCAGCCCGCCTTCTGGAATCTATGGATTGCCTCAAAATGTTACAATACGCTACCATCATGGATTAATGGCACCTACAAACGATGCTTTCCAGGAATTTATTGATTATTACATTAAAGATCCAAAAAGTTGGGGGACCTTAAACGGAGCACCTGAGCATATTAAAAGGATAATTGCAAAAACATACATGTCAACCAACACAATTTATCCGACTGATTTTGAGACTGGGTTTTACAATGGTGAATTGGATATTGTAAAATTAAACCCAACAAATATTGTTCAAAAAGAATTTGGGAGCAACAGTACTTTTATCGGATTAAGTAAAGCAGTTATCCCAAGGGCATTTAGTAGTATAACCGGGCCAATATATTTACAACGGAGATTTAGCAAAGTTATGTATGCCATTGAACAATCGGGTTTATTGCCGGCATTAAAAAGGGAGAATAAAAATTATATGTTCTTTGTTGAATCTGACACAAAATCCTCTTTGGATTCTTCACTTTTCTACAACCCGACAACAGAGCGATTTTCTGTCATTTTAAGGGCGGAAGGTAATTTTACTGAATTTGGATTAACAAATAGCGATTTGCGGACATTGCTGTTAAACCATGTAGCAACCGAACAGCCAAAAGGTATCGCAAAAAAAGAATTTATCCCGAATTTAGCGGGAAATTACATTGTTGTAAATAATGAAACAGGAGAAATTAAAGGAACCGGATCTACAACTGATGGGTACCGTGGATCTGTTATTATGCCTGAATTCCCGATTGCTTTAGGAGCCGATGCGGATAATGGGACTACATACGAAATTGACAATTGGTTTAGTTTTACCAGTTCAACTTTGTTTTCAAAAATATCAATACAGTACCCAAAATTTCATGCTTTGTTGAGAAAAGCAGGTTTAACAGATGATAAACTGTTCCGCTATAATTTTCTTTCGAACAATGAATTTTATACAGTACTTGTGCCAGGCGATGAAGTATTGGACAGTGCAAATGTAAATTCTTTACCAATTACCGAGCTGAAAAATTTATTGAAGTTACACTTTGTTCAAGGCAATATTATTTTTACCGACGGAATAAAACCTCCTGGTTATTATGAAACAGCAAGGATTGACGAAAACTCAACTCCTTATTCAGTAAAATATACAAAAATATATATTGAACCGAATATTGACATAATCAAAATAAAGGGAAAAGAAGGGACTGATTATGTAGAAATACCTGAATCTGAAGGTACAAATATGCTTACAGGGATTAATTTAGGTACTGGGCAGGAAGTATTTCCGGTGATGTACAATAATGCGGTCATACACGAAATAAGTAAAGTATTGATTGTAGAAGAATTGGATACCAATTAAATGATAAGATCAATTTTCAGAATAATTAAACCAAAGGTTTGTGAATAAGATGAAAAAACTCAAATCAGCAATAATTCTCATCATAGCACTATGTAATTTTTTTACGGTTGTTGCCCAGCAAAAAACAATTATCAGGGGGCGTGTTATCGACGACTTCGACAAAACAACAATTATTGGTGCCAATGTAGTTGAATACGATAAAGAAAACCGCGTTGTTAACGGAACAATCACCAACGTTAATGGCGACTTTGTTTTACAAATGCTCGATCCAACAAACATTGTAAAAATCAGTGTAATTGGATACAAAGCACAAGAAATAGAAGTTGATCCCAATAAATCAATAATGGTCGTATTGCAGTCAGACGATGTTGCACTTGGGGAGGTTACAATTACCGCAGAAGCAAAATCAACCAATTCGTTAACAAATATCGATGACCGTGACAAAGCCTCATCAAGTGTTAAAATTGATTTAATGGATATGCAGGACGCAGGGGTATTATCTGCCGCCGACGCACTTCAGGGAAAAGTAAGTGGATTAGATATTATTGCTGCTTCAGGCGACCCCGGATCAGGGTCTCAATTGGTTATTCGGGGATTAAGTTCAATGGGAAATAACCAACCATTGATAGTAATAGATGGAATCCCACAATTCAGGGTTGACAACAGTTTTGATTTAAGTTCTGCCGACACTGAAGATATCAGTAACCTTATAAATATTGCGCTACAAGATATTAAATCTATCGAAGTTTTAAAAGATGCCGCGTCAACAGCAATATACGGTTCCCAGGGGGCAGATGGTGTTTTGTTGATAGAAACACACAAAGGGAGAATGGGCAAAGTGCAGTTCGATTATCAATACCGTAATAATTTAAACGTTCAACCCCCCCCTATACCAATGTTAAACGGCGACGAATACATTATGCTGCAATTAGAAGAATGGCATAATGCAAGAGGAGTTTTCGAAATCCCACCTGAAATAGCTTATAACAAAGATTATTTTGATTTTTATAATTATTCAGCAAATACTGATTGGTTAAAAGAAATTACCAAAAATGGAATTACTCACGATCACTATTTCAGTGTATCGGGAGGAGGTGAAAAAACCAGGTATTTTACTTCATTCAGTTATTTAGATGAAGGCGGAACTACAATCAATACCGGATATAAAAGGTTTTCTACCCGGGTAAACCTTGACTATTTTCTATCAACTAAATTATTGTTTCAGGTAAAATTTAATTACACATCAAGTATAACCGACGGAAATGTTTCACTACAAGGTAACTATTGGAAGTCTAGAAATATAAGGGAAATGGCCTATATAAAAGCACCCAACATGAGCATTTGGGAATACGATGCCAATGGAAACCCTACAGGTGAATACTTTACGCCTATCCAAAGCTATCAGGGCGATGGGGTTACCTATTTTAACCCAGTGGCTGTTGCCCATCTTGGAAAAAACGACAAGAATAGAAATCAATTAGAAAATACATTTACCTTACAATACCGTTTTAACGACTGGTTAACTTTCCGTGAAACTATTTCTTTTCAATATGCAGGTGAAAAATCTAAAAATTACCTCCCATACAATGCAATAGGAGCAGATTGGCTGCAATGGAATATTAACAAAGCCGAAGAAGGCAACTCTTTAAACCGGCAAATACGTACTGAAACACAAATTGCGTTTAATTCACCTTTTAAAAATGAAAATCATGAGTTGTCAGGAGCTTTTACCTGGATTACGGAACAAGCAGGATACGAATGGATGAACATTCAAAGTAACCGCACTCCAAGTACCGACATCCAGGATCCGGCCATTGATGCACAAATAAATTGGATAGGTACCGGTTCGGGCGAAAACAGGTTAACAAGGAGCGTAAATAACCTTAATTACAAATTGTTAGACAGATATATGTTCCAGGCAGTGTTAACAGCCGATGCACACTCTTCTTTTGGCGCAAATAACCGTTGGGGACTGTTCCAGGGTTTATCAGCAGGATGGAGATTTTCTAATGAATCATTTTTAGAATCGCTTACCTGGCTGGACGAAAGTATGTTGCGTGCCAGTTGGGGAGTATCGGGCAGGCAACCAGGTAATGTTTATGCCCGGTTTGCAACTTACCAATCAACGGGTACAGGAAGTTATATATTAGAACCTGCTGTTGCCCCTCAGGGAATTCAGCTGAACAATTTAAGGTGGGAAAAAATCTCTTCTTACGATTTTGGGCTGGAATTAAATTTGTTTAAAGAAAGGGTTTATTTCGAAGCCGATATATATGAAAAAGTAACCAACGACCTGCTCTTCGACCCTTACCAAATACCTTATACATCTGGATACTCGGAATTAACTTATTTAAATGGCGGCCAGATGACAAATAACGGTTGGGAACTAATGGCCGATTTTAAAATTATTAGGACAAAA
>Ga0233437_1002442_pt1 | contig 27973 bp, 16 predicted proteins | sample SI_122_August201_FD_182714 | JGI IMG/M metagenome (GOLD analysis project Ga0233437, IMG submission 182714) | Seawater microbial communities from Saanich Inlet, British Columbia, Canada - SI_122_August2016_200_MG | ecosystem: Environmental > Aquatic > Marine > Inlet | place: Canada: British... | reverse complement strand
TAATTGACAGACAGAAAAATTTGCTTTCCGGTTCCCTGGGTGGTGATTTTCTCCATGGCTTCGGAGTAAATCTCAATATCCGCCCTTCGAAACCGGTAAATCGATTGTTTCGGATCTCCGACAACATAAATTTTCCCGTCTTCCAGTTGTATCTTATCCCAGGTATCAGCGGAGGTTCCCCTTTTCTCAGCCAAATAGAAAAGTATCCTGGCCTGAAGGGGGTCCGTATCATGAAATTCGTCCACGAAAATATAGGAAAATTTCTTTTTGAAATACTCCCTGACAGCCCTGTCTTCATGTAAGAGCTGTTCCGTCTGATAAAGGATTTCATTGAAATCCATAATCCCCCGGTTCCCCATGGCCCTCCGGTAACAACCAACAAAGTCTTTTACCAGCCGGTTGGTGTTCTCGTAGAGATCTTTGATCTCGGGGTATCGGACGGCGTAGGTGAACCGCGGAACATAGGTGCTGCAAATGGATTTCCATTCGTTCCGGAATTCCTTGCATGAGCGGCCGCCTTTATTTCTCAGGGAGAACTTGGAAAGGGTCTCAATGTAATCCTCGGGGTTTCCTTCTTGAGCCGCCTGGATGGCTTCCACATAATCCCCCACATGGTCATTGACGGAATCATAATCGGTTGAGTTCAGGAAGGGTTGGCAATGGTTCAGGAATCCCTTCAGGATTTCTTGAGGGGCTTCAGGTTTTTCAGGTAAAAAGAGCTTTAGTTCCCGGTATTGAAGGGAAGTTTTGATGATCCCCAGGAATGAACTGTCGGGTCTTCCGAAATTGTTCTCCGGGGTTTTCAGCTCTTTTTCGAGTTCAAGGACCAGTTTCCGGAAGACAGTTTGTTCTACAGCAAGTTTTTCCCGTAGCCATTGGTCATAGACCTCGTTTAAGAAATCTTCCTGTTCACTATCTTCAATGATGGTAAATCCGGGATCAATCCCTGCCTCCACGGGACGCTCTTTGAGCAAATCCCCGCAAAAGGAATGGATGGTGGAAATATGGGCGTTTCCCATGCTCATTAACTGGGTCTCAATCAGGGGATTTCCGGAGTCCATGGCTTCCTGGAGTTTCAGGGAAATCCGTGATTTCAATTCACTTGCGGCCTTCCGGGTGAAGGTGATGACAACAATGTCATCAATGGAAAATTCTCCCTTTTTGAGTCCTTCCAGGATATCGCCGACAATACGGGTGGTCTTTCCGCAGCCTGCCCCGGCCTCTATGCCGATGTTTTTGAGCGCCATATCAGAACTCCTCAAAGTTGTTAAATGCCTCAGCCAGTTTTTCAGTCTTTGCATTATTTTCAGGGTTTTTCATCTTATTGGAGGCGGCAAGGGGAATTCCCTTCCCACAGATACTTTGGTAGTCGCACCAGTCACAGTTCCCGGTTGGAAAGAAATAACCCGTCTTTATGGCGCCCAAGATAAAATCCATGATCTTTCCCAGTTTGTCTTTTCGGTCCTGATCATGGGGGACAAGAAATTCTTTGGAATTGCCCTTCAAAGGCAGGTAGCCCGCCTGGACCTCTTTAATATTGAGGTCTTTCCCTTTAAGGGCCATGAAGGCTTCAGCGTAAAGTGCCGGTTGGAGGCGCTGGCCCTGCATGAATTCGACTTCCCTGTAATTCTTGGAGTTTTTGTAGTCCAGAATAAAGGCTGAATTTTCTTGGATATCAATTCGGTCGATGGAGCCGCTAAACATCAGATCATGGCCCCCGATTCTTAGCTTCAGGGGTTCATCCTGGATGTTATCCTTGTGAGAGGTCCCAAAGGCAAACTCAAAGAACATCGGTTCCCTGCCGTCCTGAAGATAGTTTTCCGAGTGTTCAAGAAAAGACTTCGTCAGAGCCCTCAGGTCTTTTTTAAGTTTTTCCAGGTAAATCGGGGCTATGTCCCCGGTTGCAGCCACTTCTTCGTCAATGACCTCAGTGAGGATTCGATCCAGGTTCTTGATATCATGTTTTGGGTCCTTTGTTTCCTTCATGTAGGTTTCCAGGACTTCGTGAATAATTGATCCCATGGTCATGGCATCCGGTTTTTCAAGGGTTTCCGGTTCTTCCAGGGCTCGGATCCCCAGGAGTCGCTCGATGAACCAGCGATAAGGACACTTCATAAACCCTTCCAGTTGGGTGGCTGAAAACCGCCGGGGTTTGTCGGGTGCTTCAGGAGGGTCTATTTCGATGAAACCGGTATATTCATTGAATTCAGGGCTCCAGTAAGCCCTGTGGGCCTTTATGTGTGCCATTGGGGCCTGATGGTTTTTCATCATGTGCCCGATAAATCCCTTGGTGCCGTTGATCAGATGGTGAAGGGTCCATTCCAAGGGATCAAGACATTGGTCAGGCCTTTCCAGGCTCCATGGAATTCTGAACTCTCTGAGTTTTTTCTGGTAGATATCTTGATTGATGGTGGTTTTTCCAACGATCTCCCGGACCACATCCACCAGGTAGAAAGAAGGGAATTCCTGATCTCCGGATATCAGATCCATCGAGGGAAAGGACCCAAACCATCCCTTTTCAGCACAGGCAATTGTTGTTTCCAAGCTTTTTCTAAGGTCCTTGTTCCGTTCTTTGGCCGTCTTCAGGGTCCCGGCGGTTTCGGCATTGATGCGCTCTCGCTCCTGATCGAGTAGGATAGGGTCCTCCCGGAATTTTCCAGGAAAACTCCCTTCCTTGATCCCTAAATGAAAAATATAATCGAAGGCGCCGGGCAGAAAATCCGTGGTGAGAAAAACCGAGTTCTTTCGGTCGTTGCTCTTGGCCTTTATTCGGCTGATTTTTTCCAGTAATAGCCGTTCCCAGGTTTGATAATCCCCATCCGGGATGAGATGAAACAGGCCGTCGAGAATGGCTTTCAGAATTCCGGTCTCCCGGGAGTCTGTAAGGAAATGATCAATGATGGCCTTTCCCATCCCATGGGGTTGAGCTTTCAGGGCCTCAATCTCTTTAAAAGCTTCTATGACACTGATCAGTTTCAAAAAACGGTCCTTTCCATTTTCCTGGTAGAGTTGCTCTGCCGATTGCTTGAGCAAATCCCCTCCTACGGCAACCCCACATTCAAGCATGGCCCTGATGGGTGCAAAATGGTTCTTGAGTTGGAAAAACCGCTTGAGTAAGTGATAGTCGTAACCGGAACCTAAGACCTCCAGGACGGATTTGAAGATTTCTATTTGGTCTGGAAGGATTTCTTCTCCGTGGGGGCAAAAGACAGGGATATTGAGCTGATTTGCTTCATCGATAACAATCGGAATATAGTCCTGGGGACAAACGATGGCTGCCCGATCAAATGGTGTACCCAGGGCCAAGAGTTGCCTGAATAGGTCTTTGGTTTCCTGAACGGGTGAGAGTGGATTTCCAAGCGCAATGGTTGGGTTGTCGGCAGGCGGTTGATGTTTAGGCCTGAGAACCGTTTCAATTTTTCTGAGGAGGTTTCTTTCCATCAGGTTCAGATCTTTTTCAACTCCCGGAAAAAGGATCAATATTTCATCAGATCCCGGCCAGTTTTCCAGGATATCTCCATAATCGGCCATGCCTTCCTTGGCGGTAAGGTAATCAGTATAAACCCTAAAAAGCTCTTTCCCTTTGACACCCAAAGCCTGGAGGGCTTTTTCAAGCTGATCTTGAGGAGCCGATGTTCTCAATTCGTTGATGGTTCTCAAAAAATAATGGGCGTAGGAAGGGAAGTCTTTAGTCGCATGGAAATATTTCAGGTGGCTTTCAGCCAGAAGATCCTGATTCAGGATTAGCGCCTGCTCAGTTGTCAATAAAGGAAACCCTTCATTAAGAAGTATCGGCTCAGCGTGTCTTTTCACAAACTGATAAAAAGTCTCTATTCGGATATTTAAAAAGGGCTGGTCTGATTTCAGGAGGCATCTGTTGATGCTGTGGAGCAACGAGACGTTGGGGGAGATGATTGTCACGGGGACAATCGGGTTTTGCCTTTTGATCCTTTGAACTTCATGGACTATCTGCTTGATGGTTTCAGCAACCGAGAAAGCCATTTTATCCTCCTGTAAAATCTTCTAATTCTTTCAGCCTGACTTACGTTTACTTTGCATCATATTCATTGTTCCGAGACCCGTGATGTTATAGTTTTCATTCAATACCCCATCGATTTGGGTAATCCTGACAGGCATGTAAGGATCGTCTTCGCAAACACCATCAATCCCTGAAAGGATTTTGACTGCCCACTGATGCAGCCTGTTCAAAGTATCTTCTGTCAAAGTACCCACGGTAACGGACCAATATCGGTTACGATACCATCTGAGTCGAATCCATCCGTCTTTCACGGCCTTGAGGAGAATATTTCTCCTGGCAATACCCTCAGTCCCCAAAAGCTCGCCATGTTCGGCGTACAGAGACTTGATATTTTCCATAGTAAAGCCGAATTTCCGGGGGTTGTCGATGACTGCTCTGATATGGCTTGTCTTGACAGAGAGGATGTCGCCCTCTGGACTGATAAAGAATGCTATTGAACGATTCATTACACCTTCCCCTACTTTATTTTCGTGGATCACGTTCGCCTTTCTGTCTAACGCTATTTTCCCCGGCTGTTTTCATGGTAGACCAGCAGTGTGACATTTTTAGTCACATTTAACCGAAAATTTCCCAAAAAGTCAAAATCTGTTATTTTTGAAAGAACTATGACCGGAAATGTCACAATTTCTTGATAAAAGGATTGCATGAATCAAAGACATGCCTCAGATTTGTCGAGGAAACAACCATCGTGGAAAGACGCAATTAGATACAAACGTAAACAGGAGGGAATCATGATTGACAAAAAAATAACGAGAAGGAAAGCGCTTGCAGGCATCGGGCTGTTGCCGATGTTGGCTACATAGGCACGGAAAGGTATTTGTCAACCGAAGAGCCAGTAAACGTCCATGTATGACGACGTCTTTCTCTCAAGGCTCCTGCGAGTTCTGAAGAAACATGGGGCTCTAATTGCCCCCGATTAACAGCTAAGCAGCAGGGATTTTTCACGGAGATATTTGAGAGAATAGGTCCACCGCACACGTTGAAGGCGCATTTGCAACACTCCCCGCTTCTCCAACGACTTGTTTGGTTTCAAACCACCTTTGGATCTATTTTCAATTGAGTTTGGATTTTTTCAATGCGAGCTTGAGCAGTATCAAGTTCATTTGTATTAGACAGGCCTATCAGCTCCCCACATGCAAAATCTGGTCGCTCTCCGTTTAGCGTTAGATATTTCCGATAGAATTTTGGGAATTTGTAAAAACAAGCAGCAAGTTCAGCAGAACGTACTCTATTGGCAACCATCCTATCTAAAACTCTCTGCTTCATTTCCTCATTGGGGACTTTTGCATTTATTGCATTGCCATAAAATATTAAGTCGGAAATTATTTGGCCTTTTATCTCTCTGTATTTAAGTATTGGCTGAAACCAAAATTGTGCGATTAAAAATCCAATCGTACCACAACAAACGCTAAACACAGCAATAAAGAAATTTTCCATTGTCTCCTCTTAAATGACTGATCTCGTGACTGAAACCGAACGAAAAACTCACTTGCGCCGCCAAAAAACTATCCCGTTAGGCCGCAGACTTTCCTGACGTCAAGTAAAGCGTATAGTTCTGGCGTTTCTATATTGTTGTTAATTTAACCTGTAATATCTTTTTTCGCTCATTGATAAAAGCATTAAAATTGTCGAATTGGTATGAGCCTAAGCTGGGTATTCTATGCCTGTTCTTGAAGTTACTGTCCCTAGTAGCAATCCAGGATTCAAAATCAGTTGCATTCTTTTCGAGATTTTCTGAATCTGTCAGCAATTGGAGGTTTAATAAAGTATTGTAGTGTTGTTGGTACTCATTGATTTTATCTTTAGCATAACCCCTCGCTTCTAACTTTGCGGTGGTAAACAAACTTTTTGGATAAATATGGTCTTCATGGTAGTTGCTGTCTTTCCAATCTCTATCTGGGTATAAAAGCGAAAGAATAAGAAAACTATATTTAGTTTTGTAATTGGTATGCAAAAGGTTTTCGATTTCTTCATCTGTAAAGCTGGACCCTATCCCCAGCTTTTTATTCAACTCAACGAAAGGAAATTTTGAATAATCAGAAATAGAAATCAATTCTGATCTTAACTTGCCTAATGTTGTATCCGATGAACCTCCAAATGAATTTTTTAGAAGTACCAATACCAACCACTTTTGTATTGTCGTCTGGTTCTCTACGTCCTCTTTGCTAGTAGAGTTGATGTAATTCTTTTTGTTTAGTTTTATCAGATAATAAGCAATTGGAAGCAATGCCATGGCTGCGGTTATATTCTTGTTATTAAAACCGAACTTGCTGATAAGTCTGACCGCATTTTCTATGCCACTCTTGATATTGAGCCAGTTATTTTCTATTTTCTCCAAGTTGCTTTTAGTGAAGTTTCCGACTTTATATTGGATAGGTAATCCTTCAGTGAGATACAGAGAACCTTTTAAAATAAAATCCTTACCAAAATTATACCCCCCCCCAATGGTATTAACATCATCGGTAAAACTGTAGATTTCTTTCCTGGCATTTAATTTTTTCCATTTGGCAGTGGCTGTCGATAATAGAATGTCTGAATACTCAAGTGTTCTCCCTCCAGTATTAGCACGTATAAAGACCTCAACGACCTTGTCATACTCTTGGGATTTTTCTTCGTAATAATTGACCAGTTTGTAAATATGAATTGTGTTGTGTAACTCTCCTACCAATATTTTTGCGTTTTCTTGTTGTTGCTCGTCTAACTTGTCAAGTTCATTCTTAAGATCAGATTTTGCATACTCACTATTCATAAAATCGAGGATTCTTCCAACTTTGTACCAAAGCTCATTGTCAGGATTACTAGGTTGTGAAGACTCTCTAAATTCAAATTGGAATTCTAATTCCTCTGGATCTTCTTCATTTCTTCCCAACGGCTTTAAAAGATTTAGATATAATTCGGTCTTTCTCCACCTGTAATAAAAATATCTATAGGATCCTCTGAGTCCAATGTTCAAAGCTGTAAGTCTTTGTTGGCCATCCAGTACCAAATAGATATCCCTGTTAATTCCTGACAAACCCGCTTCAATATTGTGGGGATTTTCCTGATCAAAATTTCTTATAAACTCATAAGAAACCCAATCTTTTTTGTTTTCTTCCCTTATTTTCCAAAACAAAAAGGAACTGATTGGATAGTCTCCCATAACTGAATCAAAAAGTCTTTCCACTCTATAGGTATCCCAGACAAATTCTCTCTGTATAGCAGGCAAGAAATAAGTCCTATTGACTTCTTCAATGGCATCCCTAATGGTTCTGGATTCGTATGACATCTATATTTCCCTTCTGGTTATATTTGTTATGAGACAGAATGGGGCGTGCCGAAGCAGCTCGCCCCGATCTTACGATGAGTAGGTCCAGCGTTATTAACGCTGAAAGAAAATAATCGCATTTTCTCCTGCCCAACAGCAGACCATTTCGTAACAAACACTTGAGGCTTTTGCAACAGGATTATTGATTCAGCTCATAGCGACGAAGTCGAATAACAAAATCTCCTGGCATCCTGAACACCTCACGACCCATCCTGCCCTTCCACAACGCCCAGACCAAGTCCACGCTGGGCTCTTGAAAAACCGAAACTCGATATTTTCGCTCAGGCACCAGGGACAATGGTCGAAAAAATTCAGATAGTCCGAGACGTGGAAGCGATCTACCTTTATCAGGGTCCTAAACCATCGGTCGCTGAATCGAAAATCAGATTCATTGTCCTCACCCCAGAGCAGTGCAGGGAAAGCCTTTCTAAATCTAATTCTCTCTTTCTCCTTTCTCTTTTTCTCGTAAGTTGCAGACAGGGCCTTAACCAACCTCCGGCGTTCGTGTTGAAGAGGATCATCTATTGGCATGCTGGACGCTATGTTTAACAGAAGCTTTCTCTCCTTTTCAGCGGAACCCGCCTGACCCCTCTGGTAGCATCGGAAATTCATAGCAATAATAGTTCTGAATTTCCGCTTTAGGCCGGCCATATACTTCTCTGTGATGTGTTTGCTGTTTATTGTATTTGAAATGCCCACACCAAAAATATACTTGAGCCTCTTTTCAAAATATTCCCTGTTTTAAGATGTGAACCTGCTGATGATACGTGGCTCCCAGGTTCTTAAATGTTTCTTAACCTCCCTCCATTCCCGTTTTGTTTCCCAATATCCCAGAACCAGGTGAAACCGATCCATCCATTCTCGAAAGTCCTCATATTTTATTTGCCTTTCTTTTGGACGGTTTTCCCCATAGCACGACAGGAAGTCCTCAATGGTTGAGTGGATCTCAATCTCGAATAAATGAGCTGCCACGAATTCCAGAAGTTGTTTTTCAAGATCGCTCCGGTTGTTCGATATGAAATGGATTACTGCCAACACAGGATACCCTCGATCTTAAGGAATTCATCGCCCGAGCTGCTCAGCTCATCGTTTACACAACCATCCGCCAATGTGAATCTCTACGCCCGGTACATAGCCAGAAAAAACCCTGGGCAGCTTCTAGGCCGGGTATAGTTTCGAGGCAATCAAAAAAGCCCCATTTCCACATAATGTTCTTCATCCCTCGGAAAAGAATGATCTCTTTCGTTCCACCCTTCTTGTTTTAAATCCGAAATGATGTGCTGCCTTGCAACTTTACCGGCATCTTCTCCTAACAGCTTTATGATTTCACGGATTCCGGCTTCGTGGTGCCGAAACCGCCGGTGTTTCATTCCTATGCCCGGTGCTTTTTGGAATTCATCGAGCCATCTGTGAACCTCTTTATAAGGCTTTCCAAAAAGCGTACTGGTTTCTTTGCAATGCTCTTCAAAGGTCATTTGTTTTTTTACCTGGTAAAGTTCATTTTTCGTGAGTTTCTTGCCCCTAATCGCTTTTTTAGTGAAAATGTGTTTTTCCATACTCATCACCTCTCAAGATGCTTCTTTATATCTCAGACCTGATCCTGAGCTGAACATCCCTCGAACGCTCTACCGCCATTCCCAATGGCCTTCCACTTGAACTCTCCAACAACTATAGTGCTTCGCAAATGAATTGATACCTTTTGGATTCAGCCCTGAAAGGGCACTACATATCAGCCCAGGGCAACGCCCTGGGTAATGATTTAACAACAATATCAGCCCTGAAAGGGCGTTACATAAATTAAGCTGAGTGTAGATTGTTCGTATAATGTCACGCCCTTACAGGGCTCAATTCAACTAAATTGGCTTCCCAGGGCGTTGCCCTGGGCTGGTATGTCACGCCCCGTTGGGGCTACTAAACAAACCTATTGGCAAATATTCATCCAAACAGAGCACAAAATCCTATACAGAAATCAGTATCAATTCATATGCGAAGACCTATAGGCGGAACAAAATTCCCCCAACAATCGTAGTATCCCCTGATGCACTGAAGTTGCAGACCTCCTGGAATCCATAGCACTTCAAACACATAGGCCAGGAACTCCTCCAGAGCCATCAACAGGATTTCCTTCTTGGTTGATTCATCCACGGTCAGCCCCTTTTCCAAAGAGAATCTTGACTGATTTCCTGCCCTTCAAGCGATTTAAAGTTTCATGGACGTCTTCAAGGTTGATGGTATTATTCCCGTTTAGAAGGGCGGTTGTTTTGGAGCTCTTGATGATTTCGGAAATCTCGTTCAAATGTAGGGGGTATTGTTCTACCAGTTCAACAAGGCGCTGCTCAATATCTTTCCCTTTTCCTAAATATTCTTCCCACTCCCTGATTTGAAGCTCTTCAGAGGGTGGATGTATTTCCAGATAACTGCTGAATTCAATGGGCAGGGAATGAGTCCTAACTTGGTTTGTCACCAAGAAAAGAAGACCTTTGAAGCACCTGAGTTTCCAGTAAAATCTTATAAAGTAATTTAAATAGTTTTCATCTGCTTCATTCAAAAGGAGAGTTTCAAAAAGGTCGTTATCGTCAACCAGGAGGGTCATGGAGCGATAGCCGGTCTCAGTTCTGAAAACATAATCGAACATATCTATTTCCTGGCGGGTCATTGGATCGATGATCTTCTGGTTTTTTTCTGTCCCGAGCAAGAGATTATCAAGATTGAATTCTCTGATCCTGATTTGACATTCCCCAGCCACAGCAGCAGCAACTTCAATACCTGTCTGAACATTAGAGCAGCCCAGTAATATTCGCAGGCCGGTGGTTCTGTCATTATTATGGATACAGGCATTGGAGAGCGTTGCAACCTTTCGTTTATCAAATGAACCAATTGGCAGAGAATTGATTGAGCTGTCCGGCAAATAGCTCTTTCCAACAGAATTAAGATCAAACATGCTGGCAGTCTGCCATTTTGCGGCTTCCTCAATGTCACAGGCGTTCAAGCGAACTCTGGACCGGCCGTTACCGGGCATGGCGTTGGTAATGGCCGTAAACATGGCGTTTTTGATCAGGCCACCACTGAAAATATATCTTTCAGCAAGGGATTTGAAATTTACATCTTTTTCGAGAGTGACATTGGGGGGTACCAGGGCTTTCCAGATTCTTTCCCGTTGATTTTCATCGGGAAGGAAAAATGGCACCTTCATGGTGATCCGGCGATCCAGGGCCGGGTCCATTTCAATGACCCGATTGCTTGCCAGAATGGTGATACAATCGGATTTCTCAATTTCAATTAGGAGGGTTCTGCTGTCCCGGGTATTGGCGTAAAAAACTTCATCGCACTCATCAAAAAAAACGATCCCATCACTTAATTTGGCCTCCTTGAAGAGGTACTTTATCAAATCCTCGGAGGAAGTCCGCAGGCTTCCGGAACCTTCCATGTTGACGGATAGAAGTTCCTTATTGAGGCTGGTTGCTAGGGCGTGGGCCAGCATGGTTTTCCCGGTTCCGGAGGGACCGTGAAACAAAAATACCAGGCCCGTACCGTAACCGTAGAATTGATCCACCAGGGCCTTGCTGGTTCGTGATTTGTTAGCGGAATAGTTCTTGGCCAACCTCAAGACCTTTTCCTTGATTCCCTCTGAAAGAATGACCTGATCCAAATTGACCGAATCCCGGTCCCTGGAAATGCAATGAAGGTTCATGTCATATATGTTGTTGTCTCCGATCAGGTATCGAACGATCCGTTCATGGAGGTGGACATAGACGTCCAGGATGTTGGTAGTGTTATCATAATGATCCCAAGGGATCACAATCTCCTGTTTTATCAGGGATGCGTCAACACTGAAGTATTGTCTGCCGGTTACCTGCTCCCGGTAATTCGGGTGGAGAATCGACAGGATTGCTCCGATGCTCATGCCGCCGTCTTCCCGGGCATGGGGGTCAAATTCCGATTTCTCATAGAAATTCCTAAAAGCCTTACCGGTGTTATTTGCCACAAGCAGAGCGAGGACATTTTGTTCGACTTGATCCAAATTATAGGATTGACAGAATTCTTCAAAATGAAGTTTGATCCCTTGTTCCAGAGACTTTTTTGCTTTTTGTGGGATTTCGGCCTCCAGGCGTTTCAACAAAATATCTACTTCATCAAGGGTCAGTTCTCCTGGCGGGACATCAGGAAAAGCGCCATAGGCTTTCTGGAATTCCTCGATGTTCTCTGTTTTCGAAGATTGGTCAAGGGTTTTCCCTCCCAGAAGAAAGGCTCTGAATAGTTTGAGCCTCGACACGTATTCCAAAGACTCAAGATGCTCTATGTTGTCTTTGAAAGGCTCATTCCCGTACCTGCTGTCATTGACTTTCAGTGAAGAGGGTGAGATTCGTTTCACCGAAATATGTTTCAGATCAGTCACGGTCATATCAGCTCCTCCTTTCGTTGTTGATATGGGGTTTCAGGGGTTCAACAAGGTCAACCAGCCCGAATTTTACGCTTTCCTCGGGCGTAAGCCAGGTATCCACGTCTCTCAGAAGATATTTTTCCAACTCCTCTTTGGATTGAATTCCGGAATACCGCATATAGTGGTCAACGATCCTGTCATGTTCCAGATCCTGTTCCTTCCGGTTTGCCAGAAGCTGGCTGTGGTTCCCCCAGGTCATGGATGAATACCGGTGGGAAAGCATGGACGTCCGAGGGGTAATGACCCTCCTTCCTTTTGTTCCTGTCATGAAAACCAACAGGGACATGGAAGCGATCATCCCGATCCCGGTGGTGTAGATCGGAAGTCTGGACCATTCCATGATATCGATGATGGCGAATCCCGCCGAACATGAACCCCCTGCCGAATTGATAATCAACTGAATGTGGTCAATCTTTCCGGAGATGTTATATTCGATGATCTCCTTACAGACATTTTCCGAAGTCCCGTCTTCGATTACCCCGGACAGATAAATAATTCCGTAATCACTCAATCCCTTTTCCTTTTTCCCATTTTCCTGGCTCATGGGTTTTGCCTCCATTCTTAGTGATTTAAAATGGTTGATTCCATTTGACCCGCCACTTGTTTATTGTTAGCATCATCTTTACACCCCAACTGTGACGTTTCTGGTCACAGCCCATAGAAAAAAGTCAAAGGGAATTATCATGCGTGGAAAAAATCTGATTAAGCTCTTGAAAGCCCTTGAGCTCCTGTCAAAGCCCGAGGGAACCACCATTGAAGAAATGGGAAGCCAATTGGAGGTGGATAGAAGATCGGTCTACCGGTTGATCAACGTGATCGAGGATCTGGGGTTTCCGATCTATGATGAAAAAATACCTTTTGAGAAAGAAAAGCGATGGAAACTTGAGGAATCCTATCTCAAGAAACTCCCCAACATGAAGGTGCCGGATATCAACCTCACCCTCCCGGAAATCATTTCTCTCTATTTGCTCAGGAGTGAGGCCAGCCTTTTAAAAGGGACTGAGTTGGAAAAGCACACCAATTCAGCTTTTGGAAAGTTCTCGATGTTCCTCCCGAAAGATGCCTTTGGAAAACTCGACAAGATAAAAGCTTTGTTTGTCTCAGCATCGAAATTTGTGAAAGACTATTCCGGAAAGGAAGACCTTATCGGGCAATTGATGGATCCAATCATGAAAAAGGAGACCTGTTATATAGGGTATCATTCCTTTTACGATGACAAGGTCAAGAATTTCAAAATTGACCCCCTCCATTTTTTTGAAAACCATGGCGGGCTCTATCTCCTGGTTAATACGACCACTTTTGGGGATATCAGGACCCTTGCAGTTGAAAGGATTCAGCATCTAAAAAAGACCGGGGAATCCTTTGAATATCCTGTAGACTTTGATCCTGAAGCCCTTTTGAAATCAGCATTTGATATTGTTTACGGGGACCCGGTGAAGGTCAAGGTCTGGTTTTCTCCAGGACAGGCCCGCTATATAAAGGAAAGGAAATGGTCGAAAAGCCAGGAAATCATTGATCAGGAAAATGGATCGATCATTTTGAGCATGGAGACGTCGGGCTGGTGGGATGTAAAAAGGTGGGTGCTTTCATATGGCAGTGAGGCAAAGGTACTTGAACCCGAGGCTTTCAGGATGGAAATAGCCGACGAGCTCAGGTCAGCAGGGGACCTTTACGGGTAGCTTTTTTTGGCAGAAAACAATGCCCGATTTTTTACGGCTGCAACATACGGGATTAACCAGTTTCCCCTCATCCCATTCCACGAGAGGGTACTTGCATTCTTCATCCGTGCCAACCAAAATCGTGCAGATGTACTATAGAGAAGTTTCGTCATATGACGACAGATCCTCGGCAGGGCAACCCAGAACATTGGGGTGCATCCGGAGTTTCTGACGGATATAGCAAGACATGGCATTTAATCTTTATGATTGCAGGAAACGGCCATTTTTCAGAAGCAAAATCATCGCATATACTCCTTCTTTAAATGTGAATCTTGACTTAGCCTACGAGCCAGGCTCAAAAATACCGAGAGAATTTAAAATATACGGAATTTCTGCGACCACAATATGTGGTAAAGGGTCGATTTACCGCTCATCCTCTCCTACGTCAGAAGTGCGTGCATAAGCCCAGCATGGCACATCCGCCAATTTCATGCAAGGCTGGAAGATGTATCCTTCACATTTTTCTGGGAATAACTTGACAGCCCCTAAACATATTGAGCCGAAATATTTTTGACATATACTATTGATATTGCAGTTATTTTTATCGGTGACGCACCTGAGAGATATAGCAGTTATCTGTAACTCACCGATGGTTCATTTAAGGTAACGATATAGAGATTATTAAACCAAATGGAATCGGAGGATATCACAGGTTTTGAAGTTGATGATATTTTGAAATTTTGCCAGGAAAAATGGAATTAAGTTGAGGGAGCGATTGATTCTCATAAGAGGCAATATTTCCATCAATGTACCCAGTTAACGTTAGGCATATCCCTATATCGGCCCTTGTCGCCTCTCAATTCTCTATGTGGGGAGACGGCATAAAAGAACATTCATCATAAACGCTCATTGCATTCAACTGTCCGCATGATGCTCCAAAAAAGGCTGATTGAATACAATTTGTCAGGCAAACTAAATAGCCGATTGCAGAAATAACGATTGACAAATAGGGGACAATGTCTCATTAAAAATGTAACCATGTCTCTATCGGCTTAGGAGTGATAATCAGGTATTCACATTCAAAATAGAGAGCCCCTACCCAACTCGCATGATTTGGACGTAATAGGAATCTTAGGAGAGTGAATCAGCAGCGCAGGGGGTTTTGTTGGTGCCATTTCAGATACTGTATTTGATACATTTCTTGGTATATTGAATGCTTATATCTTTTGTTCGGCATGATGTTGCATGCTTTTCCAGGAGGCGACTATCGCAGGAAATATGGATTGCCGAAGACATCGTGGAAGGGAGCATTCTTTACACCGAATGTCGATTGATTTTTTTAACACCTATTGTGGCGTTGTATCTTCTGCTTTAAGCTTTGAGCTCCTACAGTTTACCCAGGTTAACACACTTAGGAATCAAAAATGACGGATACGGATAATAAAACCGGCGATTTCCCACCAAACGCATTGGAAAGTTGTCTACCAACGATTGCTGATGAAATAGCCGAAAACTTTTTAAAATCGTATACAATGCTTCAAACCATTCGGAAGTATGCGATTCGACAGGGAGCGTCCCCTCTCCTAATCGCCGAAGCTGGAACCAAAGGGAATGGCACTTCGCTTCAGAGGATCGACCCGGCAGGGCTTTCACAGGAAATTCTGAATCTTTTAGCAAATTTTCTCACCCGCCCCAACATGAATCCGCTGTTAGCTGAAGCGATTCGGGGGCAGGATATCGACCGGATCAGGCAGATCCTCACGGAGAAATGCCGTTCTTCATTGGCGGATGGCGCTCGAAACCCCCGATTTCGTGCCATTCGGACTGTATTGAGCCATACGGCATTGGAGAACGTCCTTCGCTATCGTCCAGGACGCGGGCTCTATTCAAAAAGTGGGGAGGAGTGGGCCTGCTACGCCTTTTCAGACGACGAAAAACTCGATGTGATTCGAGGCCCACTGGAGGCGGAAAACTACGGGAATTGGCCTCTCCCCCCGTTTGTCGAAAACATACAGCGGGAAACGGCAGCCTCTGAAATGACACAAAAGGGGTTGGTGCTGGAAGCAGCACGTTTTTTCTGGAATGAGGCGACACAGCGGTATGGCCTTGGCATGGTCCTCATTTTTGAACTTCAACGCTACATGGAGAATCGGTTTCCGTCCTGGCTCATGAGCGCCCTTCTGCATGACCCGGTGGCGGATTTAGTCTCTTTATACGGGACCGGGGATGAAGAAACACCGTGGAATAATGGGGGTGATATCCCGGCCACTTCCATTCTTTGGGACAACACACATTATAAAAGGGATTTGGAAGATGTGCCCATGCACAAGACAGCTCTCCGTCTCGCCGGGAACTGGCTGAATGAGCTGAGTGCCGAACAGGCCACGATCTTTTGCATGATGTATCATTGCGAATATGGTTCAACGGAAACAGCCCGAAAGCTGGGTCTCGGCAGCCCGCAATCCGTGGATTATCACTACAAATCGTGTATAAAACAACTCAAGGACTATTGCACCCGGCAGGAGGGGCTTTCTCCCCCTGACGTGGATCCAGCTTTCGTTCGACTGTTTTTTGCGATGTTGCATGATGTTTGTACGGGTGAGATATTGAAGGGAGGCTGCGCTTCAACCGAGGGCTTTGGAAAGTGACCCCGGGGATCTTAAAATAATGAAGCACTGAAAAGAAATCAACCAGGCCTTTGAATTTCCGTTGGTTCGGTCCGTATACGTTTATAGTAGAAGCCGAGATGAATGGATTATCGAAAAATAGGTGCATCATGTTGAAACTAATACTGGATTTTAATAGCGCCCTATCCAACTTACCGGGACACCTGCCGTCGGGAAGTATCGCAACACGGGAACTGGATTTTTCTTACAACGACAGATCCTATCATCTCACTGCGGTATGCCGGGGGAAAACACACCGGCTGACGCTCCGGGACGAATGGGGTGAAGCATGTTCAGGCTTTGCAGTCGTCTGCATGGGTCATCGTCTGACCCCCGAAGCGGGCGAGGACGGTATCGATCTGGGGGAACGGTCATGGCTGGATCTGGCGTCACTACATTTGTATCTCGAAGGGCAATCGCTGGGTCGGTTGCAGATCGTGCCTGAGATGCCGCGGATGACGGATGCCGAAAAGGAATTTACCCTGGCACAGCGGCATGCCTGGCAATTCTTCCATCAAATGAGGACATGCCCACCCCTGAAGGTCCTGAAGCAAGGAAGCGAAGAGGCTAAAAGGCATTTAAACGCCTGTCCCACCTGTCGGGAACTTTTAGCCGATGGGGGAGGACATGAAGCCTGGAGCGATCTGGCAAAACATCTGGCTTCCAGGCTGCCTTCACCTCAAATCCCGCCTGTCCGGCCGGGCCAGGTATGGACCCTTCGCGACGATCTGGAGGGATGGGACGGCAATGGTCAGTACCTGCGTGCCCCCCAGGTTCTGGTCCTCTCCAGGCGCAGAGGCATCCAGGTCGTGCCCATTTGTCCGGAAACAAATCTTGCCGGTGAAAGGGACGTTTTCCTCACTGACATGGGGTTCGCTGAGGCGTGGAACCGGTTTACTCTTCCTCGGACAAGCCTCGGGGAATGCTGGGGAAGTGTTGAGGATGCCCGATTGCAGGAGGTATTGCGACAATCTTTCCAGGCGGTACCGGAAGCCCAAACCGACCTGCGGCATGCCTTTCTAAATCTGGAGCGGTACATGGCCGACACTTTTCAAAAACGTGCCTTGGCCTTGGCCCTTTCCCAAACACGAAAGCAGGAAAAAGGGCTTGTTTTAAGGCATTGGTACAACATGATGGAAACGTTGCGCAACCTGTTTCCGGTCCCGTCCCTCGACAATATGGCCGTGGCCGCGGACGATCGTCGAACCATTCCCCTTCAGATTATCGAGAACCATGAAACGAAATGCCATCGGGCGACCCTTACAAGCTGGATAACGGACGAAGACGGGATTCATGTCAGCGGCAAACTGCTTCTGCCGGAAGGCGCCGCCCCTTCGGTGTTCCTGGCCTGGCTGGACCGAAAGGGAGAGGATGCTGTGAGTACCGTGCGGTCGGAATTGATTGATCTATATTTCCATATGGATTTTCCGGTTATCGAAAATGTTTCGGAAAATGATCTTCGCCTGGTGGCCGTCGTTTATGGAGAATGACCCATGGGAGCCTTCTGGAACTGGAGTGTGGAAGAACTGAGCGCCTGGACAAGGTCTGGGGGCTTAGACAACGTACTCAAATCCCGGCTCGCTGCGGCCCTGCCCCGCGGCGACGCCCTTCAGAACACAGCCCCTTCCGCACTGGAAGCCATACTGAGTGCCACTGGCCCTGCCAAAGACCATTTGGTCCGCCTGTTTGCGGCATCGGCCTTGTTGGGCACTGCATCCCCGATGCTCTGGGACCTTCTACAGTCATTTCTTCCAGAGGTCCCTCCGTTGGCCTGGTGTCACGGAACCTGGCGTTTGGCCTCGGTCCCGTGCATGGGCGACGGACCCATGATGATGACGCTGATGTGCGGCTATTCAACCCTCGAATTCCCCGGCCTCGGATCGGCGAATCTTTCCCCGGAAACGCAAGACGCCATTGCGCTTACGGCCTCCCTTGCTTCCCGGAAGTGGGGTGGGCATTTTTCCTGCTGGCACTGGTCAGGGCAAAACGACATTAGCGGCGCCTCTCTCGGTTTGCCCGTTTTCCTGGGTTTTGGTTGTGCGGCCGAAGGATTGCCGATGCCTCAAGCCCTGGCTACTGGTAAACTGGATGCAACGGGCGCTGTGGAACCCGTCGAGAATGTAGCAAACAAGGCGACCCTGGCCGGAGACTGCGGCTTCTTCATCCCGGAGGCCAATTCTTCCAGCACCTTGACAGCGTGCATTCCCGTCGGTCATGTTGACGACGCATGGGATCTTTTTAAAAGCTGTGGATCTGGCAAGAGCCCTGACCATCTTCGTACGCTCCTCCACTGTTTGGACGAACCGGGGCGTCTTTTCCCTTTTCTGCTGAGCTGCACGGAAGCCGAAGTCGGCTTTCTCGACACGAAGGACCATATTCGGCGCATCCAGGTTGCGCTGAAATCAAAGCCCCTGCCTTCTGCGGAATTACGACCCCTCCTTGTGGAAATTTCCACCTCCAAAGAGGGGCGTCACCGCAAGGCAAGGGATTTGGTCCTGAAGCTTTTTCCCCAGACCGACCTTCACCGAGTGTCTGAAATCGACCCCGCCGTGGCATGGCGTTTGGCCATGCTCCATATCCGTGCCTTTAACCATTCGGGCCATCCCAAAGAAGCCTCTCAACTGAGAGAAATGGCCCGTCAATGGGAAAATGAACTGGATTCCTCTGATAACGACGAAGAATCGATCGCCCATTCCCTCTCCATTGTGGGGTTGCTCCACAACACATACCGGTTCCGGGAAGATCCTTGGGAAGCACTGGGGGCGTCACTTGCCGAATGGGTCCGAGAGGCAGAGCGTCGAGTGGAGACCGGCCGACACAGAAACAAACCCCTTGGCGACTGGTACGGAACCCTGGCCCAGCATTATGCATTTCGCGGGGAGCTTTCAGAAGCGGAAAATTTCCTTGGCAAGGCCATCGCATGTTTTGCGGGACGACCCAAAGATCAGCGACAGTCCCTGAGCTGCCGCTTTTTTGCACGATTGGACGCGGGGAGACCTGAAGCCCTGGATGATCTGCTCAGTATCCTGGGGATTGAACATCTGGATCCAAATCTCTCCTCCCATGTTCAGCGGATTGAAAACGGCTACCTGCGAAGCTGGGCGCTGTTTGCCCTAGCTCGCTATGCCGTCGACGGCGAGACTGTACCTCCCACGCTCAACGCCACATTGGCCGGGGTTGCCGAAACCCTGGTACAGACCGACCGGGTCTGGGGCATGACGCCCGAGAAGCATCCCTGGCAACTGATCCTGTTCAATCTGGGTTTTCTTGCCGGAACAGATGCCCTAAAGGAGCAACTCTGGCGGAAAAGCCTGGCCCTCTGTCTTCATGACAAGGCCGGCCCCACCATTAATGTGATGGCGCTTCTGCCCCTTTCCGCCATGAAGGCTCATGGGCCGGCGCTTCCCGAAGATACGGAAGAGATGGTCGCCCGAATATTCCACATCATTCGCGACGTCCTCGATACGACCCACTTTGCCCCGGTGCTGTCCGCAATCGGTTGGCCCGAGGCCCTGGATGAGGTTATGGCAAACAGGCGTAAGCTTTTTCCCTTCAATTACCGATAAAAAAGGAGACCGAATTTCTATGGAATCATCAAAGGATCATGATTTGCGAAAAGGCCTGGAAAAAAAGCTAGAGGAGTGGTTTGAAGCTATTCTTGAGGGGGAAGGAAAGGATGATGCCCAAGGGCAATCGCGTACAGGAGACGCCGGACCGGCAATGCATATAGCGGCCCTGTCCGTCATCAGCGAGTGCCTGGCCAACGCCGTCAAAAATGTTTCCATGGAAAACCGAACGGATGACGCATTGCAGACCCTTGCAGGCAAGGCTGTGGAACTCACAACTGCACTGTCCGATGTTCTGCGGGAATATACCACAGCCGGTTCCATATCCGCCCCCGATGATATACCGGACGGCGAACCTGCCTATCTGGAGGATGAGCCGTCTGCTGAACCGAATGCTGCCGAAGAGTGGCTGGTCAGCGGTGTTGCAGACGTGAAAATTCCTCCCGAATCTGTGCCGATGGAGGCGCCTGCGCTTGCGGCCCAACCGGTTTCTCCTGCTACGCCCCCTGAACAACCCCAGTCCGCAGAACCCGACTTAGCTCCGGAAGAACAGCTCAAAAACCACCTGTTTGATCTCCAAAAGGCTGTATCATGGGGCAATGTGAAAGAGGCGGAAAAGGCCCGGCATCGGGTGCTGAGGATGGTCTCTCATTTTTCAAAAAAGAAACTGAAAAAAAAGATCAAGCTGTATGAATCGCGGGGGCGGGATTTCAACCGCGTCAAAACCGATTTTGAGTCTCTTATACGCAAAAATGGTATCCTTGGTAAGAAGGCCGTCGCTTTCTGGAAAGAGCTGCCGAACAGTGAGAACAGGTGGTTTGAAAACAAAGCGCAAAAGATGATCGAAAAGACTTTAGGCTTTGAATTCGGAAGGCTGGTTCAAAAGCATTCACTTCAGAGTTCTGCTGTAACTGAATTCATCAACAGAGCAAACTCCGCTTACGGCAATCTGGCATCCCAGCTCCCAAATTTGAGAGATGCCCATCAAACCAGGCTCCCGGTTGTTGATCCGGGCCTTGACCATCGTATAACGTCATTACCCCCCAGTTCCGGGTGGACCCTGTATATCGACGAGACCGGGGCTCGATTCGGCGACGAACAGGGGAAGGAGGGCCGAATTGCCGGGTTGCTCATCCCGGAAGAAACGCCATTGGCGCCCCTGTCCGCAGGATTCCATGCCGTGAGTGCTGCTCCGGCGGAGGTTCTTCATCGCCTGAATGAACTTCTATCCACTCCTTGTGGTATTTTCGGCCTAGGCGTGGACGATCTGCATCAGATGAGCCAAGAACACTGGCTGGCTTCCGTCCTGGAGGTGGTCAATTGGGTTTGGCGTCTGCTCCCTTTACCCGAGGAGGAGACACCCGTAACCCTCAATGTCTTGATCGAAAACAAAGGCACCTACGATGCATCCAAAGATCTGGAATGGCTTCAGACAGGTCTTGCCATTGCCTGGGACAAGGAATCTCCCCATCGAAACAGATTAATTCAATTGGGAAAACTTGACTTTGTGCCCAAAGACACCGGTCTTATCGGCTGGGTAGATCTGGTGGCTTACGGATGGGGAGCTTCCAAAAAGGAAATTAAGAAAGGCATAAAACAAAGCAGGTTGATAGGCAGTTGTCTGCTGAGGGGTGTACGGGAATTGCTTCCCATCTGGGCAAAGGCAATCAATGGGACGGTACTCGAGGCCCGGGAATGGCAGCGGCTCACGGAGGAAAAAGATGCTGAACGTGCGGGAAGCCTGACGGAGATCGCTTTGCGGAATCTGAAAAAGACCTGCCGTCAAACACCCGAAAACTGGCAGCGCTATGTTGACGGTATGAACGCCTATCTGGCCGCCAAGGAGTACGATTTGTCCGTGGTGGAAACCCAGGCAAACTGGCTGGCCGGCATGGAAGGCATCCAGATGAATCCCGAATTGCGGTTTTTCTGGAAAATGGCTGAACTTGCCAGGTTTAACCATACGGGCGAAATTTCTACACAAGCCATGTGCAGCGCTGTCATGGAAGTGAACGAGCTGTCAGAAAAAGTCGTACAGATACTGCCTCACGCCAGGTGCCACGCGATGTTGCGCCTGGCTGTGGCAAACGCCAATGCCTTTGATTTCAAGGGAGCTGAGAAGAGACTTGCCCCCTGGAACCCTGCAGCAGGCGGATCCCTCATGGGAAGCGCGATCTGGGATGGAAAGATATTGAGCAGCCTCGGCCAGTACACCGCCTTCCAGGACGAGCCGGAAAAGGCTTTGCTCCTTTTTGACCAGGCGCTGGCCCAATTCAAGCTTCTGGAAAGTATCGATCCTCTGGAATCCGGTCGCCAGCAGAGCCAGACCGCTACCTATGCGGCCATTGCGGCTATGGATGCTCAGGATCTGAGCGCGGATGATCGCATCAGCCGAATGGAACAGGCATTGGGGACTTCCGTGCTCGATGCGGCTGGGCGATTAGGGGGGGATGCCTCACCGGGAAACCGCTATCACCATCATCTCCTGGTCCGCTACATGGTAAAGCATGGTTCCAAAAGTGAGCGCAAGGCTTACACAGGCACCTCATCCACCTGGTTGATACCGGAAATCGGCGCAGGCGCTGGACATCCGTGGCCCCTGATTCAGTATTATCGGTGGGAGCTGACGAAGCGCCGCCAATTGATTGAAAGCATTTTTGACTATTGCTGGGGTCGGGAACAGGGCGCTACCGTCAAACTCATCGGTATTGCTCTCGGGATTGCCAGCGGCATGCTGTCGCCGATAGATGGAATGGTTTGCGGTATTCTGAATGATTTGCAGGTGGAAATGCCGAATGCCAAAGACCGGATTGATATTTTGCTTCGTTCGAAAGGTATTTCCGGCCTAGAATTGCTTAAAAAAGTACTTCCCTTCAACTATAGATGAGTTTAATATCGCAACCGAGATCTTCCAGTAGGGTTTTCCCCCAACCGGATCAGGTTGCAATGTATAACGTGGAATGTGGGAATGAAAATTCCTGGAGAAAGCGTATGGATTCCAACAATTCAATTCAAGTCCGCAATGGCCGGGATCTGGCCGCGCATATCCTTACACCTTTGCACTTATTTTGGATTTTGAAAATGCAATTGCATATGATTATTAAATGATAGGCGTAATTGAGGAACCACAAAACATGACCTCCGAAAACGCAATCTCTGGTGGAGATTTAGTAGTTAGTTTATATGAGATATGGGGAAGTCGTTGGCTGGTAGATAGGTTGCTATCTTTTGCCAAAGAAAACGATTGGCTTGAGTTTAAGGCTACCTTATGTCCTCCAAAGGAGTCTAAATTTCAAGAATATTATTCTGGGGAACGGGATAACTCAAGAAAGTATGTCAAAGGGGATTATTATCTCCAAGTTGTAAAGGCCGTAATCTCTCTGATCAACTCCCATGGCGGCGCTTTACTTCTGGGCATCGCCCAACCTGGTAATGGTTTGCTTCCAAAGCCATCTGACTATGAATGTTTATGTGAATCTAAGAAATATATGCCCGTTCTTTTCAATAGTCAGTATTCAGAATGGGATACAGACGCGTGGCTTCTATATGTCAAAAATATATTTCGAGCAAATGAGTGGATAGACAGATACGGAACTACATGGAACTGCACAGAAATCCTCGATGACCAATATATCCGGCTGTATAATGGGATTTTACACGGGCAGCCGGTTGCTGTAATAGCTGTATTCCCTACAGACGATCTTCCTGTCGAACTTAAGCGCTCTGTTTATATTGGTAGATACTCGCGTAAACATAAGAATAACAAACCACCAGACCATTGTATTCGACGGGCTAAGTCAGGTGGAAGTTGTCATTGGCCGCATAATGATCCCGTCATAGAACAAGTAGTCGTTCCACTTAGATTGAGAGGCGATGTTGCCTCAGTTGATATTAAAGAAAGCTATGCTGAAGTGGCAAAGATATGGGCCTCGCGTGAGCCATTACAGAACCGTTTCTTCATGATGGCGCAAGAAGAAAGAAGCACTTGCAATGGTTTTCCTTTTGGTCTTAGATCGGCTTTGGAATCGGTGCTTTTCTATACCCTCTCAAGATCTAATGATGTTACTTCACGTTCCGGAGCTAAAATGTCGCTAAACAACTGCCGTATAAGACGGGAAAGTAAGGATTTTGAGCAAATCCACCCACAACTTGAACTTATGCAACATGCTCATGCTGGGTGTTACACTTGGCTAACAGGGTCGGAAATGGCTGTCGTGTCGTCAATCACAGCAACACTTTGCAAAGCAGCGGCTAATTCTTACAAATGGGGAGAAGTGATCCCCGTGTATGTTCGGTTACCAACCTATTTGGACAAGAGTTTGCTCAATTATTTATTCGAGAAAAAAAAAGATTTCATTCCTAAATACTTACTGCCAAGACTTGCCAGTTCGGCATCAACGACGGAACATTGGTATTATTTGGCAAATACATTTGGCCTTCACCTTGTGGTTGACAATATTGGAGAGCTTAAGCAAGAGATTGTAACGGCCTTTTTACGCTCTGTAAGACACTTCAGGGACCAGTTCTTTCGCAGCTTTACGACAATCGTCTCCAGACCCAATGAGGCTCACAAAAGACCCTATTATGAACGAATTGAGTTGACGAAAGACAAACCGTAATAGAATGGTGTAAGCATACAACCAATCAGAATAAATAAGGAGTAGACAATGATACCAGTTTTCGAAACCGAGACTTTCAAACGTGAGGCCAATCGATCTGGTCTCAGTTCTTATGCAGAGACACTGCGGAAAAAATTCATGCAGAGTCCTGACCCGGATTTATATTTCGACTGCCGGATAGATGAATGTACCTGGTATCATATAAGATCTCGGAAAGGACACATCGTTGGGCGTATGAAACACCTATCAATATCAGGACACGACCATCCTGTGTTCTGCCTCCTTCGTGTTATTGGCTTTGACTCTCCAGATCTACGCTTTATTATTGGTAAGCAAGGAAAATCGAACGTAAAAAAACTCCCAGAACATATTGATGAAGATGTTTTACTTTCTTTCGTCAAAAAGTGGGTTGATGATCATCAAAAACTTGATGACCAACAATCTCGACTTCCTCCTTTGCCTCCGGAGTATCTGCCATGGCTGGAACCACCGATGTGGTTCCCAACAACCCAGTTAGATCCGCTTGGCCTAGTAGTATACGAAACGGAAAAGTGGAGAAAAGAAATGCTTGCTATAAAGGATCATTGGGCTGAAATTCATACTGCTCTACAGGGATTTCTTTATGATGATCCACCGTCCAACAACAATTTCAACCAACTTGAGCCACACTGTCATGAAATTGAAACTGATAGAGAAATAGTTATTTATTGTACTTATTTCGATTCAATTGAAAAGTCTAATGATCGAAGAATTCTTATGCTCAAATCTGCCCTTGATAAAAACCAACATCTCAATGTAGAGGATGAACTAGCTCACGGTAATGAAATCAAAGACCAGATATGGGATAACGAGACGGGAGTTGTCGACCAACTTGCTCGCCAATCCAAGCGAGCATATCCTGGATACTTTCTTGATAAAGATGCATACGAAGCTTGGAAACTGATCGAATACGATGAATCAGCAAACCTCGCTATGTCACCGGAGGAAGAAGTACTTCTCAGCCGACTTACAAAGGGTGTTGGAAAAAACGCATCGACTCCTGCTTTCATTAACGGACGAGCTGGAAGTGGAAAATCCACTGTACTCTATTATCTTTTCGCTCACTATTGGATGTACAGCAAACGAGCCGAAACGGTTCTTCCGGGTATGCCTTATTTTATCACTTTGGGTGGTCTCCTACTTGATTCCGCACGCAAAACAGTGAGGTCAATTGTCGAGGCCGATTGCAGATATCTCGAAGAGGACGTTCGCTCATTCACCGACGGCTTTGACAGCGTTTTTCTCCCATTTAGGGAGGTTCTTCTTGAGATACTTCCAAAATCTTGCCACAAAGGTTATTCACAGGATCGCGAAATCAATTTTGACGTTTTTCGACGCTTACTTCTTCGTGAAGATGACGTTCGTATCCCAATTAAAGATAGATTCAAGGGCAAATTTGATCGTTCATGTTCTGCGGAGCTTTGTTGGCATGTTCTGCGGTCATATATTAAGGGATTTTCTCCCAAGGGATTCATGGATGTTGGTTCATATCGAACTCTCCCCGGGGAGGATCGATCGGTTGAAGAGAGCCACTTCCAGACAGTATTTGAAAAAGTCTGGCCATGGTATCGAAGTTTGACTGTAGAAGGAGAGTATTGGGATCAACAGGATCTTGCCAGAGAGGTGTTGACCGGCTTGCGTGATAGAGATTTTGGACTGCCACCACGATTGGAAGAGTGTACTGCAGTATTCTGCGATGAAGCGCAGGATTTAACAGGAGTGGAGCTAAATCTAGTTCTGCATCTGTCCGTTTTCTCTCGGTACGACCTTCGGAGCGTTCAAAATTTGAATAGTATACCTTTCGCTTTCGCCGGTGACCCAATGCAAACACTCAACCCAAGCGGATTCCGGTGGGAAAATCTCACAAGCAGTTTCTATCGAAATTTGCTGGCGCCATTAAACTTATATAGGTCGGTTTCCAAGTCTGAACTTCACTATAGTTATCGTTCACCGCAGTTGATTACTAACATTGCGAACCTCATTCTGTTTCATCGTCGTGCGTTGTTTCGAGAAAATTTTCTTAAACCGCAGCGCCCATGGAGCCTTTCGGCTGGTGTACCACCGACCCGTTATGAGATAGGGAATTCACTTACGGAGACTGAGGCGAAAAGTTTGCAGGACAGTTTTTTCTTGCTTCCCTGCGAGGAAGGTTCTGAAACTGAGTACGCGAAAAACTTTCCCTTTCTTGAAAACCTACTGGAAAAGCCGAATCCTCCTGAGATTATGAGTGTAATGACAGCAAAAGGTTTGGATCTAAAAAAAGTTGTTGTGTTCGGTTTTGGTAAAACGCTATTTCCTGATGGGCTTCCACAGGTCAACGAGGATGATACGCCTTTTACACATAATATTGGTTTGGCTTATGCTATTAACAAATTATATGTTGCTGTTACTCGCTCAAAAGATCAACTACTTATAATGGACACGAATCGTGGGCACAAGATGCTTTGGGATCAATTGCTGAATCGCACTCGCATAAATGACATACTTGAAGGTATGGGAAAAGACATTTCCAAGCAGTGGATAGAAGTCCTGCCTGATGATGACGCCTTGCCTGTCTGGGATAACGCCAATTTTTTCGCACCACTCAATGTTGAAGAACTCATAGACCAGGCAGAAGTCTTGAAGAGATCAGGCATGGAACTGCGACGTTCCGATTTCATGGAGAAGGCTGCGGCATTTTATAGGAAAGCAAGCAAAGTCGAAGATGAGAATAAATGCAAATCTTATGCTCTTTGGTATTCTGGGTACTTCCTTAAAGCATCCAAAGGGTTCCAGGAGCTAAAAATGGCTACAGAAGCTGTAGATTGTTTATGGCAGGGAAAGGAGTGGAATGGTCTTGTGGTCATGGGGGAGGATGTTAATAAGAATCGTATAGCATTAGCCAGGTTCATGGTCGGTGACTTGCCGCCTGTTGAACGTCTTTCATTTTTCCTGGATGAATTGGACGAACTCCAGATCAACCCGAAACCTCCCAGCGTACCCCAATGGCGAGAGGTCGTTATGGAGGCCGTGAAAGTCGCATCGGAAGCAATTCGGAAGTTTGATGCAGCACAAGGTCAGGTATTTCGTCGACTGGCACAAAGAATGATAGAATTTGATAGTATGGGACACCAGAATTGCTTGCCCTTAGCTGCTGAAGGGTTTGTTTTGTTAGAAGATTGGAATAAGGCACGTGATGTATTGGATAAGATGGGACCTATAGAGAAAGTGGGTTCCCGTAGCTTGATTCTAGCTCACACTGAACCCTGGCCTGACTATATCAAACCATGCAAAAGCGCCCAATTAAATGATTTGGTATTGGATCGCTGGAAGGCTGATAACAAGCCTCTGAGCAGTATGAGCCATGAAGGGGCTAATTATCTCTTCGATACCCTTATTGCAACCTCCCATACAAATGACGCCATGCGGTTAGCGTTTAGTGCAACTTTATTGAAAAAACTATGGGAAATACGAGAGGAATTAAGTCTAGATGACCGAGTGAAAATGATTAATCTTTCGATTTCTAAGGATCGTTCAGGGATGAATGTAGCAGAGGGGATCAAAGAGATCTGGCCCCGAAGGCATGAGCTTTCATGGAAAAAGCGATTGGAGTTATACGAACTTCTATGTGCTGAAGGAGAATGGTTGTACGTCGCCGAGAT